>ERZ1034691.2348-NODE-2348-length-10508-cov-3.866832_pt1 | contig 10508 bp, 9 predicted proteins | sample MGYA00520638_ERZ1034691 | MGnify/ENA primary metagenome ERZ1034691 (study PRJEB33766, sample SAMN09781763) | gut metagenome | biome: gut microbiome | host: Homo sapiens | place: Madagascar | study: EMG produced TPA metagenomics assembly of the PRJNA485056 data...
AAGAAAACAACCGATACCTTATCTAAATCAGTAACGCAGCAGACAGAATTTTTCTGTTTGCTGCGTTTCTTAAACCTCCTTTAATAATGAACATCTATTCCATATTCTTTTGCAAGTGCTTCTTTCATTTTTTCTGCATTGGCAGTCATCCCGGTCCACAAACGGAAGCTTTCAACTGCCTGATTAATCAGCATCCCGAGTCCATCCACTGTTTTAGCGCCTCTTTTTTCAGCCTCTTTTAATAATTGTGTATGAGGATGATTTGGTATGACATCGCACACTGTCATTTCTGGTCTGATTGAATCAAAATCAATATCCGGTTTTTCATCTACATTAGGATAAAGTCCAATACTTGTCGTATTTACCAAAATATCCGTGTCCTCATCTATTACCGCAGTTTCTGACCACTTCTGAAATTCCACCTGCATCTTTGTATTCTTCTCTAAAAGCTCTTTCAGCTCACTCCCACGTTCTTCAGAACGATTTAAAATAACAAGCTGTTTTGCACCTGCATTTGCAAGTTCAACTGCAATTGCTCTCGCTGCACCGCCTGCACCAAGCATAAATACCTTTTTTCCTTTGATCTCGATTCCGGCATTCTGAAGCGACTTTATAAATCCTTTTCCATCTGTATTTTCTCCATACAGCTCACCGTCTTTTACATAAACAGTGTTTACAGCACCCATGATCTTTGCATCATCTGCAATATGATCCAGATATTTCAACACTTCAACTTTGTGCGGTATTGTAAGGTGAATTCCTTTCATGTTCCAGGCTACCAGTGCCTTCATTGCCGCTTCAAGATTCTCCGGTTTAACTTCAACAGTAAGATATCTGTATGGAATTCCCAGATCCTCAAAGGCAGTTTTTGCTACAACTACTGTAGGATTTTCATCCACCGGATATCCAAATACTCCTACCAGTTCCTCTCTGTATGATTTTCCCATATTTTCCTCCACTTTCTGTGCCTACTCGCTATACTCAGTCTCTGACCTTCTCAGCCTGCACGCCCAGATATTTTGCAATTCCGTTAACTGCTGTCTGATGATCCTGTGTATGGCTGAGTCCGGACACTGCCAGTGCACCAACAACACCAGTTCCCTGTACATAAATCGGGAATCCACCTCCCATGTTTCCATATTCGTCAGGATCCAGATGACCGTCTTTGTAAATATCATCTTCACCCACATATGGCATATAGTGAACTCGCAACGAGCTTCTGTGCAGCATATTTACAGTATTTATTTTTCGTCTCATCCATATATCATTAAAGTTATTTGTCCCCTGGCATCCATATCGAAAGACCATATAATTATTGATCCAGATCTCCACCGATATGCTGAGGTTGTTTTTCTGTGCATCTTCAACAATCTGTTTTCCAAGATTCCATGCATCTTGATTATCAAAATGAGTAAATCTCAAAATTTCTTCCTGCGACTTTACGATCTGATAATTTTCTTTCTCTATGCTCATGTCTGTCTCCCGCTTTCTGTCAAAGCACTAAAATATCGGGTCTGCGAACTACTTTTCCATCAATCTCCACATCTCTGTACCTCCACGTTCCGGTATAAGATACAATATTTTGTTTATCACCATTTACAATATATGTATCTTCCAGCTTCACTCCCGCGATCGTCGGGTTCCATGAGTATCCCTGATGATCAAGCACTTCATCCGGCGTTCTGAAATTTGCACAGTAATCTCTTGTTAAATATCCCAGTGCTCCGCCCTGATGATGTAAATGGAAATCCGCCTCATATCCTTCGCTGTCATAAACATCATAAGCCTTCTTCAAAATATCCTGTGATTTCACTCCTGCTTTCGTATTCAAAATATAAGTTGCATCTATTTTCAACAGTGCTTCATATTTTTTCTGTATTTCTTCCGGAACTTCTCCAAAACTTACAATTCTGCTGATCGAAATCGTCAGTCCGTATTTCTGTCCGCAGATTGCGATCATAGCATAATTTCTGATCTTCTTTGTTGTCGGAAGTGGATGGCGGTATTTAAACATTCTTTCATCAGACGCTACCAGGCACACCGGCACCTGATATCCTTTTGCGACAAGTCTTCCGGTCACGCGGCCTGCAGCATCAAGTTCTGTCTCTCCCGGCACAATGTCACGTACAGAATCTTCCAGAATCTGTGCACATTCAACGCCGATTTCATTCATACGCTGCTCTTCCTCCGGAGTCAGTACATATCTCAGTTTCTGAATCTCTCCTGAAATATCACGCGTTCCGTAAATACCGGAATCACTTCCTGTTTTTTCTCCTTTCAGGTATGGGCTGAGTATTTCTTCCTCATCGTCATGCCACAGATAGGGAATCAGTTCAAAACTTCCGTCCGTCAGTTCTTCGTCCATGACACGATATCGTTCACTGGAATTACAGATTACATACGCTTTTTCACTGTCAATCAGCAATTTTACTGCTGCACTGGCAGAGCTTTTATCCACAAATCCATTTTTACACCTCCATGTTCTTCTCAATCATATTTCTAAATTTCATATAAGCATTTTCCCATTTTTCATTTTCTTCCGGTTCAAAAGATATAACCTCGAAAGATTTTTTTATAATCTGACGGCCTTCTTTCAATGAAACGATATCACCCATACTTCTCATCTGAACCAGTATATTTCCTGCCAGTGCAGCTTCATCCAGTCCGGCATATACTGTTTTTCTGCAGGCATTCGCAGTAAACTGATCCAGCATTCTGTTCTTTCCGCCCCCGCCCAGAATATACATTTCATCCAGTGAATAGCCCAGTATTTTCTCCAGTCTGTCCAGAACATAACGATATTTCATGGCAAGACTTTCCAGAACTGTACGCACCACTTCACCAAAAGTCTCCGGTTTACCCTGACCGGTACTCTCACAGTACTGAATTATCTTTTCAATCATATTACCCGGCATATAAAAGATATCATCATCCGGATCAATCAGATATTTCAATCCTTCCGCCTTTTCAGCCTCCTTTAAAACAAATTCATGGCTGCACTCATACTTTGTTTTTCTCTCGAAATCTCTCTGACATTCCTGCAGTACCCACAAGCCCATAATATTTTTTATCATACGATATCTGTAGTCAATACCGCCTTCATATGCAATGTTGTACTGAAATGCTTCCTCTGTCATAATGGGTTCCGGTACCTCTGTTCCCATAATTGACCAAGTTCCGCTGCTGATATATGCAACATGTTCCTTTTCCGTCGGTAAAGCTGCGATTGCCGATGCAGTGTCATGTTCACACACTGAGACTACCTGAATATCGCGTTCTGCAATATCTGGTACCTGTGACTTGCTTAATCTACCTACTATATGACCAGTAGGCACAACATCCGGGAAAATATCCGGTCTGATTCCCAATCTGTCTAAAACCGAAATATCCCATGCCTGTTTTTTATAATTAAACATCTGAGACACTGAAGCCAATGTATATTCTGTACACATCTCTCCAGTAAGAAAATAAATAAGAAGATCCGGTATCAGGAGTGCATGGCTGCATTGCTCAAGCATCCATGCATTTTCTTCTTCTACCATCGCTGCCATCTGTATCACTGTGTTAAACAGCGCCGTCTGACAGCCTGTACGCATATATAACTCTTCTCTGGAAACTTTACTGTAAATTTCCTCTTCATTTCGTTTGGTTCTTTCATCTCTGTAACAGAAAACCTGATTGAGCAGACGTCCCTGTCTGTCCAAAAGTCCAAAATCATTACAGAAAGAATCTATACCCAAACTTAATTTTTCATTGTTGTCTGCTGTCTTTTCGATGCCTGTTTTCAAATTCTGATAAATATCCAGAATATTCCAGTACAGGCCTCCCGAAACCAGACTCTGTCTATTTGGAAAACGATGGACGATTTCTGTCTGAATCTTTTCTCCATCAAAACTGCCAAGCATCATTTTGCCGCTGCTGGCTCCCAGATCAAATCCCAAGTATTTCATGTCTCTCCAATCCTGACATGTTCTACTTCTAATCTGCCACCAGCACCTTTACATTGTACGCATTCATTTCATTCTGCATCGTTTCTGTAAGAGGACGATCACAAATAAGATAATCCGCCTGTTCCAGACCTGACAGCTGAATTCCTCCAAGACGTCCGAGTTTAGAATGATCTGCTGTAATATATACTTCCTTTGCATGTCTGAGAATGATCTTTTTTACCTCCATCTCATACATACTGCTGTCAAACAGATATCCCTCTTTGTCTATCCCATAACAGGAAATAAAAGCTTTACTCGGTCTGAACCGGTTTGCCATTTCATTTGCGATGTCTCCTGTACAGGAATAATTCTTTCCCCTGAAAATTCCTCCGAGAGAAATAAACACAAAGTTATCACTTGTCTGCCTTGTGCTCTCCAGAAGTATACGAATGGAATTTGTAATGATTGTAACTGAATACTCAGGATTAATGTGCTTCAAAATAGCAATATTCGTAGAACTGTTGTCAATAAAAATCGTGTCACCATTTTGAACCAGCGAAGCTGCCTTCCGACAGATTCGCTCTTTTTCTTCAAGATACTGAATTTCTCTGATAAGATATGGATATTCTTCCGTGGTCTGATGGGAAGTTCCGGTACTCACAGCCCCGCCATGTGTACGCTTCAAAAGCGCATCGTTTTCCAGTTCCCTCAAATCTCTCCGGATTGTTTCTTTACTTACTTTCATATCCCGGGCCAGAGCTTCTACTTCAGCCCGGCCCTCCTTATCAAGAATTTCAAGTATTCTGTTTTTTCTTTCAATACTATAATTCTTTGTTCTCATCCGCTTATCTCCCATAACCTAGTCTTATTTAATATCACTTCAAATTCTGCAAATAAAATCTAGTCTGTCTCTATATCGGAATATGCATCATTTAGTAACATTATACAGCATTATAAGGATTTGCGGGAACTTTTTTACCTTATTTCGCCGCTAAATTTGATACTGTCAACCATAACCGCGATAAAAATAATAATTCCCCTGAAAATCGTGTAGGAATATGCAGACGCTCCCATCATAGTAAGACCGTTGATAATTGCCTGAATCATAACGATACCAACAATAGCTCCCGGTAAAACTTTACCTTTTCCACCAAACAGGCTGGCACCGCCGATAACAGATGAAGAAATTACAACAAATTCATCACCCTGTGCAAAGTTAGGATTGATTACGCTTAAGTTACATGCACTGAGCATACCTGCGAGACCTGATAATGCACCACAGATCATATATGCAAAGAAGATAACTTTCGGTCCGTTAATACCCATTTTATTTGCGCCAGCAAGATTACATCCACACGCAAACAACTGACGGCCGAACTGAGTAGATGTCAGCACATAATGTGCGATCAATACAACTGCAAGGAAAATAAATACAAAGATGGAAATCCCACCGATTTTTATGTTTGCAAAATTCATTACCGAGCTGTCAAGAAATACCATCTGCTGATTTGTAAAAAACAGTCCGAGACCTTTTGCTACAGAGTATGTTGCCAGTGTTACGATGAACGGAGCTACTTTTACTTTCGATACAAAAGCACCATTAATGCATCCGATCAGTGCACCACATGCAAGAGATACCAAAAAGCATACAATCAGCGGAGCATGCATCTGATTTAACACAGTTGCACCTACTACTGCCGAAAAGTACATATTCATAGATACAGAAATATCAATTCCTGCCACGATCAGTACGAAAAACATACCAACAACTGCAAGTCCAAGTACTGAGGAGGACTTCAATATAAGGAACAGGTTCTGCAGTGAAAAGAAGTTTGGTTTCTGGATGGTAAAGAAGATTATCATAACCACAAAGATAAAATATAATCCATATGTGCAGAACAGATCCACGAATTTTTTACCGGCATTTGTTGTTTTTTCTGCCTTCTTCGTTTCTTCCATTATTTCACACCTCCTATTGCGAATCTCATAATATCTTCCGGATCATACTCTCCTTTTTTAAGTTCTCCGGTCAGTTTATTATCATTCATAATCAGAATCCTGTCACAGACGCCCATCAGCTCTTCAATTTCTGAAGAAACCATCAGCACACAGGATTTATTTTTTGCAAGATCCTGAATGATTGTATAGATCTCATATTTTGCACCTACATCTACACCTCTGGTCGGTTCGTCCAGAAGAAAGATTCTCGGCTCTCTTAATACCCATTTTGCAAATACAATCTTCTGCTGGTTTCCACCGGAAAGTGTACCTGCTGTCTGCTTACATGGATCATATGTTTTTACATGAAGACTTTCACATAATTTCCTGGTATTCTCATTTTCTTTTGCAACATCCATGAAAAGCTTATTTTTCATATGATCTTTCAGACTTGCAAGAACGATGTTTTCCTTCAGTGATTTCGGAATCAGTAATCCTTCTTCTCGTCTGTTCTCTGTGATAAACGCCATTCCGTTTTCTATACAGTTTCCCGGAGTTACCGGCGCAATTTTCTTATTCTTATACAGCAGCTCTCCGCCATCCATTGGATCCAGTCCGAAAATACAGCGTAAAAGCTCTGTACGACCGGCACCCATCAGGCCAAAGAGACCTACTATTTCGCCTTCTCGAATGTTCAGATTCAAATTATTAAATCTTCCATTCTGGCATATATTTTTCACTTCGAATGCAACTTCACCAATTTCTTTTTCACATACAGGATAAATATTTGTCAGCTCACGGCCAACCATTTCTTTAATAATTGTATTTACCTCAACATCTTTTGTTCTTCTCTGTGAAATGATCTCACCATCTCGAAGAACAGCAATCTCATCCGTATACTTAAATACATCTTCAAGAATATGAGATATAAAGATGATGGATTTACCCTGTTTCTGCATTCTGGCCATAATTTCAAACAGTTTTTCTTTTTCTTTATTGGAAAGAGATGTCGTTGGTTCATCAAAAATAATAATCTTTGAGTCCTTCATAATGGACTTTGTAATCTCGACCATCTGGCGTTGTCCCATGGAAAGATTGCCGATTACATCATCCGGTGAAATTCCGGTTCCACCGAGTTCGTCCATTTTTTCTTTGACGATCTTCTTCATTCCCTTTTTATCAATGCTTCCAAACTTATTTTTCTTCATTTCTGTAATAAAAAGATTTTCCATCACAGTAAGATTTGAAAAAAGGTTCAGTTCCTGTTGTACAAATGCGATACCGGCATCACTGGATACCTTCGGACTTGTTGGCTCAAATTTTTCTCCATTGAGAAGAATTTCCCCACCGTCACGCTGATAGATTCCACCTAATACATTCATAAGTGTAGATTTTCCGGCGCCATTCTCACCGACCAGACCAAGAACTTCTCCCTTTTTTAACGAAAAAGTGATATCTTTTAACACTTTTACAGTTCCAAAAGATTTTGTTATTCCTTTTAATTCCAAAATATTCTCACTCAATTTATCCACTTCCAATCTGCCATTTCCGCCAGTTGTTCAATCACTGCGCAAGGCTTTTTTTCGTTTTCAGAAGATCCAGACTCGCTGCGACAAGAATAATCAAACCTTTAATCAATATGATCATATAATATGGAACATTCATAATGTTCAATACACTACTGATCATCTGAATAAGTAATGCACCCATTACAGTATTGATTACTTTTCCACGGCCACCAAACGGACTGGTACCACCTACGATAATACTGCCCATAATGTCATTAAACATTGTGCTTCCATAATTTACAGATCCACTCTGCATGTAGGAAAGTTCTACCACACCTGCAATTGCAGCGCACAGACCACTGATCACATAGACTTTAAAAATTGTTTTCTTAACTGAAATTCCTGAAATGAAAGAAGTTTTCGGGTTGGTACCTACCGCGTACAACTGACGACCAAGCAGATTTTTTGACAGAAGTATATGTATGCAGACAGCTACGATTACTGCAACAATCAGAAGATATGGAACTACGAAGAAGCTGCCGCTTCCAAACGCACCAACTATATCTGGAATTCCCGTTACAGTTGAACCACCTGTATATACAACTGCAAGACCATTAACCAGCATCTGTGTTGCCATCGTTACGATAAATGACGGCATCTTAAATGTTACTACTGAAAATCCATTGATAATACCAAATCCGACTCCGATCAGGAGCATTACAACAATACCGAGGAAAATAGAGAAACCGCTTCCTCCAAATTTTCCACTTGTACTCATAATAGAACCACCGACAACTGTTGTCAGTGCGAGCAATGCTGTACTTGTGAAATCAACTCCGCCGTTAAGTACTGTCAAATGTACACCACATGATATGATAATCAGTACACAGGCCTGGGTCAGCAGGCTCTTGATCGCAGAGAGCTGAGCAAAGCCAGGCACAAAGATAAGCGAAAGTATAAAAAAGATTCCCACAAACCAGAAAATTGCATCTACAGATTTTATTTTCTTCTTTATATCCACGTTGAAACCCACCTTAACCATTTTTATAGAGAGCAGAACTGCCGCCACAATACTCTCTGTGCGACAGTCCTGCATTACCTACCGACACTACCTGCCTTATATGTAAGACATTAGCTGGTTGTTATCTTATTTCTGACCCAATCAATATCCTTCGAAATCTTTGTAATCTGTATCACAGTTTGCTGTGCTGACTTCAAATCCAGGGTCTATATAGTCTTCTGCTTCTTGTCCGTCAATTGCATCTAACGCAGCATCTACACAAAGTTTACCCTGTTCTGTAGCATCCTGTACAGAAACAATATCTACATAGCCTTCACGGATTGCTTTAACAGCATCTGCTGCACCATCAAATGTTACAAGTGTGATATGTCCCTCTTCGCCAACTTTATTGTATTTTCCAAGCTGCTGAAGACCAGACTGGATTGATGGAAGTAATGCATCAGATGGGCTGAAGATGAAGTTGATATCATCATCAGAAGCAAAAGAGTTCTGAACGCCTGTCAGAGCAAGATCACCTTTCCACTCTGTCGGAACAGTTGCAACCAGTTCAAAGATATCCGGATATTCTGCGATTGCTTCTTCAAAACCTTCCTGTCTTGCAATAGCGTTAACGTCTGTAAGGCTTCCTACCAGTTCCAGACATTTATATTTTGTACCTTCTTCTGCATTTTCAGCCACATATTTAATTTCACGTTTAACCATTTCTTTATTATCAGAAGAAATAGTTGCATATACTTCTGCGCCTTCACCAGCTGCACGGTTAGCCATGATTACAGGGATTCCTGCATCGTTACATTTCTTAATAGCAGATACAACAGCATCGCCGTCTGCCGGAGCAATGATAATTGCATCTACGCCCTGAGAAATAAAGTCCTCGATCTGCTGATTCTGTTTCTGTACATCGTTTTCTGCAATAGATTCTGTGTATTTGATACCAGCTTCATCACATGTTGCATGCATAGAACTCTGATATTCAGTCCACATCTGAGATTCAATGGCGCACATGGAAATACCAATTGTTTTGCCACTGTTGTCATCCGTAGCAGCCCCCACTGATACGGTTGACATGCCTGCCAGCATTGCTGTTACAGTCATTACACTTAAAACCTTTTTCATCATTTTTTGTTTCATGCTACATTCTCCTTTTCTTTTACTTTTATTCATTAAATACCTTCTCGGCATATAATGTTCTTTTGTTTGTTAAAGTGTTTCTATTACAACCTTATCCAGCAGCTCCAGTGCTCTTTCTTTATCAAATCCTACTGTGCTGTTGTCCTCTGCTGTTGCTGAAGAAACTGCTGCTGCATAACGCAGGATATCTTCAAATTTCATTTTTTTATCAAATCCATATGCAAGACCGGAAAGAAAAGCATCCCCACAGCCTATTGTATTTTTTACATCGACTTTTAATGGATATATTCTGTAAATCTTTCCTTCATATCCTACATACGATCCATTACCACCACAGGAAACAGCCACACACTGGATGCCTTTTGCCGTAAGATCTTTAATTGCCTCGATGATTGCTTCTTCACCCTCGATCTTCCTTCCATAAATCTGTGTGAGTTCATCTTCGTTCGGTTTAATAAGAAATGGTTTCCATTTCAATCCTTCTTTCAGGTTTTCCGAACTGGAATCAAGGAACACCCTTACTCCCTTATCTGCAACCCTCTTCATGATTTCCGGATAGATCATCGGGATTTCGGAATTCGATGCATCTCCGGATAAAACAAGAATGTCACCTCCCTGTACTTCATCATATATTTTCTTAAGCAAAGCTTCCGACTGTTCTAAAGAAATTATCTGTCCTTTTTCACTGAGCAGTGTACAGATCTGATTATCTTCGATGAGTGCATAATTCATTCTCGAGTTTCCCTCTTCATAATGAAGAAATTCCATCTCGATCTCTGATTCGGATAACATTTCTTCTATCCGATGCCCGTTCTTTCCAAAATCAACACCAAATGCTTTATTTCTATGTCCGAGGATTCCAAGATTAACTGACACATGTGTCCCTTTCCCCCCGAGCACTTCTTCTATATCTTTAATTCGATTGGTATTGTCCAGATTCAATTCCGAAAGGTAAATCATCCGGTCTATTGCCGGATTGAC
>ERZ1034691.2350-NODE-2350-length-10503-cov-4.405436_pt1 | contig 10503 bp, 7 predicted proteins | sample MGYA00520638_ERZ1034691 | MGnify/ENA primary metagenome ERZ1034691 (study PRJEB33766, sample SAMN09781763) | gut metagenome | biome: gut microbiome | host: Homo sapiens | place: Madagascar | study: EMG produced TPA metagenomics assembly of the PRJNA485056 data...
GTCTTACATCTCTTACCTGTGTGGACGGATCACATGATATATACACTACCTTTCTAGGTTTCATTTTCAATACAGAACGTATAAATTCAGGAGTTGAGCCACTTCTTGGCGGATCCATTATAACCACATCAGCTTTTCCTTTTGCCTGTGCATATTCTATAAGAAATTCTCCTGCATCCTTATTAATAAATTCGATGTTTTTTATATTATTGATTCCGGCATTTACCTGTGCATCCTTTACTGCCTGACTGTTAAGTTCAACGCCTATTACCCTGCCTGCATGGGATGCCACCGATATTCCAATCGTTCCAATCCCGCAGTATGCATCAATAACAGTATCCTTATTTGTTATGTTTCCCATCTTAATTGCCGCTTTGTATAATTTCTCAGTCTGCACTGGATTAATCTGGTAAAATGACTCTGTGCTGAGTCTGAAACGGCATCCACACAATACATCCTCAATATATCCCTTGCCATACAAGGTCTTACTTCTCTTACCAAGCACCATACTTGTAGACATACCATTTATATTCTGTATAATTGTTGTAATCTCCGGATGCTGATATCTTAATGCCTTAATAAAATTATTCTTAGAAGGAAACATTATATCGGAAGTCACAAGCACAACCATTATCTCTTTTGTTGAAAATCCACGCCGTATCAGTACATGTCTTATAAAACCTCTCTTTGTATCCTCATTAAATGGAACATATTTAAAAGATTTAAACAACTGCCTTAACGTTGCCATAATCTCATCTGCTTTACTATCCTCAATCATACATTCATCAACGGCAATGATATTATGTGTTCCCTCTTCATATGTTCCCGTTATAATATTCTTATCCCTGTCGAGTCCTACAACTGCATGCACTTTGTTCCTGTAAAATGCCGGTCTGTACATTCCATTTACCTTATCAAATGTACATATCCCCTTAAATAATTTATTTATATAATTTTTCTTTTCGCTAAGTTCTTTTTCATAAGGCACTTTTATATAATCACATGCACCACATCTTTGACAGACACTACATGATATTGATTTATCCTTTTCGTTAAATTTGCCACTCATATTAATCTCCATTCTGCATTGAATTTTATAACCATCTATAAAAGGTCTGTAATCTGATACAGAACTAACATAATCAGACTACAGACCTTACAGCTATCACTAATAAAACATTTATTAAGAAATAAAATTCATCTTATACTTATAATATAAATCCTAAGCTCTAAACAATCCTATTGCAAATCACTAATATCTTTGCTGCTTATTTTCACACTACTCCTCATCTGCTGTCTTATCAGCAGGAAGAATCTTAACAAGACCTTCATTAACCTCTTCTACAGCGATTGATAATGGCTTAACATTATCAACATTAACTAACATTGGTTCGCCTATCTTAAGACGTCTCTTTTCATCACTTGTTATAATAGAATTAATATCATCAGGATCCGGACTCTTATCAATCTTTTCCTGAATATGTCTTGAATCTATAATCTGCTTAGCTCTCTGTGCTGTTGCTTTAACAATAGAATATCTGCTTTCTACAATAGGTTCTTCACCTTCCTTAACGTCACTGTTGACAACTGCCATTAATTCTGCATACGATGGATGTATCATTTAATTATCTCCTTCCAAATCCTTTAATTCTCTTCTTATATTATTAATTACATCTAAATTATTAGAAGCCTTACTCTTCTCACATATAACAATGTCATTAATTCTCTCAGCACACTTAGTCACATCATCATTAACAACTATGTAGTCATACGCTTCAACGCCTTCTGCCTCTTCTGCTGCTCTCATAAGTCTGGCATGGACAGTCTTCTCATCCTCTGTACCTCTACCTCTTAATCTGTTTTCAAGCTCCTTTGCATCCGGTGGCATTATAAACATAAGCACTGCATCCGGATATAACTTCTTAATATTAAGAGCCCCCTGAATCTCTATCTCCAGAATAACATTCTTTCCAGCCTCAAGATGGTTCTCTACATATTCTTTAGGTGTTCCATAATAATTACCTACATAATTAGCATACTCTATAAGCTTGTTCTCATTAATCATCTGCTTAAATTGTTCTACAGTCTTGAAAAAATATTCTCTTCCATCAACTTCACCCTCTCTTGGTAAACGTGTTGTGGCAGATATTGACAAAGCATAATCATAACTGTACCTTTTCCTGCACCGGAAAATCCTGAAATCACAAGCAGTAATCCTTTATTTTTCATAGCAATACACCTCTGCTGTCCCTTGCGGGAAATGTAATATTTTATAAGACACTCACATCTTACATTTAATAGTACCCTTTATTATACATATATTTTCAAAAACAATCAAGCACTTATTTTCCTAATATCAGAATATATAATCGGATACCTTATTTTTTAATTACTCAATATTCTGTATCTGCTCTCTCACCTTTTCAATCTCTGTCTTTAGTTCAATTGCCTTATTGGAGATTTCAATATCATTTGCCTTAGAAAGAATTGTATTAGCTTCTCTATTCATCTCCTGTGCAATAAAGTCAAGCTTACGTCCAATTCCGCCATCCTCTGAGAGGCATTTCTTTGCATGGTCTATATGACTTTTTAAACGTACAGTTTCTTCATCTACACATATCTTATCTGCATAGATAATGACCTCTGTTGCTATTCTGTTCTCATCAATTGTAGTATCATTAAGCAGTTCAGCCACTTTATTTTCAAGCTTGTTTCTGTATTCTTTCATTATCTTTGGGCTTCTGTTTTCAATAAACGCAACAACCTCTGCCATATTATCAAGCTTGTCAAGAAGATCTTTCTTTAAATTTTCTCCCTCTGTAATTCTCGCATTGACAAATTGTTCACAAGCCTGTCTTACAGCCTTTTCAATAAAATGCCACAGCTCATCCTCATCAACAGGTATATCCTCCATTGTTATAACCTCAGGATATCTTGACAGACCTGCGATTGTTACATCATTTTTCATATCAAACTGTTCTGCCATCTTATTGAATATGTCCATATATTCAGCCGCAATATCTGAATTATACTTTAACATTATCTTATTTTCCGTAAGGTCTTCATACGAAATAAATATATCTATCTTACCTCTGTTGGCATACTGCTTTAATACATCCCTTATTCTTGCCTCAAATACATTAAGTTTTTTGGGCATCTTAATTCCAGCTTCAAGATATCTATGGTTTACAGACTTCATCTCTACTGATATCTTTCTTTGTCCCTCGCTAATCTCGCTTCTTCCAAAGCCTGTCATACTTTTTATCATAATAGTCTCCATTCCGCAGGCATTTTCTATCACCTGCTGTCATCTTTCCCTGCTTACAGACAAATAACAGCACATTTGCTTTACAATAAATGTAAATAGCAAACATACATTTTTATAGTTTATCAATTTTGGCAAGAAATTACAAGACAACTGATAACTTTTGTGTTAAACTAATTTTACTATTTATAAGAAATTTGTTTTCTAAAGAAAGGAGTGTCTCCCATTTTTATCCGGGCAGACGTTATTATACACATGGCATTAGACGGAATTGTAATTTCAAATATAAAATCAGAGCTTAATAAAACAATAACCGGAGGACGTCTGTACAAGATTGCCCAGCCGGAGGCTGATGAACTGCTTCTTACTTTTAAGACTCAGAACGGACAATACAGGCTTGCAATATCTGCAAATGCCTCACTCCCTCTTATCTATCTTACCAGCGATAACAAACCAAGTCCCCTAACGGCACCTAATTTCTGTATGCTGTTAAGAAAACATCTTAATAACGGAAGAATTATTTCAATAACCCAGCCGGGACTTGAACGTATTCTTGATTTTGAAATAGAACATCTTAATGAAATGGGGGATTTATGCCGTAAGCATTTAATTGCAGAATTTATGGGAAAATACAGCAATATCATATTCTGTGATGACAACAATATGATTCTTGACAGTATCAAGCATGTATCAGCACAGGTAAGCTCTGTAAGAGAAGTACTTCCAGGAAGAACTTATTTTATCCCTAATACTGTCAATAAATTAAACCCTCTTGAAAGCACATATGATACATTTGCTGAACATGTATTTTCAAAACCTTGTGCTATAAGTAAGGCTATATTTTCAAGTTATACCGGAATAAGCTCCATTGTTGCCGAAGAGATATGCTATCAGGCATCAATTAATGATACAACCCCGGCCAACTGTCTTAATGATAATGAAAAACTCCACTTATATAACATTTTTTCAAATGTGATGGACGATATCAGAAACGAACAATTTTGTCCTAATATTTTCTATGAAAATGATATACCAAAGGAATTTTCTTCAATTAAGATGACGATGTATGATAACTGTAAAAACTTTGATTCCATCAGTGAGCTTTTAAGAGACTATTATTCAGAAAAAGATATGATAACCCGTATCCGTCAGAAATCCTCTGACCTTAGACGAATAGTATCAACAGCGCTAGAGCGTTCTTATAAGAAATTAGACATTCAGGAAAAGCAGCTTAAGGATACACAGAAGCGTGATAAATACCGTATTTATGGTGAATTAATCAATACCTATGGATACAATATTCCGGAAGGAGCGAAGTCCTTTAAGGCTTTAAATTATTATACCAATGAAGAGATTGAGATACCTCTTGACCCGACTCTGTCACCATCAGAAAATTCTGTCAGATATTTCAACAGATATAATAAGCTTAAAAGGACATTTGAAGCGGACAGCAAACTCATCGAAGAGACTTCTGCTGATATTAAACATCTCGAATCTGTCGCTACTGCGCTTGATATTGCCACAGCCGAAGAAGACCTTGTTGAACTGAAAGAAGAACTTATTGAAGCCGGATATATCCATAGAAAATCTAAGAACGGTAAAAAAATCAAAATTACAAGCAAGCCATTTCACTATATTTCATCAGATGGTTTCGATATGTATGTTGGTAAAAATAATTTTCAGAATGACGAACTTACTTTTCATTTTGCAAATGGTAATGACTGGTGGTTTCATGCCAAGCAGATGCCGGGTTCACATGTAATTGTACGAACTAATGGAAAAGAACTTCCGGACAGAACATATGAAGAGGCTGCAAGTCTTGCAGCTTATTATTCAAAAGGACGTGAACAGGATAAAGTTGAAATCGACTATGTAATTAAAAAGGAAGTCAAAAAACCGGCTTCTGCCAAGCCGGGATTTGTAGTATATTACACCAACTATTCCATGATGGCTTCAACCGATATTAAGGGAATTAAACTTGTTAATCAGTAAATAGAAATCACAAATTTATTTGTACTTTTGTACAGGCTGAGCAGATGTTAGTCATATGATTATTTCCGCTTCGCCACGACGTAAACTCTCGCTTAGGCATTTACTAATGCCCTGATTTCTTTATATAAATACAATGGGTTGGATAGTATATGCACTATCCAACCCATCTTATAATTTTTTAATTATTACCTGCTATAAAATATTGCATTGACGTTTTCTTCTTCCATCAAAGACTATTTGTTCTGCTCAGAAACAAACAGCCATGTGCAGAACTATTCCTTAATAAAAAACCACATATAAACAACTGATACAACATCAGCCAGCATACATACAATATATAACAGAGCTGCAACATATACACCGCCTGCTAACATATGCACAACAAACATTGCTATAATACCTGCAATTACATTTAATGCTATTGCAATTATAATATGCTTTGCACTACACATTGAATTGACAGCCACATATGTAATAAATGCCAGCATGACCACATCCAGTAAAAACATAATCATATATGGTACAAATGCCGCCTGTGTAATATCACATATATGTTCATCCATTGTCAGGTATCCAAAAAGTGACGGTGGATTTATCATATATATAACCATTCTTATTATTATCACAACAGCTGGAATTAACGTGGCAGTCAATGCCCTCCTGTGTCTGGTCTTTATATGCTGTGAAACTTTTCCTCTCGACAACATTAATATCACAAGAGGGATTGTCACAAACCAGACAAATGGCATATTAAGAAACCATTTTCCTGCAAAATAATAATCATTTACAAATGACACTGCAGTATATACTGACATGTCACTTTCACACATATGGTCAATCAGTACAGGTCTAAGCCACTCCATATATATAGCAGAAAATGCAACCACAGCTACAGACATATAATATCCGCTCCTGTTATATGGCATATACTCTTCTATCTTCTGGATACGGCTCGACTTTATCATAAGAAGTGCAAGTACCGAAAGTATTATAATCAATACCGAGCATACAACTGCACTTACATTTATTAATGATGCCGTCTCAAAACCTGATGATACATTATCAAGATAGAAACCGGCTATAAAACGGTGCATTGATACACTGCCCTGTAACATATATGCCACTATTATATATACTGATGTTAATATCATGCTGATACAGGACATTACAGCGTAAACAGAAGCACCTCTATACTTTGTCACAATTCCTGCCGCTGCCATACATGTACTAAATAATCCTACAGAAAATAATACATTATATACCGTATCAAGTCCTTTATAAAAATACAGATTATATATTGAAGCCTGTGATGAATTAATATCCACCACATTATTATTAATATTATCTACAATCCCTTTAAAAAGAGTACTTCCGGGTCCGGCAACAAGTATCACAGCCATTAATGCCAATATCACCGCTACACTCATAACCCTTATTCGAAGAATTTCTTCTTTTTTCATTGTATCTCCATTCTTAAGCTGCTTTATTATAACAATTCAGGATTCTCCCGCCAATTGCTGCGAGCCGCTGGTCAGCTATGCTGGCTTTTCGTATCAGCGGCTCTGCAATCTGATAGCCATTAATTTCATTCATAATCAAATAACCATTGTTTTAATCTGACTATCCATAACAGCTTTTCTAATACATATCCTATATATTACTTTACAGTTACTTTATAGAAAGTCTTCTTACCCTTCTTTACTACGACACCTTCTCCATCGAACATATCCCTTGCAAATGTCTTATCTATAGATGCAACCTTTTCACCTGCTACAGTAACACCGCCCTGCTGGATTGCTCTTCTTGCTTCAGAACGTGAAGATACAAGACCAGCCTGATGAACCAATGTAATAGCATCTACTGCTCCATCTTTGAAACAATCTTCTGCAATCTGTGCTGAAGGCATATTATCTGAATCGCCGCCTGTAAAGATTGACTTAGCTGTGCTTTCTGCCTTTTTAGCTTCTTCTTCACCATGAACAAGCTTAGTAAGCTCATATGCAAGAATCTCCTTAGCCTTATTAAGCTGTGCACCTTCCCAGTCATTCATCTTGTCAATCTCTTCAAGCGGAAGGAATGTAAGCATTCTTATACACTTAAGAACATCGGCATCATCAACATTTCTCCAGTACTGGTAGAATTCGTAAGGTGATGTCTTTTCAGGGTCGAGCCATACAGCACCTGACTGTGTCTTACCCATCTTCTTACCCTCTGAATTAAGAAGAAGTGTAATTGTCATAGCGCTTGCATCCTTACCAAGTTTACGTCTGATAAGCTCAGTACCGCCAAGCATATTGCTCCACTGGTCATCACCACCGAACTGCAGATTACATCCGTATTTCTGGAATAACATATAGAAATCATATGACTGCATTATCATGTAGTTAAATTCAAGGAAAGTAAGACCCTTTTCCATTCTCTGCTTGTAACACTCTGCTCTTAACATGTTATTAACTGAAAAGCATGGTCCTACCTCTCTTAAAAGTTTGACATAGTTAAGATTTAATAACCAGTCAGCATTATTTACTAGGAGTGCCTTTCCTTCTGAGAAATCGATAAATTTGCTCATCTGTTTCTTAAAACATTCAACATTGTGCTGGATAGTTTCTTCTGTAAGCATACCTCTCATGTCATTTCTTCCTGATGGGTCACCTATCATTGCTGTTCCACCACCAACGAGTGCGATTGGCTTATTTCCAGCCTCCTGAAGTCTTTTCATAAGACATAATGCCATAAAATGTCCTACATGAAGGCTGTCTGCTGTCGGGTCAAAGCCAATATAAAATGTAGCCTTTCCATTGTTAATTAAATCCTTAATAACATCTTCATCTGTAACCTGCGCAATTAATCCTCTTGCCTGTAATTCTTCATATAAAGTCATAATCTCTTCCTTTCTTTTATTATAGATTTTAATAAAAAAAGAACCTCCATCCTTAAAAAGGACGAAAGTTCTTACTCCGCGTTACCACCTTTATTCACAGACAGCTCACACCGCCTGCCTTATCAGGTACATATATACCCTTAGCACTATAACGTGTGCTACTCCGTCACAGCCTACTTGTCAAAAATATAACAGATGTTCGGTATGCCGCTCTGGAATGTATTCATCTGTAACAACGACTGCTCCTCTCATCAAACGGCTGCTTTCTGTTGCCTTATATTACAGATTACTTGTTTCCTTCAACGCATTATATTTATTAAATTACAATCTACAATAATCTTTTATTAATATTAAGCCATGTATAAGCTCTTATGAAGCACATTATATTATATAATATTTAAAAATGCAACTACTAATTTTCAAAAATGCCTGACACTGCTATTATAATCCCTATTAATTATCCGCCGCTCTCCTGCTCTTAATGCCCTTGTATATAAAATAATATATAGCCATGCCAATTATACAGCCGGTCGTATCGATAAGCACATCCGTAAATTTTCCGGCTCTCCCCGGAACATATAACTGGTGAAATTCATCTGTACATGCCAAAAGAAATGTGATAATAACCGCTGCAAGTGTTCCAATCTCTGCTGCAATCCCATCTGTTAAAAGTGCTGTATATACCAATATTCCAAGAATTGCATATTCTGTCATATGTGCTGTCTTTCTTATTGGGAACTGTAGCTTTTCTATATATACATCCTTTTCATCATCTTCAATGCTGATAATATTAATATCCTGTGCCATATCAATAACTACATTCGCCACCTTACGGCTAAGACCACCGGACTGCTCACCATTCTGCCCTGAAAATGCAAATATTACAATATACATTACTATAACAGGTATCCATATTAATATTTTCCTAAAAATATAGCTGCCGGCAGAACCGGCAGCCATATTCATATGTAAATCATTAAATAACTTCATAATATATTAGAGTGTAACAACTCTCATTGTATTAGTAAGACCTCTTCTTGCATCCGGAGCAGATGATGTAGCCACACCAGCAGATACAATAACTGTATCACCTTCTGCAATATAACCGGCATTCTCTGTTACCTGGATTGCATGTTCGATAATCTTATCTGTAGACTTTTCTGTAGCAGTCTTTAATGGTCTTACACCCCAGTAGATCTGCATCTTTCTAAGCACATTATCATATGGTGAGCATCCAATAATCTCTGCACTTGGCTTAAGCTTAGATGTAAGTCTTGCTGTAAATCCAGAAATAGTAGGGCATACAATAGCCTTAGCATTAAGATTCTCTGCTGTCTGAACTGTTGCATTGCATACAGCACTTGAGATATTTCTCTTAGAATGAAGAGCTGCATTAGCACCTGGCTCTAAGTGCTGTTCTGTTGTTTCAGCAACCTTTGCCATCATCTTAAGAGCTTCTAATGGATACTTACCATTAGCTGTCTCACCTGAAAGCATAACAACATCTGTACCATCATAAATAGCATTAGCTATATCGGCAACTTCCGCTCTTGTTGGACGTGGGTTTCTAATCATTGAATCAAGCATCTGTGTAGCTGTAATAACAGGCTTATAAGCTGCATTACACTTTCTGATGATTTCCTTCTGGATATGTGGAACCTGCTCTGCAGGAATCTCAACACCCATATCACCACGGGCAACCATGATACCATCAGCAACTCTGATGATTTCATCTATATTTTCAATACCTTCAGCATTCTCAATCTTAGCAATTACAGGAATGTCTGCGTCATGTGCCCAGAGAATCTGCTTAATCTCCTGAATACATGCAGCATTTCTTACGAATGATGCAGCAATAAAGTCAAATCCCTTTTCAACACCAAAGATGATATCAGCCTTATCCTTTTCTGTAATTCCAGGAAGCTTAATCTTAACATTAGGAACATTAACACCCTTCTTAGAACCTAACTCACCACCATTAATTACAGTACAGATGATATCTGTTCCGCCCTTAATTTCATCAACTCTAAGTTCAATAAGACCATCATCAATAAGAATTGTATTACCTGCTGTAACATCTTCTACAAGTCCTTCATATGTTATTGAAGTAGCTTCTGCACTACCCTCTACTGTTCTTGTTGTAATTGTAAACTTCTGTCCCTCTACAAGTGTAACCTTCTTGTCATCCTTAATTGCACCTGTTCTGATTTCAGGTCCCTTTGTATCAAGCAATGTTGCAATTGGAATATTTAATTCCTTTCTTACACTTTCAACTAATGCAAAACGACCAGACTGTTCTTCATGATCACCATGAGAAAAATTAAATCTTGCAATATCCATGCCATTTAACGCAAGGTTCTTAATG
>ERZ1034691.2352-NODE-2352-length-10488-cov-4.652928_pt1 | contig 10488 bp, 11 predicted proteins | sample MGYA00520638_ERZ1034691 | MGnify/ENA primary metagenome ERZ1034691 (study PRJEB33766, sample SAMN09781763) | gut metagenome | biome: gut microbiome | host: Homo sapiens | place: Madagascar | study: EMG produced TPA metagenomics assembly of the PRJNA485056 data...
AATATATATAGCTGAGAAGAAAAAGTGGGTTTTTGGACAAATAGTCATTAAGGAGGGTTTATAAAAGTGAGCGAATACGATACAAAACGAAGCGGCGTTCCGGTGCAAATAATTGAGACTGGAGAAATCTTCAATTCGATTCAGGCATGTGCAGACAAACTTGGAGTCGGTGCATCATGGGTCAACGCAGTAACAAATAGTCATACAAATGTTTGTACATGTCATGGTTATCATATTATTCGATTAGATAGTGATAGTTATATTTCAAAAAAGAAACATGTCGGACGTCCGAGCATACCTGTTCGTATACCAGAGACAGGAAAACAATATTCGTCAATAACTGAGTGTGCAAAAGCAGTTAACGGAAGCACCGGCGCAATAAGCGAAATCTTATGCAAGAAAGGAGTTAGAAAAACACACAAAGGTTTTCATTATGAATACGCAGCATCATCTAATAGTATGTGAGAAAAAGATTAGATGCGGAAATAACATGGACTTTTATAGGAGAGAGATGGTGATTTGCCTTTTAACGACATATCATTGTCTTTTTTGTTTTGTTCTTGGTGAAGTAGAAAGGAGTTACATCATGAGAGAAAGCAAATTCCAGGCTAATTTAAAAAAGAAGCTGAAGTCCATGTTTCCAGGTTGCATCGTAACAAAGATGGACCCTACTGATATTCAGGGGATGCCAGACCTTCTTATTCTTTATAAGAACAAGTGGGCAACATTGGAACTCAAACGTAGCAGAAATGCTACTCATCAACCCAATCAGGATTATTACGTTGACAAGATGAATGAGATGTCATTTTCACGATTTATATTTCCTGAGAACGAAGAGGAGGTACTACATGAACTTCAACAATCATTGGAATCTTGAGGGAACACATGCACCATTTAGTGCAAGTCAGTCGTCATGGCTTAGATATTCTGACGATAAACTACTTAGTGTGTTTCACAATTTAAAAGCAAAAGAGCGAGGTACAAGATTACACGAATGGGCAAAAGAAACGATTCTTTTAGGAATCAAGCAATCTCGTTCAAACAAAACCATTTGTGCATATGTAAATGATGCCATTGGTTTTAAAATGCAACCAGAAGTTGTTCTTAGATATTCTGATTATTTTTTCGGAACAGCCGACGCTATATCATTTAAAAATGGTATGCTTAGAATTCATGACTTGAAGACTGGAAAGTCTGGTCATATGGAACAGTTATATGTTTATGCAGCTTTATTCTGCCTCGAGTATGACGTCAAACCTGGTGATATTACCATCGAATGTCGTCTTTATATCGAAGACACGGTAGAAGTTGAGCGACCAACAGCAGAAGTTATTGTACCAATCATGGATAAGATTGTATATTTCAACGAACTACTGGAAAAAGAAGCTAAAAAAGGAGCGTAATTATTATGACTATAGCCGAAGAAATAAAAAGTTATATTGGGTCAGCTTCAATGACCGATGAAGAATATCTTGCACATTATGGTATGCCACGACGATCTGGTCGTTATCCTTGGGGGTCTGGTAAAGAACCATTTCAATCTAGCAGAGACTTTATTGGTCGAGTTGAAGAAATGCGACGTTCGGGATTTACCTATACCGATGAAGATGGAAAGACTTGGAGTGGAGATAATGCTATTGCTAAATCATTAGGATACAATTCTACTGATTTCAGAACTATCTATTCCATAGCTAAAGATGAGCGGCGAGCTTATGACGTTGCTAGAGCTAAGTCATTACAGAAAGATGGTTTGAATCCGTCTGAAATTGGAAGAAAAATGGGTAAGCGAGAATCTACCATTAGAGAATTGTTATCCAATAAAGATGCTGAGTATCGTATGAATCAGTCCCGTGCAACTGCTGATTTTCTTAAAAAACAGGTCGATGAAAAAGGCATGATAGATGTCGGTCATGGCGTTGAAAGAGAATTACAAATTTCAAAAGAGAAACTTGACCAGGCGTTATTTATGTTACAGGCAGAAGGCGGATATGAAGTTTATGGTGGCAGATTTGCGCAGGTAACAAATAAAGGACAGATGACAACCCAAAAGGTTTTGTGTCTTCCTGGTACACCGCACAATGCAATATATGACTTTGATAAAGTGAAAACCATTACAGATTATACATCTCGAGATGATGGTTCTACTTTTGAAAAGAAATTTCATTATCCAGAAAGTCTGAGTTCAAAGCGACTTGCTATTCGTTATGCCGAAGATGGTGGAACTGCACAGGATGGAGTTATTGAATTAAGAAGAAATGTTCCAGACCTTTCACTTGGTGAATCACATTATTCTCAGGTTAGAATTATGGTTGATGGAACTCATTATTTAAAAGGTATGGCAGTATATTCTGACAACATGCCTGACGGTGTAGATGTTGTATTTAACACCAACAAAAAGAAAGGTACGCCAGCGTTAGGACCAGATGGACATACTGTATTAAAGCTTATAAAGAAAGACCCGGACAATCCTTTTGGTTCAACAATAAAAGATGCTGACCAGGGCGGACAGTATTGGTATGAAGATTCAAAAACCGGAAAGAAAAAATTGGGTCTAATTAATAAGCGTTCGGATGAAGGTGATTGGTCTGAATGGAAAGATGCGTTACCATCTCAGTTCTTATCAAAACAATCAAAAGAGCTGGCGAAGAAACAGCTTAACATAGCTTATGAAGATAAAAAAGCTGAATTAGCTGAGATTATGGCTTTAGAAAACCCAACAGTTAAGAAATATTATCTTAATAAGTTTGCACAGAGTTGTGATTCTTCGGCTGTTCATCTACAGGCAGCCGCATTACCAGGACAGAAGTATCACACTATATTACCAGTGAATTCTTTGAAAGAGAATGAAATATATGCGCCAGGATATGAGAATGGTCAAAAGTTGGCGCTAGTTCGATTTCCACATGGTGGCACATTTGAAATACCAATTCTTACTGTCAATAATAAAAATACAGATGGTATAAAACGAATTGGTAAAACATCAATGGATGCTGTTGGAATAAACCATACAGTTGCTGAACGGCTGTCCGGAGCAGACTTTGATGGAGATACAGTAATGTGTATTCCGACGCATGACAAAGCAGGTAAAGTGAAAATCATATCCACAGACCCATTAAAAGGCTTAGAAGGATTTGACCCTAAGTTAAATTATGGTGGGGAAGCAAAGATAGGTTCAGATGGAAAGACCCACTATTACCGTAATGGTAGAGAGTATCGGATTATGAAAAAAACAGATACTGAAATGGGTAAGATTTCAAACCTTATTACCGATATGACATTACTTGGCGCTGATGAAGATAAAATAGCAAGAGCTGTACGGCACTCTATGGTTGTTATAGATGCTGAAAAGCATAAGTTGGACTACAAACAGAGTGAGATAGATAACAATATCATAGCACTCAAGAAAGAGTATCAGGGTAAAGCAACCGGAGGAGCTACCACTATTATATCTAAGGCGAAGGGTGAGTATGACGTAGATAAAAGACAGGGTACCCCTAAGATTAACATGCCTGGTAAAGAGTGGTATGACCCATCACGCCCAAATGGAGCTCTTATATATAAGAGGGCGGATGATGCTGACTATACCATAACACAGATAGATAAGAAGGGTAGACCTGTTACCATAGTCAAGACCAGAAAACAGAAGAGTACCAAAATGGCAGAAACAGATGATGCATATACCCTGATATCCCAGCATAGACACCCTATGGAGCTGGTTTATGCAGAGTATGCCAATGAGATGAAGCAGCTGGCTAATGAGGCCAGAGTTAATATGGTCACTACTGGTAAGATTGCTTATAACCGTGAGGCTAAAAGAAAGTATGAACCGGAAGTAAAGAGTTTGATGGACAAACTTAATACTGCCGAACTCAATATTGTTAGAGAACGAGCTGCTAACAGAATGGCAAGTGCAGAAGTAGCTAAAAAATTAGAAGCTAATCCTAAGATGAAGAGTAAAGATCTAACAAAAGCTGGTCAACAGGCACTTACAAAGTATCGTCAAGAAGTAGATTCTGTATCAAGAAAAGATAGAAATATTGTAATTACAGACAATGAATGGAAAGCCATCCAATCTGGTGCAATCAGTGAAACTATTTTGAAACGTATACTTAATAATTCTGACCCAGCTACACTTAGAGAAAGAGCAATGCCAAAAACTTCAAGAACTGTAACTGAAGCAACTCAAAATAGAATTAAAGCAATGTCAGCTTCTTATACAATTGCTCAGATTGCAGACAAACTTGGATTATCGACATCGACTGTATCTAAGTATTTGAAAGGAGGAAATTAAATGAGCGATTGCAGATTAACAACATTCGACAATCCTTACAATCCTTTCACCCAATTTAGTGAATGGTTGCTGTTTGACAATGAACATGATTACTATACAGTTAATAAACTGGCAAGATTATGTGAGGATTCGGATGATATGACAGAAAAAGAGATAGAAGAAGAGCATGAACGTGTGATTGATGAAATCATAGACAATGATGCCCTTAATATCTACAAAAAAGTCTATCGAAATGATGACACAGAGCAGTAAAATTCATACCATGCCGTAGATGAAGTGAAAAGACATAGAGGGGGGTCTCAAAAACAGCACCCCCTCCCACCATCGCGGCGGTCTTTGATATTTCCCCGGAGGGAATTTTCTGAAAAAACATTTCTATTAGATATTTCTTAGATGGGCTTATGAGCCTTCCTTTCCACAGTGTAGTATTGCATTTTTTAGAATTTAACCTGGCGTTAATAACTCCTTTCTCAATACAAAACTCATTCATAAGTCCATCTAAGTGGTATCTAAGTCACATATAAGTGTGGTTTTTTCAGTAGGTAATTAAATAGAAGGAGGTGGCAAGGATGGCTAAAAGTAAAGTAGCAGGTTCTAATAAAACAATGCGACCAGCTTTGACGCCCGAGGCTAGAGATAATCAACTTATATTTTTGGCAACTGACCTTGCCGAAAGACAGCTGAAAGAGGGAACTGCATCTTCTCAGGTTATAACTCACTATTTAAAACTCAGTGCTACACGAGAAAAAGAACAACTTGAACTCGAAAGATTACGAGAAGAGAACAAATTGCTTAAAGCAAAAACAGAAGCATTGCAGTCTCAGAAGAGTAGCGAGGAGCTTTATGTAAATGCTATTAAAGCAATGAAACAATATTCAGGACATGGCGATGAAATTGATGAAGGTGATGACGATGAATACGATTATTAGAACATATTCTGAATTAATTACATTACCTACTTTCATGGAACGTTATAAATATTTGCGAATAGGTGGAACAGTTGGGACCGACACTTTTGGATTTGATAGATACTTGAATCAGGTGTTCTATAAGTCTGATGAATGGAAATCGATTAGAAGGCACGTCATTATTCGAGATTGTGGATGTGATTTAGGAATTGAAGGACATGAAATACATGAACGAATTTTAATCCATCATATTAATCCGATATCAGAAGAAGATATTTTAGGCAGAAGTGATTTTTTATTGAATCCCGAGTATCTAATTTCAACATCACATAGAACCCATAATGCAATACACTACGGTGATGATAGCATCTTAATTGATACACCGCTTGAAAGAAGAAAAAATGACACTTGTCCATGGAAACATTAAAGGAGGTGTGGAGTATGGAAGATAGCATATTTAAAACGATCAAAAAATTGATTGGAACATCAGAAAGCAATACTTATTTTGATGTTGATATCGTTACCGGAATAAATACCACATTAATGATTCTTAATCGACTTGGTATTGGACCAAAAGGCTTTAAAATCACTGGCGAATCCGAAACATGGGGTGAATTACTTTCAGATAATGATGCTTTGGAAGGAGTTAAAACATACATACAATTAAATGTAAAACTTATTGTAGACCCACCACTAAACTCAACAGTAGTAGATTGTATGAAACAAATGATTAAAGAATTAGAGTGGCGACTAAATGAAATAGCAGAGTCAAACTTGTAGAGGAGGTGTTTATAGAATGAGTAACGATGAATTAATGCATCATGGCATTATCGGAATGAAGTGGGGCGTTCGTCGATTTCAAAATAAAGACGGAAGTCTTACATATGCAGGTAAAAAGAGAGCTCTTAGTATGCAAGAGCAGTATACAGAGTTTTCTAAAAATAAGAAATATCGTGATAAAGACGGTAATCTAACATATGCTGGTCGGAAGAAAGCTTTAAAGATGAAAGAAGAATATTCTCAGTTGACTGGTGGAAAACAGTTGAGAAAACTTCAGGAAGTGTCAAAGTCTGGTCACGGTTCAACAAATAAAAAGATTAGCGAAATGTCTAATGCTGAGATAAGCGCTAGAATTGAACGGTTGAAATGAGAGAGTCAATTAAAAGGGCGATTGAAAGATGTTTCAGAAGATGAAAAGACAACTGGTCAGAAATTTGTTGGCGGATTAAAAGACTCTGCCGCTTCCATATTGAAAGACAAAGGTACACAGATAGTTGCTGATTTAATTGATAAAAAGATGCGCGAAATGCTCGGATTATCAAATAACAACAGTTTGAAAAAGCAGGCTGAAGATGCTGAAAATCGATTCAAGATAGCTAGCAATAATAGAAAGCTGTCTAAATTGAATGCTGAAATTTCTGGAGAGAAGAAAGCGGCAGCACAGAAAGCCGTTGATGATTACATCAAAAAAACCGCAACCAATTCTGCAACCTCTGGAACATATCGGAAATCAGGAGAAGGAATTTTCGATAGCAAGATTTCAACCGGTAAGCCAAGTCGTAACCGACTACAGTTAGAAGACCACAGTAAACAAAGCACATCGTGGCATGGAACTGTCGAAGGTACTGGTACAAGCAGATACAATCCACCAAGTGGTCCGATTATTGACGCTACAAATATTCGAGAGCTAAATCCTCGTCAGATTGAGATTGGACAAAATTATGTAGCCGGATTATTGGAAGATAAAAAGAGAAAGTGGTGATGTGAATTATGAGCTTATCGAATACTGCCACTCCGAAGTATTATGGTAAATTTCGAGAAGCTGTAATTCGAGGAGAGATACCAGTATGTCATGAAATCGAAATGGAAATGAATCGAATAGATGCAATGATAAGGGACCCTGGACTTTGGTATGACGACAAAGCAATCCAGGGTTTTATCGATTATTGTGAGAATGAGCTTACGTTAACCAATGGAGAAAATTTACATTTACTTGATTCATTTAAACTTTGGTCAGAGCAAATATTTGGATGGTACTATTTTGTTGAAAGAACCATTTATGAACCATCACCGGATGGTCATGGCGGTCGTTACGTAACAAAAACGATACGAAAGCGTAGAATTAGAAAACAGTATCTTATAGTAGCCAGAGGAGCTGCTAAATCTATGTACGCGTCTTGTCTTCACAGCTATTTTTTAAATGTAGACACATCAACTACTCATCAAGTCACAACTGCACCAACAATGCCACAGGCTGAAGAAGTTATGTCACCGATTAGAACATCTATAACCAGAGCTAGAGGACCGTTATTCAAATTCCTTACTGACGGTTCGTTGCAGAATACAACTGGTTCGATAGCAAATCGTGTAAAGTTAGCGAGCACTAAAAAGGGCATCCAAAATTTCCTAACTGGTTCATTACTAGAAGTTCGACCAATGTCAATAGATAAATTGCAAGGTCTGCGAGTAAAACTTGCTACGGTTGATGAATGGCTATCTGGAGATATAAGAGAGGATGTAATCGGTGCTCTTGAACAGGGAGCTTCCAAGGAGCAAGGTGGTGGGACAAACGACGATTACCTCATAGTAGCAATTAGTTCAGAAGGTACTGTTCGTAATGGTTCAGGCGATACAATCAAAATGGAATTGATGAAAATTCTTAAAGGTGAATATGATGCACCGCATACATCTATTTGGTGGTATAAGCTTGATACCATTGATGAAGTTGGAAATCCTGATATGTGGCTAAAAGCAAATCCAAATCTCGGACATACAGTTAGTTATGAGACTTATCAGTTAGACGTCGAAAGAGCCGAAAATAATCCAGCTCAAAGAAACGATATCCTAGCAAAACGATTTGGTATTCCGATGGAAGGTTATACTTATTACTTTACGTATGAAGAGACACTTCCACATGAAACAATTCATGATTATTGGGGATTACCATGTGCTATGGGTGGGGATTTATCACAGGGTGATGATTTCTGCTCATTTGTATTTATGTTCCCTTTATCCAACGGCGAATTTGGTATAAGAACAAGAAATTACATATCAGAGCTAACCTTGCATAAATTACCATCGGCTATGCGAGCCAAATATGACGAATTTATAGCAGAAGGTAGCGTGATAGTTATGCCTGGAACCGTGCTGGATATGATGGATGTATATGATGACCTTGATGAATATATATCTAAATCAGAATACGATGTTCGTTGTTTTGGATTCGACCCGTATAACGCCAAAGAATTTGTAGAGCGTTGGGCACGAGAGAATGGCAGTTATGGCATCGAAAAAGTCATTCAGGGTTCTAAAACAGAGTCTGTACCACTGGGAGAATTAAAGAAGCTTTCCGAAGAAAGAATGCTGGTATTTGACGAAAAGCTTATGACATTCACAATGGGGAATTGTATTGTCATGGAAGATACAAATGGAAACCGTAAGTTACTTAAAAAGCGATATGAAGCAAAAATCGATGCAGTTGCTGCTATGATGGATGCTTTCGTTGCTTTTAAATTGAACAGAGAAATGTTTGAATAAAGGTAGGTGAAAATTAAATAATGGAGATGAGTATTGGTTCCAGGCTTAAACATGCCTGGAATGCTTTTATTACGAACCGGGACCCAACACGATATATTCAGTCGCTTGGCCCCGGTTTTTCTTCGCGTCCAGATAGACCAAGGCTATCGAGAGGTAATGAACGTACAATTGTTACTTCCATATACAATCGAATAGCTTTAGACGTTGCAGGCATATCCATCAAACATTGTCGATTAGATGATAACGGTAGATATGTTTCAGAAGTGAATTCTGGATTAAATAATTGCTTAAATCTCGAAGCAAATATTGACCAGACTGGACGTGCATTTATACAGGACGTTGTTTTATCAATGTTTGACGAAGGATGCGTCGCTATAGTTCCAGTTGATACAACACTGAATCCAAAAGATACAAACTCTTACGATATTCAGACTATGCGAACTGGAAAAATCGTTGAGTGGTACAAGCATGATGTCAAAGTTCGAATCTATAACGACCAAATAGGCGAAAAACAAGAAATTATTTTACCTAAAAACAAGGTGGCTATTATTGAAAATCCCCTGTACGCAGTTATTAATGAGCCAAACGCAACAATGCAGCGACTTATTAAAAAACTACGGCTGTTGGACGTAAGTGATGAGCGAACTTTATCTGGAAAGTTGGACTTAATTATACAGCTTCCTTATTCAACAAGGACTGATGTAAAGAAGGAACAGGCTGAACGTCGTAGAGAGGCTCTTGAATCTCAGCTGGTGGATAGCAAATATGGTATCGCTTATGCAGATGCGACTGAAAAGATTATCCAGTTAAATCGTTCAGTTGAAAACAATCTCATGAGTCAGATTGAGTATCTTATTAACCAACTTTATAGTCAGTTGGGGTTAACCCAATCTGTAATGGATGGAACCGCTGATGAAAAAACAATGCTCAATTATAACAATCGAACAATTGAACCAATCATTGCAGCTATTGTTGATGAAATGAAACGAAAGTTTCTAACAAAGACTGCTAGAACACAGGGGCAATCCATCATGTATTTCAAAGACCCGTTCAAGCTTGTGCCTGTAAACGATATTGCAGAGATTGCTGATAAGTTTACTCGCAACGAGATTATGACGTCTAACGAAATTAGACAAATTGTTGGAATGAAACCTTCTAGTGACCCTAAGGCTGATGAGCTTGTAAATAGCAATATCAGTCAGCCAGAGCAGAGATTAGATGGTGAATTAAATAAAGATTTAGAAGAAGGAGGAGACGGTCAAAATGGATAATTACGATTTTGGCGGATGGGCAACCAGAAATGACCTGCTTTGTGGCGATGGTCGGACTATTCGTAAGGATGCTTTTGCTGAAAATAACGGATGCACAGTTCCGCTGATTTGGAATCATGACCACAACAACCCTGATGCAGTATTAGGAAAAGCCATTCTTGAGAATCGAGACGATGGCGTATATGCCTATGGAATATTTAATGATACAGAGCAGGGTCAGACAGCAAAAGAGTTAGTGCAGCATGGAGACGTTAGTTCCTTATCAATCTGGGCTAATCAGCTTAAGCAGATTGGTAATGATGTCATTCACGGCAATATTCGGGAATTGAGTCTCGTTTTAGCCGGAGCAAATCCAGGTGCTTATGTTGACTTTGTAATGGCTCATGGAGCAGATGAAGAAGATACTCTTTACGCTTGTTATTACGAAAATATTGTGCTCTACCACTCAGATGAGCCACGAGATGAGCAGAAAGGAGAATCA
>ERZ1034691.2354-NODE-2354-length-10485-cov-16.788207_pt1 | contig 10485 bp, 11 predicted proteins | sample MGYA00520638_ERZ1034691 | MGnify/ENA primary metagenome ERZ1034691 (study PRJEB33766, sample SAMN09781763) | gut metagenome | biome: gut microbiome | host: Homo sapiens | place: Madagascar | study: EMG produced TPA metagenomics assembly of the PRJNA485056 data...
GCATCGACCTGCGCCGATGCCCCCAACGTGGACACACATTTTGTCCTATAAGCCTAAAAATGCTGGGGCAAATCCACTCGGTACTAATAGGTGATAGTGGGTGCCATGTGATGTGAGTACATCAAAACGGCCCGTTCACCTGCGAAAATCACTCCCACTCTATAGTTAAAAACTCTCTCCAGTTTGTCCCAGTTTGTCGCTGTTTGTTCCAGTCAATCCTATTTACACCCAGTCTCAAAAATTGCCGAGAATCCATAGGGTCAAATCTGGGTCACGGGTTTACGGGTCAATCGCGAAATTCCATGGGGTCACGTGGGGTCACGAGATTTGTTGAGTTCATTGTGACATCGCGCTAAACATTTAATCGAAACGTTTTCTTCCGAGGGATAACTACCAGCCTCGAATAGCTCTGGCAATTGAGTCGGTATTCCATCGAACGATTTCATCTGCTGCGTTCTTTACGACGGTAGATGTGCGCTCGGAGCCCCAAGGTTCAACCGCAACGATTTTCTTGCCCAGTCTTTGAGCAATCTCGATCTCAATGTTGATCCACTTGCTGTAGGTTGCGTATACGCCCGCAAGGATAATCACACAGCTTGTAGGCCTGATCTGACGTTCGATGGCCTCCTTGAGCTGGTAATCATAGCGTGCGTTATGAATAGGATCATCCTTTGGAACCGAGTAATTCCTAAAATCAAAACCAGGCTTCTTCTGCAGAAGATTGACTAGCTTTGAATAATTATCCGAATAGCTCCAGGAATGGCTGATAAAAAGGTTGTAGGTCATTCGCGCTCCTTTTATTTGCGGAAAATTAGGAAGATGAGGAGAGCTGCGTAAACGATCAGAAATGAGATAGGCAAAACCTTCTCGATGGTCGAACCCTTTACGTACCGCTTGTCCTTAGCTAGGACACCCCACTCATCTTTGAACGGTTGTGTTGGTAGCTGCGTTTCCACCTCGTTGATAACGTCGAACTTCGCCTTGTTTAGTTTTTTGAAGGATGCGATGTAAAGAAGCCAGGAGGCGCAAATCGCAGCACCAACAGCAAGTAGGGCAAAAGCCCTCGCATCCCAAAGAGCGGCGACTGTTGTAACGATTGCCAGATTTAACGTTACGAACAATCCGTTAATAACGTCTCTTCTTTGACTGACGATGTTTGCCGATTCGACGCATGTTTGCCATTGGAGTAGCAGCTCACTGCTCTCTGTTTTCGCTACGATTCTGTCGTTCTTTTCTGCCATTAAAGCCTTTCGTATCCCTTCTTGATCAGCTGAGCCATAAGCGCCCTTCGCTCGCTAAGGAACTGCTCGTAGTCCATGTTTTCGAATCCATAGGGCAGTGCGTGCTGAGTGCAGGCCTCCCCATAGGCCTCTTCACCAAGCTCATTGCGATACTTCGCGACATAGATGGACGGAGCATCGTCGGAGATGTAAATGTTGTTATCGTAGTCCGCGTATGTGAAGTTTGCGCGGTTGCTGCGATTGGAGATATAACCCGCCTCCTTATAACCCGCTTCCTTCAAATAGTTGTCCGGGAAGAGATGGTGTTTGTCTACGGCTTTCTTTATTCCCGATGCGCCATCTGAGATGAGCTGTGATACCGGAACAGTGCTGAAGAGGGCTTTGTATCCAAGGACAACCTGAGCAGCGACGAAGCCATGCCAGCTTGGACCGGTAGCCTCGTTGGTATTGAGGTCGTTGGGTAGCGTTAGGGAGGAGTAATCGTCTGTCATCAGGGCGGCAAGGCTCCTGTCGAAGTAGGCGACGAATTCCTCTGCCGTCTTCAGCTCAGAAACCTCGTTAAGCTGCTTTTCGAAGTCAGATTCGAACGAGCCGACATAGAACGCCGCCAAGTTGGAGGCGTAGAACCATCGCCTGATGAGCTTCTTGATAGCAAGGGGCTCCATCTTGAATTCATAGCGACCGATCAGGTAGAACGCATAGTTAAAGACCAAGGCGTTCTCGGAAGTAATCTGACTTGAGCTGATGTATCCAGCCTCGCCAAGGGTGTTCAGGAATACTTTCCAGTTGTTGAGATCGAGGATGCGGTCCAGGGCCTTGCCAAACTTCTCGAAGTTCTCCGCGCGCGTTTCCGCCGTGGTCTCTCCGATCTTGAGATCCTTGCCGCGGAGAATCTGATAGGCATAGCGAAGTCGGCCGCGTTTGAATCCGAGGCTGACAGCGGCACGGATTATATGCGTTGCAGAAGTCTTAATCAGATGGTTATATGAAGTACCATCTGCAGGCACATGACTGTCTGCGCGGAATTTCTCGATGCGGCTTCACATCTCGGGCTCATAGACGGAGAGCAGCGTCATGATGAAGTCGTCCTGCTTGAGGGACTGACCCTGCGAGTTCACGCGCACGAAAATGTCGGAGACCATCTCCTCGTCAGCATCAGAAGTAATCTCAAGAGTGGGAAGAAGATATCGTTCGAGGCCGAGAAGGGCATTGATACCTTGCTCAATCAAATCCTCTTCCTCGTCAGTGAGCTCCGGCTCGCCCTAGTGCAAGCACGCATCGAAAGCGAACCAAGCCCTCTGACACTGGTTTGCGCTATCTAAATATGCATCGGACGCGGTCTTGCCCGGGGTTTGTCAGAAAGTGGCTAAAGCCTCCGTTGATGCCAAATGAAGGGAGCCACCCGGGGCTGCGAACTCAAAGCTTGGTGTAGCCGCCATGGGTCCACCATTCTTTCTTGCTCCATCGAAATCCATCGGCGTCGAGTTTGTGCTTAGCTCGTCAGTGCATCGTCTGTCCGAGAACCGAACGGGAGTCAGATCCGCCGCGAACATAGGACTTTCGGCTTTGCTCCTCGCTGTGGTCGATACTAACAGCTGACCTCATCATTGTTTTTATCGCTGCTGTCCACCTCTTCTGATTTCTGCTCTTCCAGAAGCTTGTTTATGCCATCTCTGATTCCCTCTAGCAAGGATACGAATTCGTCAAAGACCTTTTGCTTTACCTTGCCAGCTTCCTGGACGTCAATTTCGTATTTGCTTCCAGGTTCGAAATCGAGAAGTTCGAACAGCGTCTTTGCGTTGGTCGAATTGTCCTTAATGACTACCTGCTTTCCCTCGCTATTGCTGAGAACGATTTCCTCCTGCTGGTTGCCTTCTACAGTGATTTTAATTTCGCGTGCCATACGCTTTCAACCTCCTTGCCAGAGCCTGCCGTCCGCCGTCCATGTTTTCCGCGATCCATTCAAGAGCTTCGCAGCCTTCGTCTTCGAGGCATCCAGACTTAAGCGAAAGCGAAAAGCGTCTTTTGTCGTCGCGCGAACCAGATGCGATGATCACGTTGTCTGCGTCTAGGTTGACGACGAGAAGAGGATTGTGGGTGACGAGTATAACTTGCGCCTTGTCCCTCAGTCCCTGGATTGCTGCAGATAGCTCTTTGGAGATCTTTAGGTTAGAGATGTTGTCTTCGGGCTGGTCGATAAGTAGTACATCCGCCTGGGTCACATTTTGATCGAGCAAGACTTCGTAATATATCAACGCCTTTTCGCCGAAAGTGTTGCCGATAACTCGTTCTGAGGTGCTCTGGCGTTTAACCTCCTGCTCCGTTTTGCAAAGAGAATCCAGAAAAGACTCGAGGTTCTTCTTGACCGTTTCGTCAATCTTGTCGACCTGCCTAGTTCCCCTGACGGCGTTGCACAGGGATTCCTCTGCATCGATATTTTCGATAGCGGCTTTGTCGAATCCGTCGTTGAACAAGGACTTGTAGAATTCCTCTTCGACCTCTTCGGCTGTTTTGGTCACGTATGGAGCGTAAGACCTGAAGACATATCCGCCAGCACGTTTATCCACATAGCCGATACCCTGGTCGTAGTATTTCGACAGAGAAGGGAAGGAAGGGTACTCTTTTTTGATGTCCAGAGACGCCTGCGCTTGCTGAATGACTTTCGAGATGACCGCTTGCTTCAGCATGCTATAGTTTTCGGCTTGTCAATCGAGATTCGTAGAGGTCCTATTCGTGCCAGCCTTGTACTGTGCAATCGAGGTGAGGATGACGTTCTCGGCGGAGCTGAACAGTCTTTCGGAGTCCAGTCTTTTCTCGACAGAAGACAAGGCATCATTTAACGAAGCCAGCGCCTCATTCAGACTCTTCAGTTCATCTGGGGTGTATATGAGTTCGTTGTCTTCGATTTCGGTTTTTAGCTGCGTGGCAATTGACCTCAATGCCGCAAAGCGATTTTCGAGTTGCGAGTAGTCTCTTGCCGCGAAGCCTTCGGTCGACACGGATACAAAGAACGTCTTGCGTAGGTATTCCTCCTTCACGGTCAAGGCGCTGCTCGCGGCTTCGTCAAGCGTTTGCTTTGCTCCTATGCGCCTGCGCACCCATTCCATTACTCGATTTGTGAACGTTGTGATTTGCGATCTGAAGTCTTGGCAGTTGACCTCAGAAAATAGAGAGCGCCCGTCAGGATACAGGTCTTTATTGTTGTTGTAGTCGTTAAATAGCTCGCCTTGGAATACCGCCTTGCTCTTATTTGGCAGGGCGGGTATCTCGATTCGGTTATTCCTTTTTGCTGCTTTAACATGGCTCTCCGAATCGTTTCCTGAAATAAGTTTAAGAAGTGTCGATTTGCCTGATCCGTTCTCACCAATGATGACGTTCACCCCGGGGCTGAGTGGCGTATCAACGCCATTTACGCTTACTTTTTCCAAGAATGGATAAGAGACGCTGTCGATTCTTCCAAATCTGGTTTCGGGCGAAGTGATTGCGAGCAGCAAACCCCTGAACGAGGGAAGGGCCCTGATGGTTGTGAAGACCGGAGCGCCTTGTCTGACGTTCTTGGAGTCATGGTTGGGGTATGCGGCCCATTCGTGACAGTCGATGCCGATAAGCAATCCGATGGAGTTGCAGAACTCGCTCATGTCGACCAGATTGTTTTTTACAATGCCTTCCACATTGGGGCTCTGAATCTCAATTGCGCTAATGTAGCCAATTTCCAAGTAGTCCAAAAAATCCGAGCAGGCATCGCTGAAAGAATTGGCACCGCCCTTTTGCTCGGGATCAAGGCTCTTCCTTTGATATGCAACCAAAATGACAGGAAGTTTAATTTCCTTAAGAATGGATTCAAAGTCATCTTTCGAATACTTGTGGTCTTTGTTCTTGGGAGCATGTCTGCTCATGACAAGTTCGATGGTCTCATAGTCTTCTTTTGCCTTGCAGTCAAAATAGGCGAGAATGTGACATGGCTTTGCCGTATCAAGCAAAACATCGAATTCGATTCCGGCAATGATGCCTTTAACTGACGGGTATAATCCTAGCCGAATAAACTTCTCGGCTTCCATGTAAAGCTTTGAATCGAACGTATTGTGGTCGGTGAAGGAAATAAGATTGATCCCCTCCGCCTCCAATTTCTTAAAGAGCACGGGCAGGTTTTCAATGGTCGACTGGTCAACCACCCCGACGCTTTCTTTGTATTTGCTGGCAATCGAGTGGATATGCAAATCGATTTTTATGTTCTCATTCAGCATTGTGCAGTTCCAATCATGCCAGGTCGAAGCGATAATCAGGCAAGTCTTTCGATGAGTTCTTTATTTTTCTCTCAAAGCGATCTTGTCAATCATCGGTATATATCAAGCATAGCCGGTTCATGGAAACGAATCGGGCATCATGCCAATTATTCAACAGTTTGGATTAATAATTCTATTGCGGAGAGCTTACGACGTAAGACTCTATTCTTCTCATTACGGAACATAGATTGTGGTCTTAGCAGTGAACGGCAGAAGATATTGCCGTTGCATCATCCGTGCGCAGGTCAGGAATCATTTTTGGAGGCGATTTGAACGTCGTCACTCCAGTAAGCAAGCTTGTTCCAGACTACATCGCACTTGCTATAACGTACAGCAAAGCTCATGACGATTTAGCAAAGCGAGCACAAGGAAAATCGGTCGTACATATCCATGGCAACGACATCGCCGAGGTTGAGATCCCTTACCCGTCGGAAAGCGAGCAGACGGGCATATCTACGGTCGTTCTCGGTCTCGACAGCCTCATCACCCTTCATCAGCGTATGTGTTTCATCTTCTGCTTTTGCGCGCATGGGTCAAGAACCAATTTCGCATCAATTCTCCAAGCATAGCTTCGAATATTACGCTGCCTGCGTCCCATACCGAAGATGCGCGCGTTGCCATCGGCGCTGGCTTCAGGCACCACTGACATCGCCGGGCGCCTTCGTTTTCGGTTTTTTCTCCGCTGGCGCGTCGACCAGCTCGCCAGCGCCAGGAAGAACTCCATCATTAGCTTGATACGCTGTTGCAGCGGCTCGCTCAGCTTGCCGTTGAGATGTTCGGCGGCTTGCGTGCCCCGCGTATTGAACAGCGGAGGGGGCAAGCCCGCCTACCGTGTCGGATTAGCGGGGCGGTTGGCTTGGGAGCGAATCATGGGGAACGGCCTTTCGCGAGAAAGAGCCGCAGACAGACCTAAGCCGTTGGCTTCCGCAGGACTGGCCCGGTCGATATAGCTCCCGCAGCAAAGGCGAGTGGTGCCACGCACCCCTCGTGCTCACGTGCAAGTCGACGAAGAAGCTGGGAGCGTCTCTGGTTGTGCCGCCGAGTCGGCATGTTGCTGCAAACTCTCGGCGTAGCCTTGCCAACTTTCAAATCGATGCCGCCTATGGCTATGGCCGATGAAACCAAGTCTTCGTCATGCAGGCAATCATTCTGGCTGCCTCGTTCGATCCAACCATCTTCGACTCGAATTCGCACTCATAGCAGGCAGGCCGTCCAGCCTCCTGAATCCATTGCGCAGACCCCCATGTCGAAACGTCCTCCTTCGCCTTTCCCTGGCTCCGCCACGCTCGCTCAGAACCAGGCTCTTCAGGCAAGGCGCGAAAAACTTTTGCTGCGCAAAACTCGGGGCCTGCCGGGTTTTCGCTTGATTCCTTGCCCTCGGCCAAAACCTGAGCGGCTTCCGGACCACAAGGCAGGCCAAAGGGGCCGGGCACGAACAAACGAAGGTCATCATGAGCAATTTCGAACTTCAGGAGAAGGCAGTCAAGGTAGCCACCCGCTTCATCGAGCGCAAGGGATACGAGCTTCTCGAGACCGGTTGGACTTTCCCCGAGGGAACCCAGATCGACCTGGTCGCCAACGTCGAGGAAGCCCTGGTCTTCATCGACGTCACCGCAACCGAGTACGGCGAGGACGGCTTCGAGGGCGGCAAGGCCAAGCGCGGCGACCTTGAGATAGCGGCGACTTCCTAGCTCGCGGTCAACTCGCCCGACGGCGAAATCCAGGTCCGCTTCGACATCATCGACATGCTGGTCGTGAGCACCGACAGGGCTCTCCTGAGGCACCACATCAACGCCTTCGGCTGCGGGGTCGAGTAACCGACCTCCATCCCAAGGGGCTCTTCCGCATCTTTGTCGGCCGTTCCCCATGATTCGCTAGTTGACCGCGAGGACACGGTGCTTAGCTCCCCAGTCCTTTCAACGACCTTGCGCACAGCTGCGCGATCGGCTCCTCCATGCGCTCCCTGAGCTCCCTGGCAGCGTCGGCCGACCCCGTTTTCTCCAAAGCATCGAACTCCTGGGCCAGTTTGCCAGGGATCTCTTCGGCGTAGAGTGCCAGCAAGTCGCGGCAGCCCTCGGCGGTTATGCCGAATCGCTCGAGGTCGCACTGCTTGACCAGCTTGGCGAGGTCATTTGCCGAAACGCGGCCTGCGCGGTTCTCGCCGCCGATGGACATGGCTAGCTTGGGCGGCTTGACCTTCAGCTTCGTCCCCTCGACGTAGGGGGCGATGGACGCCACGTCGTACATTGGCGCCAGCCTGTGCGACCCGTCGGCGGCAAGCATGATGGAGTAGTTCTTGGCGTGCGCGTCCGTCGCCGCGAGCAGGTAGTTGAGGAAGAGCATCTGCAGGAAACCCGCGGCGTTTGTCTGGGCAGTGGGCCCGGTCGAGGTGAGAAGCCGCAGCAGTTCGGCGCAGTTCGGCCCGCCGTACATGGTGTACTTGTTGTCGGGAAGGCATCCCAGAGCCTGGCAGAGATCCTCCTGATGAAGTCTCGTCACGTTGTGCCCCTCGACCAAGCGGTCGTAGCGCTCGATGACGATGGCGGGCTCCATGCCGCTCTCGCCCTCGAATTCCAGATACTCGACACTTGCCGCAGGCACGTCTAGGCTTGTTGCAAGCCGCATGCAGACGTACTCGTTGAGCGCCTGATGGGCCAGTCCGCGCACGCCGCTCTTCAGGATGTGGGTGGTTGCCGCAGAGCCCTCGCAGGAGTACCACCTGCCGTCCATGCGCCGTAAGGCGAACTTGCTCTGCTGGCCGCCGAGGCTCCAATGCTCGTTGTTGGCTATCCAGCCGGCGCCATCCTGGCGGCCTATGGCCAGCCTCCGGGCAATTTCGGCGTCGCTCACGGCGACAAGGTGCTCATCGCGGTAGACGTCGGAACCCTGGGGAACGAACTGCACCGCGCCGGGGCAGTCCAGGCCGATGACGTCGAGGAGCGCGAAGGGGTTGTTGGGAGAGATGCCGGCGTCGGCGGCGACGCGCCTTCTCACAGCCGGATCCTCTGGCAAAAGCCCCCAGAGGTAGGGCAGCACGACCTTGTCCCGGTAGGGCCTAGTGGAAAGCGGTATGGACGACGACAACGGAACGCCGCGGTAGCCTCTATCGTAGGAGAAGGAAAGCGAGCCGGCCCCGTCCTGGGAAAGGGTTCCCGCGAGCTTGCCGGCGATGAGCACATCGAGGACGCCGGCCGTCATCGCGCACCTCCCGTCAGGATGGAGAGGGCGCCTGCGGAGACATCGTCGCGAGCCGCAGGCCCTCCGGTACCCAACTGCTCAGCTTGCGGCTCATCTGAGGGGTTCCCGACGGTCAGCTCCAACCCCAGCCCCAGGGCCCCGAGTATGGCGGTGAGCTTGTCCAGCTGCACGCCGGGGTTTTGTCCCAGCTCCAGCGACCAAAGGCAGCGCTTCGACACGCCCGCGGCCTCTGCCAGCTGAGCCTGGGTCATCCCCAATTCAGCGCGCCTGTCCTTTATGGCGTAGCCTATCTCCAGCGCGTCGACCATGAATATCCTCCCATCTCAGGTAAATTATTCGTTCGCATCATTTTGCGATTATGATAGTTCGCAATATTGTGCGAGTCAATATTCTCGCAACATTATGCGTTTTCACGTCTCGGCCAAAATGCCCTGGTTCTAACAGTTATCTATTCGCGCGCTTGAATTCTTGCACTCACAGCCAGCACATGCTATAAGGTTATTGGTGGCTCATTAAGCTACCTCCAAGTGCCGGGGGAGTCCCCCGGCTATTTTTTTATCCATTCCATTAGGAGTCCCCATTGGCCAAGGAGCTCAGCATCTTCGTCGACGAGAGCGGCGACCGCGGCGGCAAAGCGCGCTACTACCTGCTCACACTCGTCTTTCACGACCAGGCAGACAGCATCGCTGAGGCGGTCACGGGCCATGAGGCCAAGCTTGCCAGGGCCGATCTCCCTAACATTCCGTTTCACTCCGAGCCTCTCATGAACGGGCACAAGGATTATGAGTTTCTTAACATCGAGCAGCGCAAGGTGATGCTCGCCTACTTCTCCTCGTTCGTCCGCAAACTTCCCATTTCCTATATCACGTTCGTCTACCGCCGCAGCCAGTTCGAAGACCCGGCAAGGCTAATGGAGCGCATGGGGCGCGACATCTCCTCCGCCATGATTGAACACCTGGGCTTCTTCCAGTCCTTCGACGATGTGAAGGTCTATTACGACAACGGTCAGGACATTGTCAAGCAGGCGCTCGACCGCTCGGTGGGCAAGGTCCTCTCAAAAGGGGTCGTCCGACGCCGTAAAACCTCGATGACCGACTACCGCCTCGAGCAAGTGGCGGATTACCTCTGCACTATCGAACTTGCCTTGGTCAAGTACGAGGCCAAGGAGAACGGTGAGACGTACAACAAGTTCTTCGGTGGTATCGGCTCTTTCAAGAGGAACTGGCTCAAGCAAGCCCGCAGCAAGCAGATATAGGTGGTTCCGTAGTCTCATAGGGAACGGCCAACTCTCCTCTGGCGAGGAACTCCGGGCGAGGTGCCTCGAGCAGCGGAAGCTGAAGCGCAAGCAGAAGCAGCGCGGGCAATGATCGGTGCCGACATGGGCCCAGACGTGAACAGTGCTACGTCCCCTGTTCACGGGGCGCGAAACCATAAAGGTTGTCCAGCGGTCGCCAAACGAAAAGCCCCTAACCTGTTTGTGCAGGTCAGGGGCTCGGAAACGCTAGATATCAACTATTCCCACTCGATCGTCGCGGGCGGCTTGGACGTGATGTCGTAGCACACGCGGTTGGCGCCGGGAACCTCGGCAACGATGCGGCCGGAGATGCGGGCAAGCACGTCGTAGGGCAGCTTGGCCCAGTCGGCGGTCATGGCATCACTGGACTCGACGGCACGCAGGATGATCGGGCGCTGGTAGGTGCGCTCGTCACCCATAACGCCGACGGACTTGATGTCGGGCAGGACCGCAAAGTACTGCCAGCAGC
>ERZ1034691.2361-NODE-2361-length-10468-cov-4.216748_pt1 | contig 10468 bp, 9 predicted proteins | sample MGYA00520638_ERZ1034691 | MGnify/ENA primary metagenome ERZ1034691 (study PRJEB33766, sample SAMN09781763) | gut metagenome | biome: gut microbiome | host: Homo sapiens | place: Madagascar | study: EMG produced TPA metagenomics assembly of the PRJNA485056 data...
AAATTGCCCTCATCAATTATTTTCATGCAAAGATCTTCTTTGAGTTTATCTTTATCAGAAGATGATAATTCAATGTGAGAAACAAACGAGTGTAATGGTTTGCACTTATTAGACAACTCATTGTCAAAAATCAAAATTACAGGATTACACAAGTTCTTATCAGAGCATCCGCTAAAAACTTTGAAATAATTTGTATACTTTGGATTCTTGTCCGAAAAAAAGTTGTACAAATTTTTCATGGCATCAGCACCATCTTGGCTCATATGGAAAAAGTATTTAAACCTCTTCGACCTTCTCAAAAAGGAGATTTTGAAATCAAAGTGTCCCTCCGGAGTTTTTTCGATGAGTTCAGGATAATCTGCATAAAGGTTCTTTAAAGCTGCCTTTATATATTTAATATCAGTCTTTCCCTCAGTAACAATTACTGGTTTCTCATGTGCAAAAAAATACCTATAGAACAAAAATTTTTGATACTGTTTTTCTCGTCCGTTAAGACAAAATACAGAATGTTGTTGACCAACATCTTTAATGTTATTGTATTTATCCAATTGATCGATAAAAGCAAATTTTCCTTCCAAATGACTAACTGTTCCTTCAACACCATTATTGTCAAAACATCCGGTTTTATAGAGAGAATTAGCCATTGCTCTCACTTGTTTGTAATACCTATGATCAACACTGAGTTTTTTGTTAATTACCAAACCTGTTACCGTTTGGCGCGAATCCTTATATTGAACGCTTGTTTTCTTGGTGTTAATTTTAAATCCTGCCCGCTCAACCTCATAAGTTAATTCGTTATAGAAAGGTTCCCATTGTGAAATAAATTTTTTATCATTAGTAGAAAAACTTAAATCATCAGCATATCTGGTATAATCCAAATGATATTTTTTTGCGATTTTTAAAATCCTCATATCAAAGATTTGGCAGATATAGTTCGTAATGATGGGAGAAGTTGGTGCACCTTGTGGAAGTTTACCTTGATAGCATGTTAGCTGCGCCATAACAATAGCCAACTCATGTGGAAGGGCAAAATCGCGGTTTTTTTCAAAGAAACCACAAACTCTACCGAAATGAAAACTATCAAAAAAATCTTGCAGGTCAATATTTACCACTATGCGCTTATTTCTATGCACCTCGCCGTTCGTAATGATACTTTTCCCTTTTTCGAAAGCGTGTGAAATATTAGTGCGTATATTGTTTTGCTTGCGCAAGAATTGTTGATGGTGTAAAAGAATGCTATAAAGTTTTTTCTGGATTTGCTTAAGATCTCCAGTCGGGGCACAGATTTTTCTTGTTCCCCCAGATTTTTTAGGAATCTCAAATATTTTATAAAAACTATCGACTTTGGCAACATATAAAACGTGAGTCAGCTTGTCATGAGGAATTTCCAATAAATCCGCCAGATCGTTTCTGGTACATACATATTCAAAAGTCATACATGACATCTCCTAAAAAAAGCAGCGTATGGCAACTCATTATGCGAAATTTACAGAGATTAAAGAGGCGACGAAGCATGGAAAGACGCAAATGCTCCCACCATTTTAGTCAACGCTTGCGAAACACAAGCCAAAAATCTTGCCATACGCTTGTCAACATTATAACACACATCTCTCCATTATTCAATCATTTATACAAATTATTGCATGCATTTGAAATCACATAGCAAGTACAAACGGCACAGAAAAATCCGTGCCGTTTGGTCAGGCCTCTTGCTCTGCCTTGAGCCGTTCTTTTTCCGCCTTGATTTGCGCCTTGACCTGCACAATCATTTCCGCCAGCTTTTCTTCTCATTCCTCGCGCGTTTTCGCGTAGATATTGTGGCTTTCCCGCTTTCCGTAGGCGTTGGTCGGCGTGTACCGTCCCTCATACAGGTGGTCGTTAATCATGGTGACACAACCCGTCCCCGGCTTGCGTATTTTCGGCTTGTACGGCGTGAATTCGATTGGGGCGGTATCTTTCCTTGCCGACGGCTGAGCCGTCGGCATTTGTGCGTCCGTTTTGCCGATTTTGCGGTCTATATGCACTGCCGCCTGCTGTTGCATCGTGTCGGTGATGTGGCTATAAATATTGAGCGTGGTTTCCGCGCTGACATGACCTATCATGGCGGACAGCGTTTTAATGTCCATGCCGTTTTCCAGTGCCATGGTAGCAAAGGTGTGACGCAGATCGTGAAAGCGCACCTTTTTACAGCCCGCCCGTTCCAAGATCAGTTGTAACCGTTTTCTAACCGATGACGGATTTCTCGGTCTGCCGTTATCTGTCGGTGACGGAAACATCCATTCCGAATCCACCGTTTCCTTATACGCCACAAGGGTTTTCAAGATTGACGGTGGCAGAATAACGGTGCGTATCGAGGCTTTTGTTTTCGGCGCCGATATAATCACCTCTGCCTTGATTATATATACCTGTCGTTCAATGCGAAGCTCTCCTGTTTTGAAGTTTAGGTCACTCCATTTGAGTGCCAATATCTCACTGCGTCGCATCCCCGTGCCGAGCTCCAGCAAGAAGAGCTCATAACAACCTTCTTCCTTTGCCTGATGCAGAAATCGGATAATTTCATTTTGCGTGAGCACCTGCATCTCACGCGCTTTTTTCGGCGGCAGTTTACAGCCGACAGCGGGATTGGTTCGTATCAAACCGTCCTGTACCGCCCGCTGTAAAGCTGTGCGGCAGTTGGCATGTATCCCCCTTATCGTTCTGTCCGAAAGTCCCTTTCCGTATGTTTTTGCGTGCAGTTTTCTTCCGTCTGTCTTTTCCTTTGCGTAGAATTGCTGTAAATCCGACTGTGATAGCCTGTTCAGCGGATTTTTCCGATTTCGGGAATGATATGATTGTAAATGCGGTTTTCATAGTCAGTTCTTGTGGTAATGTGGAGAGTGTGTCGGCAGTAGGTCTGATACCAGAAGTCGATCCAATCCCCGAACGGCATATCCGCCTTGATTCTGTCGGAAGAGCGTCCGTACTGTTCTTTCAGCGCTTCGAGCTTAGTGCAACATTCTGTTTTTGTTTTCGCCGTTACGCATTTTGTAATAGGCAGGCTTTTCTCATTGTACCCGACAACAATTCTTCCTTCCCACCGACCGTCTTTCCGCAGGCGTAATGTGCCCTCACCATTTTTTCTTTTTTTAGCGATTGGTATCATCTCCTTCAAGCATAATCTCATCCATAAAGCTCCCCACGATAGCGGAAGCGTTTCTCTGCATATCGGTGGTCACATGCGTATAGGTATCCAGCGTAAAACTGGCGTTTGTATGACCTAAGATTCCCGAAAGTGTTTTTGCATCTACACCGCTGACCAATGCATGCGTTGCAAAGGTATGCCTGAGATCGTGAAACCGAATCAGCGGAAGCTCCGCCTGTTTTAACAGTGTTTTTAATCGGTGGTAAGCATAGTCGGGGTGCATCGGTTTTTCGGGCTCATAGATATTCGGGAATATCCATTCGCTGACTGCCGTTTCTTTTCGCTTCCGCAGAAGTTCCGCAGTGCTAGGCGGCAGGACAATCGTGCGCGTTCCCGTCTCGGTTTTGGTTTCGCCGATATTCAATCCGCCGCCTTTCCTTTTAGCAACCGAGCGCCTCACTTTCAACTTTCCGTTTTCCGCATCGAAGTCCTCCCACTTCAGTCCGCAGATTTCACCTCGGCGCAGACCTGTTGTCAGCTCGGTGTAGAAGAAATCGTACCACCGCTCATCCTGTCGGATGCGCTGCATGAATCGCTCAAGCTGTTCGTCATTGAGTATCTGCTTCGGCGGATAATTGTTTTTGGGAATCGTTGTGCCGACCGTTGGATTTTTAACAATCAGCCGTAGGCGCACCGCAATATCCAGCGCTTCGTGCAGCATCATATGAATATCGCGCACCATACTGTCGGCAAGCTCTGTACCGTGCAGCTTGTCTGGTTTCACACGACCTTTCTTTTTGACGGTGTTATAGAATTTTTGAAGTTCCTGCGTGGTCAGCGCCGACAAAGGTCTGTCGCCGAGATACGGTTTGATTTGATTTTTAATCATCGCTTTGTAAGAATCAAGCGTGCTCTCGCGAATCGTGAAGATCATATATTCATTGATCCATCGGTCGAGCCATTCGCCGAGCGTCATATTCGAATCCTCGGTGAGGTCGGCATCGCGGTACATCTCGATGCAGTCGTGGAGCTTTACGATTAACTCCTTTTGTGTTCGGGCAAGCACATAGCGGTGAATCGGATCGCCGTTCTTTTTGTGACCGACAACGATGCGGCCTTCCCATCTTCCGTCTTCGCGCTTGCGCACCATACCGTCTCCCGACGGTCTTCGCTTTGCCATAGTATCACCTCCCAGCCGAACACACAATACCACATACATGGCGGAATATCCAGCTAAATTTGCGGTAAATTTCGCAACCCCTAAATCAGCGAGGTTTTTATCGCCGCAACCCCTAAATTGAGGCTTTTATAACCGTTCTTAAAAGCCGCACAAAGCCTTATGCGGTCGGCGTTGCCGTTCGCTGTTCCCTGCGAGGGGAAAGCAAGGCAACCCCTCGCTTTCTCCTGCTTATTTTCGGACGAACCGTAAAACTGCCGTTAAACCGCCGATTTTTTGTGTTTGCGGTCGTAGTCGGCGAGTTTTTTCAGTGTTGCCTGCCGCCGCATTTCGCTTTCCAAACGAATCATTTGTTGTTCGTTATGATACTCCACCGCATCCTCTATCGGGCGAACGGTATAGAGCAAATTGCCGTTACGCTTTTCGCCTTTTTGCGTGTACACAGAGGTCGGCTCTGCAGTAATCAGCTGCTTTTCAATCAGGCTGTCTACATATTTCTTGACGGTGTTTTTGCTCATACCGACAGCGTTGCCAATCGTTTTGTAGCTCGGATGGCACTGAAAAGTTTTTCGGTTTTCGCAACGGAGCAGATATGCATAGACTGCAATCTCACCGCTGCTCAGTCCCAAACAAAATATTTCATTCGGCAGAGGAAAATAATCCCGGATTGCATCACGCTTTGGATATCGGGTGAACTTCAAATGCTGCCTCCCGTCTTTTCTTCGACCCATGCGCGGAATTTTTCTTTCGGTACGATGAGCCGTGAGCCGATACGCAACGACGGAAACCCTTTCTCGTGCATCAGCTCGTAGCTGCTTGAGATGGAGATGCCGAGGAGCTTGGCTACCGTTTCAGCATTAAGGAACAACGGCAGATCCTCATAAGCGGTGTAAACAGATTCTTTCATTGGTTTTTCCTCCTGTTAAATTCACACGGTTTTTCGCCGTGTTATGTAGAGGACTGCTGTTTTGCAAAACAAAAAGACCCGCACTCAATCCCGATGCATAGTTGCATCGGTGATTATGTAAGTGCGAGTCTAAAACTCAAAATAAAAATATGTGTATTCAATTGTCGGTTGCTTTCTTTACTTGCAGTATAACATACCGGGGAAATTCTGTCAAGTTTTTTGCGCCAACAGTGTATATTCCGGCGCTTTTGCGGGAATACTGTTTTCTTTGTTTTCTGCGGTGCAGATTTTAACCGTGCTGTGTCGAACTGAAAATTGCAAGGCCAAACCGCAAAATCGGCTCGGCCTTGTTTCTGCAAATTCAATCCTCTGACGGCTCGTACAACACTTCGGTCATGATTCTCGCCGCGAGCTTAAAGCCGCTGATAAACGCTTCGCGCTCATTCATACCGTGCAGTTCCGCCTCGCAGTCTTTGAGCTTTTCAAAGATTTCTTTTTGCTGAGCCGCAAGCGTCGGTATCAAGCTGTCCTGATGCCGAATAACATAGCGCAACACTTCGCTGTAAGCACTCCCGCGCTTAAAACTATGTTCGTGCGGAGCGATATTGCCGTAATACAGATCTTCAAGTGTTGTCATGCTCATTCCACCTCACATAGGAAGAGGGCGGCACGCTATCGGTCATACCCGACACCGTGTCGCCCTCACTTTTCATTTTCTCTGCTGCAATCAGCGCGTGCTTGACAAGCAGCATTTCAAGCCAAGTACGCTCGTCGTATTCCGACGGACGCCCATTTTCGAAGAAGTCTTTCATCACTTCTCCCATAATGCCGTACTTTTCTCCCGCGCCTTCTCCGCGGTACAATTCTTCTAAACTCATCTGTGCCATATCCGCACCTCCTTTGCAGTACACAACAGTACCACAAAGGTTTGCAAAAGTCCAGAGAAATGTTCACAGTCCCAATTTTTCGAAAAGCACTTTGTTGCGCTTTTGAGAATCGTTAATCATTTTGTCAAACGGCAAAACTTCAACATAGGCATTATAACTGTCATTGTATCCATAGTAACCTAATCTGTCAGGTGTCTTTTTGAAAATTCCGCCATGGCGCAATACACTCTCCAAATTTGGTGTTACATCACAAATTGCGTACAAATAGAATTTGGTATTTTCCCCCACATGAATAATTCTTCCATCTTTATCTCGCATTGTATTCGTTTTTATTTTATCAACATATCCATACAATTGCACGATCGGATTATTGGCATCGGTATAATCATTTCTCATAGGCCGTTTGATCTCAAAAATGACAATTGTATCAAATTCAGTTCCGTCATTTTGTCCTTCAGAAACAGCCACTGGATTATCCAATATCATTATATCAGTTCGACCTTCGCTGCGGTCATTGTTAAACGGAATGTCTGAACTAATATACGAACAATACGCGAGTTTTTCGTCTAACAGCCATAAATTATGACTGTCATAAGGCATATCATCCGAAGATGTACGCATTGGATAAATGAGGTCATGTATGTAACTTTCCAATTGGAAGCGTCCATCATCTTTTCTCTTGATTGCCGCCTGCAACAAATCAATTATGACTTTTCTGTGGGCAATATACTCAGCAAGAACAGAACTGTTTGCATCACTTACCCTGGTTACCTGCTTTTGAAATCTTTCAACATATTCATCTGTAGAAATGATTCCATCTTGCAATAATGATAGCAATTCCGCATTTTGCTGTTTGATTTGTTTATCAAACGTTCGCTTAATACGATATAATTCATCATCCAATTTATCTTCAGTAAGATTAGGTTTTATGCTAAGAATATCCGAGGGCATATACTTCAATAGATGTCTAAATTGAGGGGCCTTGTTAACAACATAACTCCTAATACTGTCCTGTTTTGCCGTTGAAATCGGTTCTAGATATTCTTTCAAAAATCCACTAATTTCACTCACGGCCGCGGAAAGTATTTCATCAATTGATGTTACGCCTATAATAGACGGAGCTATTCCTCCTTCTGGAATGCTGAAGGACAGTCTATTCATATCGACATTATCGTCAAGATATTTTCCGCGCAAAACTCCTATATACCAAAAACCGTGCTTTTCATAAATAGATCTATCCAGATCAACGATATACTTATCGAGATCTTTTGTTTCCACTAAACGATTATGTGCACACAAAAACAATCGGTTTCCAACGACAGAAGGATCTTCCGCTTTTACATGCAACAGCTCAAAGTCATTGCCATCAATATTGAAAACCACGCTGTTTTCATCAGTTTTGATTCTTTCTCTAAACAATGCATTCAAATTAATTGCATCTAATTCGTCCTTCACAATCACTTCCGGGCAGCCTTCATCCATAAAATATATTAAGCAATGGTGAATAATTCGAGTAGCAATTGTTGTTAATTGTTTTGGAGCTGTAGTTCTATATGGTGCCAGAAATCCGGCAAGTTTTACAGATGTCTTGTTATCACAATAGTTGTCAACGTCCACTAATCTGTCGTTAATTTCATTTGATGCTAAAGAAAATACAAAAGAGCGTTTGACGGGTGTATCCCCATCAAGGTAGACGCTTTCAATCTCCGCCTTTTCAAAAGCGTGTAACCAAGAAAAGCGGCCGACGCCCTTTCCTCCGATAGCTTCCTTATATGTCGAATCTGACTCAAGAAAAGATGAAAAATTATTTTCATCAAACCCAGAGCCATTATCGGTCACAATCATATTGTTGATTTCGGAAATGGAGCCATCTCCGTCAAGCATCATTTGCCCATCACGTTCAAACTCAATTAAGATACGTCCATCCGTGAAACTCCGATCTGCTTTCTTACGTTCTTCAATTGAGTGAAATGAATTAACAATTGCTTCGAACAAAGGAATCAATGGTTGACTTTTCGGAAGCGTAAAATTTTTAGTACGCCCTTTTATGCTAATTCCAAAAGATCTCATAACTAACCTCTTTCTTTAATTCTATTAATGTTAGATTAAAACACCATAGCAATGGTCGATTTCATGCGAATGATTTGCACAGTCCAACCGAAAAAGCTTTTAGTGAGGGTTTTGAATTCTGCGATTTTCCGCTGCGCTTTAATGGTCTGATAGCGTTTGCATTTTCGTGGGGTGCCCAACAAAGAAAGACAACCTCTTCGGCATCATACGATCATGACTTTTTGATAATCTCATGATTGAACATAGTCATATATGTACCTTCATTATCAAACACAATAATCCGCTTACGTACGCCAATCATATTTGCTACCATACCAACACAACTGTCTCTGTGCGTGATCAACGTATCAATCAGATCCTGTGCGATTTGCAAATCTTCTTTTGTCGCAGCCTCCGACTTTCCAGCAAGAAATATCGGATCATGCACCAAATTCTTAATCATCACGAAAAACCTCTGTTATCTTTTTCAATATCTCTACATCCGCCGGACAGAATTCATAATTTGAAATTTCGCTTGGTGTGATCCATTTTATATCGTTATGTTCAAGCTTTTTGGGGATGCCTTCAAGGATAGCTGCATTGAATAAGGTTAGATGCACTATCAAATCCGGGTATTCATGAACGATATCCATAAATACATCACCAATAGAAAGCGTCACGGCAAGTTCTTCTTGGCATTCGCGGATAAGCGCCTGTTCTTTCGTCTCGCCCGGTTCCAACTTACCGCCGACGAATTCCCACAAAAGGCCTCTGGCTTTATGCGCCGGGCGTTGGCAAATCATAAATTTATCCTTGTCCCATATCAGGGCAGCTACTACTTCGGTTATGTTCATATCTCTTCAACTCCTAAACTTTTTAAGTACTGATACGTACCATCATAGTATTCAGGTAAACGTGTACTATCTTCCCAGAAACCGCTGACGTTTTTGTTGGGATTACCTTCGGGAACACAGATTACCATGCCCGCTCTTGCCCGGGTAAGCAAGACACGATAAGCATTCAGCATATACTTCATTAACTCTTGTTTGCTCTCAGTGCCTCCCGTTTGTTCAACCCATTTTGTCTGACCGTTGAACCTGTAAAAACGCCATTCGCCGTTTTCATATCGCATATCAGCATCCCAAAGAAGACAAGTATAATCAAGTTCCAATCCCTGGACTTGAATTTCCGTAGCAGCATCTTCAAGATAATTCGAAGACCTTACATCAGATTTATCATCGAGGAACCAATGAACAGCATTTTCGTCGCCTGACGGCAAAATATGTATCGCCAAAGGCTTAAATCTTGCAGATTCTTTTGTTACCAAAACGCCGGTACGTTCTGTTCCGCGAACTTTATCGTGGAGCCATTTTCTTGCCTTTGCCATATCTCTTGTCAAAACAATCGGATACTTGTCTTTGATTTCGTTATATAACGCGGAGGCATTCTCATCAAAGGACAACAACGCGTGAACAAATGCAGAAAGTTTTTCGGCTCTGTAAGAACGCAAAGAAACACCCAAATGCAAACTTTCAGAATAGGTTACATTACAATTGTTTTTCAACAACTCGTTAACTTTACCTTCGGCATACTCAGGCTCAGTTAATTTGGGAGATATGTAAACATTCCAATGCGGGAATTGCTCATTCAAAGCCTTAATCCATTCAGATATGCCCGCTTCTCCGGTATTTATCTCTTGACCGCCACCGACAAGACAAATAATGGTTGCCCAGTCTTCGCGTTGGTCAAGCGACCAAATCAAAAAAGCAGCTTCTGACAAAGGAAAATTTGGAACTTTCAATTTGTTACCATATGTTCCGCCCCTCTTTAAGTAGTCGGCAAGTCTTTTATGCGTCCAAGAACGTTGCGCTTCATCGAAAATAGCAACGTGCTCAACTTCGCCGAATCCGGCGCTTTCCATTTTTACCGCTTTCGTCGGATCAATTTCAAGAACTCCGTTTTCAACCGGATTCTTGATTTTTGCAAGCATATTATCACGATAGCGGTGGATCATCTGTATTGATTTCGCGACTTCGCGGCGAGAATCAGTCATTTTCTTCTTCTCACCTTTGGCTTTGCATTTTTTATGGTTATCTTGCGCAAGAGCTTCAGTTAGCACAGCAACAAGCGGTCCATTACCGGATAGATAAACAGCTCCCTCATTTTTAACCGGTTCGTTCTGTCCTTGATATGTCTGTTTTATCGCTACGTCAAGCCCAACCAGCGTTTTTCCCGCACCGGGAACGCCGGTTACAAAGCAAATGCTCTTTTCCTGATTTAACTTGCTACGTTGAATAACATCTAAAATGTATTCAATTGTTTTATCC
>ERZ1034691.2367-NODE-2367-length-10446-cov-6.292850_pt1 | contig 10446 bp, 14 predicted proteins | sample MGYA00520638_ERZ1034691 | MGnify/ENA primary metagenome ERZ1034691 (study PRJEB33766, sample SAMN09781763) | gut metagenome | biome: gut microbiome | host: Homo sapiens | place: Madagascar | study: EMG produced TPA metagenomics assembly of the PRJNA485056 data...
GGCATAAGAAAAGCCCCGCAAAGCCGTAGCTTTACAGGGCATGAACGTTTTAGAAGAGAACGTTTGTGGAACATATGGGTGAACTTTTCGAGGAACATTTAGGCGGGGGGGCGAGTATACGTCGCTATTGCGACGTCGGCGGGCCTGCCGATTGTAAACCACCCCCCCACCGGTTGCCGCCGGCCGTGCTGATCGTCGCCGGAGGCTGGCAGACAGGCGGCAGCTCCTGCCCGTTCTGGTGGTCGTTCTTGCATTTTCCGGCACACTCCGTTGTGATTATTAGATATAATCGAAACGAAGTGAAGCCAAAAGGCACACATTTTGCAATTTTTCCTGCGTTTTCTCAACTTTTTTGCAAGTTTGCGCCTGCCGGTGCGATTTGCCGAACCATTCGGTGAATTGTTCGGTCAATCCGGCGGATTTATCGTTTCGCTGAATGATTCGGTGAATTATTCGGTGAACTGACCCGGCGGCGGTGACGGTGGAACAGGCCGCGCCGGGCGACTCCTCTCCCCCCCTCCCCTGGCGGCTGTCGTCATGGTAGCGTTGGCGTCCGCTGCTGGTAGTTGTTGCCGGTGGTGTGGTGTGATGATCTGCGGTGCTGGGTGGTGGTGTGTTGTGCTGCTGTTGTAAGTTATACTGTCAACTATAAGGGATGATATTATATTTTATTCAACCGCGCCCGGAATTAACGCGCGCGCACGCGTAGGGGCGAAACGAGTATAAAGCACTTTCCCGCGTCCCTGCGCTATGCTGGCAGCGTTTTGGGCGTGCCGGAGGGTGGTTATAGCCGCAAATATATAAAATCGCGTGGAGGGGCGTTAAAATGCGATTATGGCAGTTTGGTATTATTTGAGGGAGTATACCGGGGGCAGAAAAAAAGACAGCTCCAGCGGCACGAATACCGCCGGGGCTGCCTTTTTTGTTGCCGGTGTGGCTTAGTCCTTCCCGGCGGCGTTGTCGCGCTGGATCTGCTCGCGAATGGCGCGGCCTATAAAGGCGTTGACGGACTCGCCGCGATGGGATGCATGGGCTTTGATCGCGTCCCGGCTCCCTGCCGGGAGCGCCAGCGACAGCCGATCCAGGTTCGCGGCGTCCCATTTGGCATTGTTGCGCTTTTTTGCCTCGCTGATGGGCATTTCTCGCCCCCTTTCCACCGTCTCCCATTATAGCAGGGGTGGCAACACTTATCAAGTGTAAAATCTACACAAGAAAAGCACTTAATAATTGTCTATTCTGCCGATTGCAAAAACACTTAATAAGTGTTAGTATTAGACCATAGCAAAGCACCTTTCGCGGGGCCGGGGCTGCGTAGAGTCCCCCGGCATGGCGCCCGGTCTGCCATCAGTTGGCCGGGGGTTTTGGGCGGCATCCAGCAAACCGCACCCCACGCAACAACAACAACAACAACAGGACAGGCCGCGAGGCCGGGAGGATTTGAAAATGGATATTATTAGGATCGGAAGCGTGGAACTTACGCCGGAGGAAGCAGCGGCGGCATACGAACGCGGTTTATATATCGTTGCTTTCCGGCGCGTCTACCAGGTCAATTACAGCGCCGCACAAGGCCGTTATTACGGCCAGGAAGTCTATTATAGCGCCGATCCTCTGCCTTTGACGCGGCGCGGGCGGTACATTTCGATGTCCGCTGCGGAGGTAAACCGCTTAATCGGTCACGAACTTTTGAATTGACGGGGGCTTGACGTTATGGGATTTATAACAGCGGTCATCGGCGCGGCGTGGCTGGCCTCCGCCGTGGTTCGGCTGGTGGAATGGCTGGGCGGCGACAGGTAAAACGCTTCTGGGGGGCTTGGGCGCACCAGCTCCACCCCATAAAAATTTTTAACAGGAGGAACGAAAAAATGAACGAGTACAGATACACCATCAAGGACATTGAGCGCATGAGCGCGGCAGATCTGGCCAGCTTCGCGGAGGAAGTGGAGACGATCAAGGGCCACACGGTCTATTATATCGACTTCGGCGGCGCGTTCGGCTTTTCCGCCTGCGTCTGCGCTGATGGACGACATATCTACTATGCCAACGACTACGAACTACACCACGGCGGCAAGAGCCGGGACGAGCTGCGCGAGATTTACCGCCGGAAGCTTTCCGGGGAGCTTTTCACGGATGAGGAGTTGCAGACCGTGAACAGCTACGACGACTACACCGCCAAATCTTACTATATCCGCAACTACTACGCCATGCGCCGCCCGTATATTTCCTCATTTTTTATCGGCAGCGATGCGGAGCGGGCCGAGATCGAGAAGAAAACAGAAAAGATGATTTTTTCCCCGGTTTTCATGGCGTTCTATGCCCCGGAAAATGCCGACTTTGTGAAACGCGGCGCGGAGCTGCTGCGGGGACTGGACGAGGCCGAACAGCGCAACAAAAACGACGCGGAATACTGGAAAAGCGCGTTTCTGTCGGAAATGTATAATCACGAATACGGGATCAACTGGCAGGCGGACTATGACGTAATTTCCTGCTTTGGCAACTGCTCAGGCGTGGAGGACTACACCGACGCGGGAAAGCTCTTTTCTGCCGCAGGATTTAACGAGATCCAGAAGGCCGCATATCTGGCAGCGCGGCGGGAGTATTACAACCGGGAGCGGGACAACCTTTGACCGCCAGACCGTCAGCCCCCCAAAAACCACGAACAGCCCGCCCCGGAGGTCACGAGGGCAGAAAGGAAACAAAATGGACACCCGCACAACCGCCACCGCCGCCCGCTTCGGCATCTCTGAACAGTGCGCCGCGCTGCAGCGCGACCTGCTGACCCTCCCCGGCGCCGTCAAGGTGGAATTTGATCTCGATGGATTTTATGACAATCTGCGCGAGGTGATTTTCCTTGTAAAATTCGACATCCCCGTTGTGAACAAGAACTATTACCGCGACCTTCGCGCCCTGCGCCAGGGCGTGATCGACACCGCCGCCCGACACGGCCTGACCCGCACCCCGGACACCATCGAGAACTACGGCGAACACCTGTATTTCGTCTTTCACCACGACAGCACATGGGAACACCCCGTGAATGAACAGTCCGACTAAACCGAACAGGGGAGGCGCACCGCCTCCCCGGAAAGGAGGAACACCATGAGGAGAAAAATTTTACACAAGGCAAAACTCGTTATAACTGTCGAGAGTGACCGCTGCTCTGGGCTTATCAATACAATTTCTGTTTTTGACAACAGGACAAATAATTACTGGGGAGCCGAACAAATAAAAGAGCGTGGAATATCGCAATTCCTTAACACCGCGGACATGAAAGAAACCCTTAATTGGAATTTGAATGGAGACAGCTCTTTGTATCAATTCAAGTGGGGGCAGTCCAGCAGAAAATTCTCTGAAGGTATCGCCTATATTTTTCAGTAATCCGCGAAAACGGCATCCTCTGAACACCACCCCCGCAAAATCCACCTTGACACGGCAGATATAATCACCACAACAATCAAAAATCCACAAGGAGGCCACCGCCCATGTTTACCTACCACACCGAAAAAAACCGCTACGGAGATGAACGCATCGCCGCATTTGCTAACGGCGCAGAGATCGCCGAGATCAAGCCCTGCTCCTACCACGGCAACACGGAATATATTGTAAACGCCATTATCGGAGATGACGACCGCGGCGACTATCTGGGTCGCGCCTCCACCATCGCCGAGGCGAAAAAGAAGATCCGCGACTGGTACAGAGAACACAGCGCCGCCGTAGCCGCCGCAGCAGCAGCGAACAGCCGCACCGCCGATCTCCGCCGCCTGCCGTCCTTCAGTAACAGCGGTTTTTACCCCACGCCCTCCAAACTGGCGGGGAAAATGCTCTCCTGCGTGGACTGGAAAAATGTTTTTTCTATCCTCGAACCCTCCGCCGGTAAAGGAGACCTTGCCGATGCCGTGTCCCGGTTTGTCACCAGCCACAGGAACAGCCGCCGTATCTCTTTCAACGAGAACGACACCTACATAGACTGCATCGAGCGCGACAGCGACCTTGCCGCCCTCCTGCGCGGCAAGGGGCTTCATGTGGTCCACGACGATTTTCTCACCTTCCGCAGTTTTAAGCAGTACGACCTCTGTATCATGAATCCGCCCTTTGACAACGGCGACGAACACCTCTTGCACGCCCTCTCCCTCATGGAGCGCGGCGGGCAGATCGTGTGTCTGCTGAACGCGGAAACCATCCGCAATCCCTACACCAACCGGCGAAAAGTGCTTGTGCAGAATCTGCGCGAACACAACGCCCGCATTGAATTTATCGAAAATGCGTTTGCCCATGCCCAGCGCCCCACCGACGTGGAGATCGCGCTGGTCTATGTGAACATACCGAAAAAAGAAATTCCCAGCGACATTCTTTCCTCCCTGCGCCGCGCCAGCGAGAACAGCAGCGAAAACAGCGAACAGGCGGGCTATCTGGCCTCCGCCGATTGGATGCAAAACATGATCGACGGCTTTGAATTTGAAGCAAAATTGGGTGAAAAGCTCATAGGCGAATTTAACGCCCTGCGCCCCTTTTTTGAAAGTGGCGAAAAATACTCAAAGCCCCTTTTGTCGCTGGAGGTCGGCGTCAGGAACCACGGCAACAACGCCTCCATGCTGAACGCCTATTTATACGGTCTCCGCGCCAAGTATTGGGGCAACCTCCTGCGCCGCCCGGAGCTTACAGAGAAAATGACCTCCGCCATGCAGCAGGACTACAACAGCAAGATCGAAACCCTCTCTGAATACGACTTTTCCCGCTACAACATCGAAACCGTCATGCGGGAGATCGCCCACCAACTCTCCCGTGGCGTGGAGGAATCCATACTTGACCTGTTCGAGAAATTTTCCACCAAGTATAGCTGGTATCCCGAAAGCGAGAATAATATCCACTATTACAACGGATGGGCGGCGAACAAGGCCCACAAAGTAGGCATGAAGGTCATCATCCCCGCCAACGGCTGCTGCGCCGATAAATGGCGCAACGAAAAGCTGGACACCTACCGCGTGAACAGTCTGATCTCCGATTTGGAACGCGCTATGAATTATCTGGATCGTGGCGAAACATCTTTCCGTATGCCTGTGGATCGCGCCGTCCGCATCGCCAACATGAACGACATGAACAAGGCGGATTTCACCTACTTCACCTGCACCTTTTACAAAAAGGGCACCTGCCACATCAAATTCAAGCCGGAGGCATCCCGCATCATCGACCGCCTGAACATTTTTGCCGGTCAGAAAAAGAACTGGCTGCCGCCCACCTATGGGAAAAAGCACTACGCCGACATGACCGCCGAGGAACAGGCCGTCATTGATGATTTTCAGGGAGCTGAGAGCTACGAAAAGACCCTTGCTGACCCGTCCATGCTCATCACCTCCGGCAGCACCCTTGTGGCGCTGCCCGGAATGTGAGCGAACACCACACGAAAGGAGCACCACACCATGACCCCCGAAAAGCTTTTGGAAAACCTCTACGCCATCGCCTATTCCCTCCCGGAACAGGAACGCCGCTTTTTCTGCTCCCTGGAACCCGCCATCGACCCGAACACCCACGGGAAGATCAACGCCGGCTACCAGCTGGCGCTCCTGGTCCGCGCCATCCGTACCGACATGGCCCAGCAATACAAGCGGGACGACAAGCGCCGCACCAGTGCCACCGCCTTGCGGCGCCTGTACAACGCCTCCGTTTCCAAGCAGGGCGGGATCCGTTCCCACTTTGCCGGCGCGTTTCTGGACGAACAAGGCCGCCAGTACATCACGGACGGCTTTACCCTCCTGCGCCTGAACACGCCCTCCACCGCGCTGCAATGGGCGCCGCCGCCCAACGACCCTCACGTCTACGACACCATACCGGAGCTGCTGAACAGCGACGGTGCCACCGTCACCCTCAACCTACCAACCGCCGCCGAGGTACGCGCCAAGATCGCCAGCGACCGGGCAAAATACAAGGCCGAGTCCCACCCCGCAGGGGACACGCTCTCCACCTGCTTCAGCTGGGGCGACGGTCTGCCAATGGTCAACGCCCTTTACCTCCTGAACATTCTGGAGGCGCTTCCCGGCTGCACCGCCGCCTGCCGCCCCGGGGAGCTGTCTTGGTCTATTTCCACAGCCCGGACGGCGACGCACTCATCATGCCCATCCGCAGGCACATCGCCAACAGCACCGACGAACAGGAGGAACAGGAATGAAAAACAAATTCTGCCCCTACAAAAAGACCTGCCGCGACAACTGCTACGGCGAGACCCCTTGTGCATTTGCACAAGCCTTTGACGGCCTTGCTCGCAAGATCGACCGAAAGACCGTCTGCATAGATTCCCTACGCGCTGAAAACGCCGCACTGAAAGCACGGCTGGAACAGGAGGAACACAACGTATGAGCCACATCTGCAAAATGACCGGCATGGAGGCCGTGCTGCCTTGCGCCGCCCCGCAGTGCCCCGCCTACGGCGATTGTGCAGCTGCCTATGCCAAATCCCAGCAGGGCTTCCAGCTGGAACAGCGCCCCAAAACAAACCTTGAACACTTCCGCGAGATGACGGCCGAGCAGTTGGCGGAGTGGATCATGTGTCCCTACTCCACCGACCCCGAACTCTGCCTCGACGAGGATTGCGTCAAATGCTGCACCGACTTCCTTAACGCTCCCTATGACGGCCTTGACCTCGACCCCGGCGAACAGGACCCGTAACATACGAACAGGAGCGCCAAAAGCGCTCCTGTTTTGTCGTAATTTCCACAAAATGCCCTTGCTATTGCCGCCTGAATGTGCTATTCTGACGGCAAGAACAGCGAGGAGGCCAATACCACCCATGACACGAGAGGAATTTATTTTTGCCGCCCACAGCATCCTTCCCTACAGCTTCGAGGACACCAACGCCGCCCTGGACCGTGCCTTTGCCGCATCACCGGAGAAGCAGGCATACACGCCCCATGACGTACAGGCGCTGGACCTCGCCCTCCGCCTATCCGGTGCGTCACCAGAGCTATCCGGCATCGTCATGGACGAGCAGGACATAGAGGCGCTTTCCGATCCGGAACAGCAAATGACCGCTGCGCAGTTCATCGACGAGGCGGAGCGCCAGGGCTTTCCCCGTCGCCTTGCGGAGCTGGTGACGCAGCACAGCGAACAGGAAACCTACGACATCGCCGACCTGGACGGACTTGGCCTTCTCGATCTCGTCATCACCCCGGATCGCTACGATGACCCGGAGATCCACAAAATCATGCAGACCATTTTCTCCGTTTTCGACGGGGAATAATGATACATTAAAATCGAAAGGGGAACAAAACTATGACTACAAACTACATCTGCCCGGAGTGCGGCGCCACCGTTACCCAGGAACAGCTCAGCATCAAGGGAATGTGCCCGGAGTGCGGCTGTCCCTCATCTACCATCTACGCCGCCCAGCAAAAAAAGGACGCGCAGGAACGCCGCGAAAACGCCGCATATTTGAGAGGAGAATCTTGCACATGAACACGCAGGAGCTGATCCAGCGATACAGAATCGCCCTGAAAATCGACGAACACGGCCAGCCCACCGGAAATCTGGTTGTGTACCGCGCCGACAAAGCGGCTCTTGCCGCCATCAAGGCCGCAAAGCCGGAGATCGTCTCCGCCCTGCTGGCGCAGCGCGAAGCAGGACTCCGCGCCGAACAGGAACGGCGGGCAAAAATCGACGCCATTCCCGGACTGCGGGAGATCGAAGCCGCCCGCATCGATCTGGTAAATTGGAAATTGGAATTTGACGCCAGCTTCGACGGCGAGAACGGCGGCGGCGTGGGCGTCCGCCCCAAGCCGAAGTATGACATGGACGCTATGTGCGCCCAATACCCCCGCGCCAAGGCGTATCTGGACGCGCAGGAGTTCGCGGCGTCCGAAAACGACGCAAAATCCGCAGCCGGGCAAAAGGCGCTGGAATCCATCATCAACGGTGAAAACCATGAACAGGCCATCGCCGCCATGAACAGCGACTGGGCGGCACACTGCGAAGCCCACCTTTGGGATTGACCCGAACCGCCGCCCACCTATCGACTTGCGCACCCCGCGCCCACACTTGGCAAATACTACCACCCGCCGAGTGTGGGCGCGTTTCCCCTTTTTGCGCGAACAGCACCCATCGAAAATCCCACAAAAATGGAAAGGAGAAAAGTAAAATGGCTCTCATCACCTGCCCGGAGTGCGGACACTCCGTCAGCGACAAGGCCGCTGCCTGTCCCCACTGCGGCTATCCTTTGGGAAGAGTCGAGCGAGAAACGGAACAGCTTATATCCGAACTGACAGGCGTTTTGAAAGCAAAAATCGACACCGATACTGCCGATCAGGGACATCCACTCACCAAAGAGGAAATCCGAACGGGTTCCTACCTCGTACAATGTCCTCATTGCAGCCGTATGACAAATAAATACAAGCCCCTGTGCGAAAGTTGCGGCAAAAAGTGGAGTGATTCAAGCGGAGTGCTTTCCGAAAAAACAAATCCCTCTGCTCCGCATCCCCGCGATCTGAAGCAAGAATCGAAATCATCTTCCGGTAGTAGTTTGATCTGGGGGCTCGTCCTCGTCATGTCGCTGATTGTCATTATTGCAGTAAGCTCCGCGACAAAAAAGCCATATTCTCCATCGAAAAACACCGCGTCGTCCGGCTCAAGCGGTAAATCTTCTTACTCTTCAAATTCGTCCTCGTCCAGCTACTCCGGCTCGTCCAGCAAAAAGCAGGACGACGATGATATAAAAGCCGGGGTATACGTACTCGCCAAAAACTGTGTCAAGAACCACCTGAAAGCCCCGTCTACGGCGAAATTCTCTGAAATGTGGGAGTGCGCCTTCCAAAAGGGCGAGGGAGACATTTATATGATGACCGGCTACGTGGACTCACAAAATAGCTATGGTGCCATGCTACAAGAACAGTGGAGCATCATGGCCGAGGTAAGCGGCGATAAAGTATCCCTTGTTATGCTGACCATCGGCGACCAGGTTTATTTCGACTAACAAAACTCCAAAAAAATAAGTACCTCGCCCCTTCCGGCCAAAGACTGAGCGAAGCACTTATTCTGTCAACGCCGCAAGGACGCCGCTGTTTGAACAAATCTTTTCAAAAAACTCTTGACATTATTGTACGGATAGTATATATTATATGTACGGACGCAAAAAGGAGGTGCAACAATGTCTCCGGCCAGAGGCCGCCCACCCATCGACAACCCTAAAAATGTACGTTTTGAGGTCCGGCTCACGCAAGAACAGGCTGAACAGCTTGCATATTGCGCGGAAAGGCTGGAAGTTTCCAAAACGGACGTAATTACAAAGGGTGTTGAACTGGTGCGGGCGCAAATCGACAAAAAATAGAAAACTCCCGCCGCGCTGTCTTATCTTGGCGGACGAGCAGCACAACGGGAGCCACCAGCCCCTTTCGGGGAGGTCGTAAATATTCTACTACGATCCCCCGGAAAGGTCAAGAGCCATTCTGGGGGATTTTTGCACCCATTTTTGAAAATCCACCTTCGGAATCCCTTGACACGGCTGGTACTATACCGACTACCAACGACCATAGAAAGGCGGAAACAAGACTATGACAAAGTTTGAACAGCTTATCCCTGTAAATGTGGACAGCCCCGACCGTATCACGGTATCGGCCCGCGACCTGCACGCAGCCCTTGAAGTGGAAACGCCGTATCACAAATGGTTTCCCCGTATGTGTGAATACGGTTTCCGCGAAAACGTGGATTTTTCAGTTATGGACATTTTTGTCCGTAACCCCGCAGGCGGCCCACAAAACCAGAAGGACGCAGAAATCACCATCGAAATGGCGAAAGAGATTTGTATGCTTCAGCGCAGTGAAAAGGGCAAGCAGGCGCGGCAATACTTCATCCAGCTTGAAAAGGAGTGGAATAGCCCCGAAAAGGTCATGGCGCGGGCTTTGCAGATTGCCAGCGACAAAATCAAGGGTCTGCAAGCGAAAATCGAGGAGGACGCTCCTGCCGTCCGCTTCGCCAATGCCATTACGGGCTGCGACACGAACATCCTCGTCCGCGACATGGCGAAGCTGCTGAAGCAAAACGGCGTGGACACTGGAGAAAAGCGTTTTTACTGGACGCTACGCAACGACGGCTTTCTCATCAAGGGCGGCAGCGATTACAATATGCCCACGCAAAGGGCCATGGAAATGGGGCTGTTCTTCGTCAAGGAAACGCCCCGCTTTACAAAGGAAAGCGGCATCATCGACCGCGTCACCACCGTGACGCCCGCCGGACAGCGGTACTTCCTGAACCGATACGCAGCACACATGCCTAATTCGCTGAAAGCGTAACGGCTCGGGCATATCCATTGATTCATCAAATAAAACATTTTCACATAGGAGGAAAATCAAAATGACAGTCCGTGAAATCTGCTCTGTGCTGGAAATCGGCGACGGCGTGAAGCCCGCCATCGAGTTGACCTTCGGCTCTAACGGCGTCCCCTTTACACCCGCCAACGACCTTGAAATGATGG
>ERZ1034691.2370-NODE-2370-length-10431-cov-15.326137_pt1 | contig 10431 bp, 6 predicted proteins | sample MGYA00520638_ERZ1034691 | MGnify/ENA primary metagenome ERZ1034691 (study PRJEB33766, sample SAMN09781763) | gut metagenome | biome: gut microbiome | host: Homo sapiens | place: Madagascar | study: EMG produced TPA metagenomics assembly of the PRJNA485056 data...
TGGTGGGCCGTCAGGGGGTCGAACCCTGGACCTTGGGATTAAGAGTCCCCTGCTCTACCAACTGAGCTAACGACCCGATATCAACACGAAGCAAGAACTGGGGTGGGTAAAGGGACTCGAACCCTCGACCTACGGGACCACAACCCGTCGCTCTAGCCAACTGAGCTACACCCACCGTGTCCTGTGCGCTTCGCGCTCGACTATTATTGCAAGGAACGCCACGCGATGCAAGCCCCAATTTTCAAGAATTTTGAAAAGAGTTTTTCGGGCCTGTTTCGAGCAAATCCCACCGGTTCCATAGGAGTAAACTTGCCCCACTGCAAATCCTCGAAAGGACCGGCATGAAAGAACTCTCCAACCGCACGGCAACGTTTACCGATTCGGTCATCCGCCGCATGACGCGCATCTCCAATAAATACGGCGCCGTCAATCTCTCGCAGGGCTTCCCAGACTTCGATCCCCCGGCACAGCTGCTCAAGAACCTGGGTACCATCGCCACCGATCCCAAACCGCTCTATCACCAGTACTCAATCACCTGGGGCTCCCAGGCCATGCGCGAGGCACTCGCCGCCAAGCAGGAGCACTTTATGGGCATGCCGGTCGACCCCAACCAGAATATCGTGGTCACTTGCGGCTCCACCGAAGCCATGATGGCCGCCATGATGACGGTCACGAACCCCGGCGACAAGGTCGTCATCTTCTCGCCGTTCTACGAGAACTATGGTGCCGACACCATCCTCTCGGGCGCCGAGCCCATCTACGTGCCGCTCAACCCGCCCACGTTTGACTTCGATCGCGAGGTACTCGAGGATGCCTTCCGCGACAACGACCCCAAAGCCATCGTCCTATGCAATCCTTCCAACCCCTGCGGCAAGGTCTTTACGCGCGAGGAGCTCACCTTTATCGCCGACATGTGCAAAAAGTACGACGCGTACTGCATCACCGACGAAGTCTACGAACACATCGTCTATGCGCCCCACAAGCACGTCTATATGGCCACACTGCCTGGCATGTTCGAACGCACCATCAGCTGCAGTTCGCTGTCTAAGACGTACTCCATTACCGGCTGGCGTCTGGGCTACACCATCGCCCCGGCCCAAATCACCGAGCGCATCAAGAAGGTCCACGACTTCCTCACCGTGGGTGCCGCCGCGCCTCTGCAGGAAGCCGTCGTTACCGCACTCAACTTCGACGACAGCTATTACCAAGAGGTCCTCGACCTCTATACCGCCAAGCGCGATCTGTTCTGCCGCGGACTCGATAGTATTGGCCTTGAGCATAACGTACCGCAAGGTGCCTACTACGTGATGATGGACATCTCTGAGTTTGGCTATGACAGCGACCTCGACTTCTGCGAGGACCTCGCATCTAAAGTGGGCGTGGGCGCCGTGCCCGGCTCAAGCTTCTTCCGCGAGCCCGTCAACCATCTGGTCCGCTTCCACTTTGCCAAGCGTGACGAGACGCTCAACGCGGCGCTGGAGAACCTCAAGTCGCTACGTGATAAAATCAAACCGCGCGGGTAAGGACGGCCCGACAACTAAAGCAATCAAAGAAGCCCCGCACCGCCCGCCGCGCTGTTGGGCTTCTTTTTATAGCGCTTTCTTAATTTGTTTAGAGCGCTATACTTTAGTCACGGAGCAACTCGTCCCAGAGAGAGAGGAACACGATGGCAGAGCAGCAGCTTATCGGAGCGCTCGAGGCCGGCGGCACCAAGATGGTCTGCGCCACGGGCTATGCAGACGGTACGGTCCTGGAGCGCGAGCAGATTGCGACCACGACCCCGCAGGAGACCGTTGAAGCCGTCAATGCATGGTTTGCCGACAAGGGCATCGCCGCGCTGGGCATTGGAGCTTTTGGCCCCACCGCAGTCAATCCTGCCTCGCCCCAATACGGCAAGATCTTGGAGACGCCCAAGACGGCATGGCGCTACTTTGACCTGCTGGGCACCGTCCAAAACGAGCTCAATATTCCCTGTGGCTACGACACCGACGTCAACGTCGCTTGCCTGGGCGAGGTCACCTTTGGTTGCGCCAAGGGCCTCACCGACGTGGTGTATCTGACCATCGGCACCGGTGTGGGCGCCGGCGTGCTCTCGGGCGGCCAGCTCGTGCACGGCATGATGCATCCCGAGGCCGGCCACATCCTGGTCACGCGCGACCCGCGCGACACCATCGGCGAGCACAGCGCCTGCCCCTTCCACGACAACTGCCTCGAGGGCCTCATCGCAGGCCCCGGCGTTAAAAAGCGCTGGGATGGCAAGAGCGCCGGAGACATGGCCGACGACGCCGAGGCCATGGACCTGCTCGCCGGTTATCTGGCACAGGCGCTCATGACCTACACGCTGTGCTATGCGCCGCAAAAGATCATCATCGGCGGCGGTGTGGCCGACCACACCCCCATCGTGCCGCTCGCCCGCAAAAAGTGCGCCGAAATGCTCAACGGCTATATCGTCACGCCCGAGGTCAACGACATCGATACCTATATCGTCAACAACAGCCTCGAAGGCAAACAGGGAATCATGGGCTGCCTGGCACTGGGTGCCCAGGTACTTAAATAAATAAGGAATCGTAACGACGCCAGGCTGAACTCTGGCGGCGCCAGGCACCATATAAGGCCTCTAAACGAATAGGGCCGCCTAGGGACAGCAAGTTTGTCCTAGGCGGCCTTTTTAGAGTACATGAGCAGTCGTAAGAGATATCGCAATGCAACACCCGTCGCAGCGCCGCAGCAATCGATGAAAACATCGGTAACCATACCGGCGCGACCGGGCACAAAGAGCTGAATGGTCTCGTCTATCGAAGGCACCAACAATAGAAACACCGTCGTTGGAAGCAATACGCCAAACGTGCGGTGCCCGTCGATATCAAAAGCATGCGTCGCAAGAATGCCCAGGACGAAATATTCGGTAAAATGCGCGCTCTTGCGAATGACGAAATTGGTCACCCAAGCATGCGGAAGCCCCAAGTCGCGCAATATATGGCGCACGGCCTCCATAACCGATAGGCTTAATGAGCCAGACCCCGTACCCGGAACCAACGAGTTTCCCCAAATGAAAAGCACCATGGCGCAGGTGGCAAGCACCCATTTGCGATCGATTTTTGGCATATGGAGCCTTACGCCTCGGCAGCCTCGGCATGCAGGGGCGCAAAGCTTGCCGTACCGCCCTCGATGACGCTCAGGTATGCGCGACCCGTACGCTTAACGGCAACAGACTGGATGCGGTTGATTTCCTCTTCGAGAATCTGATTGACGCGCTCGTGACGACGGTTCTCCATGATTCCAACAGCCACGGCCTCGGCATGCCGCAGACCCTCGCGCGAAATGCGAGCCGTATCCTCGGGAAGCACGGCACTGTGACGACCGACGTATGCAGGCATGGCGGTAGTTGCGGGCATGGAAGCTGCGTTGGTAGACGCCGGCCCGGAGGTACAAGCACAAACCGTAGCAGGCTCGATGGACTCCGGCTCATCCATGATGGCCATAGCCGCAGCCCACATATCCTCGTGTCCCGAATAATCTGCCATTGGAATGTCATCCTCGAGCATGGCATCCGGAAGCTCGCCGGTATCGATGCGCTTCTGGGCGGCAACCGGAAGAGCGTCCGCAGCGGGACCATCGGCACAAGAATCCGCGGCATCGGCATTCGAGATAACAGGTAGCGAGGAAAGCTCGGCGCCATACGGCACCTGAGCGACGCCCACTCCCTGCGAGGCGGCAGCACCCCAAAGAGAACTTTCCGCAGCACGACGAGCAGCTACGGATTCTTCGTCAACGGCGGCAAACGGTTCACCGGCAAACGGCTCGGCAACGGGACCGCTGGCTTGGGATGCATTCGCGGAGGGAGAGGCGGCCGTGGCGGCGGCATTGGCAACAAGAGCCACAAACGCCGCGGTGCTGCCCGCGGGAGCGGCATGGGAGCCCGAAACAGCGCGTGCGGCAGCGGCGATGTCCTCTCGGTTGTAGGAGCCCGTCTTGCCACCATTGGTAAGCTCATCGATTGCGACCTGGTAAACGTCGCGCGAACGGGCGGGGTCGCAGCTCACCGGCGAATCATCATCGAGCATGCTATCGATCATGGCCCAGGCATCGGCCTCGTCCATGGCATTAGCAGCGCGGGAAATCGTCGGCACGCCGGCATCGACGTGGCGGCGCTGGAATGCACCGGTCAAACCGGAAAAAAGCGTGGAGGCAGGCTGGGGCGAGCTGGCTGCGCCAGCCGCATCTGCAGTCTGGCAAGCGGCATCCTGGCCCTGTTGCGAAGGCATGGAAGCTGTCTTGAACTCACTGTGGGTACGTTCTGCCTGTGTGGCATCGTCCTGGGCAGTCGCGTGGGATGGCTGATGCTCGCATTCTGCACGATATTCGGATATACCCAGCGAGGCGGCATAGATTCCCACCCCCGCAACGGCACCCACGGCAAAGGGGACTGAGCCCGCAACCACCGTCTCGTTAATAGATGAAAACTGCAGCGTCGCGGCATACGCAACCACGGGAGCGGCAAGACCGATCCCGCAAGAAAGTCCGGCAAGGACAGCACGTTGTGTTGCATCAGAAGAAGCCATGAGCTCTCCTCATCTTCCAGCACCCAAATCGCATCATTTAGTTGGCTGCGCGAGAGAAGATGAAGCGGGGCCTAAGCCCCTAAGCAACGGTATAAGGTTCGTTTCATCTGCGTTTTCCGTCGCGAAGCTTATACGTTATTATGCGAAACCCCCTTGGGGATTGCAAGAGACGATGCCCATTTGAATTAGGAAAAGCGCTGGTCGGCAGTCATAAGGGCAGATAGTCAATCAAAGATACATGGCAAAAGGGTCGGGACGCAAATCCCGACCCTTTGATTCTCTTTTGATAGGCAGCTAGAGCGGCAACAAAACTAGTACGTTTGCTCGTAGTCGCTATGCTTTTTGGCCGAACGAACCAAGAACTCCTGGTTGGTGTTAGTGCCCTTGAGACCCTTGATAAACGACGCGGCTGCGCGCTCAGTATTGTTCATACCGGCGAGGATGCGGCGCAGGCCAAAGACAAACGGACGCATCTGCTCGTCGACCAGCAGGTCCTCGTTACGCGTACCGGAGGCAACGGGGTCGATGGCCGGGAAGATGCGGCGATCGGCCAGATCGCGATCGAGCTTGAGCTCCATGTTGCCGGTGCCCTTGAACTCCTCGAAGATGACCTCGTCCATCTTGGAGCCGGTGTCGATGAGGGCGGAGGCCAAGATAGTGAGCGAACCGCCGTTCTCGATGTTGCGGGCGGCACCCAGGAAGCGCTTGGGCGGATACAGGGCAGCCGAATCGACGCCGCCCGAAAGGATGCGACCCGAGGCGGGGGCAGCTAGGTTATAGGCGCGGGCAAGGCGCGTGATGGAGTCGAGCACCACCACGACGTCGCCGCCCAGCTCCACGATGCGCTTAGCGCGCTCGATGACGAGCTCGGCCACGCGAGTGTGGTTATCGGCTGGCATATCAAACGTGGATGCCACGACCTCGCCCTTAATGGAGCGCTGCATATCGGTGACCTCTTCGGGACGCTCGTCGACGAGCAGGCAGATGAGGTGCACCTCGGGGTTATTAATCGAAATGGACTGGCAGATCTTCTTGAGGATCGTGGTCTTACCGGCCTTGGGCGGCGACACGATCAGGCCACGCTGGCCCTTGCCGATCGGCGACACGATGTCGATGGCACGACCGGTGATGGAATCCTTGCCGTGCTCCATGCGCAGCGGCTCGTTGGGGTACACCGGGGTGAGGTCGCCAAATTTGGGACGATTGCGAATCTGCTCGGGATCCAAGCCATTGACGGTCGTGATCTTGGCGAGGCCGGCGCGCTTGTCGCCGCCGCGCGAAGGACGCAGCGAACCCTCGATCACATCACCCGTGCGCAGGCGCGCAGAGCGGATGAGATAGGCGGGAACGTATGCGTCATCATTGGATTTCATATAGCCATGGGCATGGATGATGCCAGAATTGTCCGGGCGAATCTGCAGGATGCCCTTGATGTCGCGGAAGCCCTCGGCCTTCGCGGCAGTGGTGTAGATCTCTTCGACGAGCTCGGCCTTTTTCTTACCGGTCGTCTCAATCTCGAATTCCTTGGCCTTCTCACGCAGCTCAGCGACCTTCATGGCCGAAAGCTCCTCGCGAGAAAGCGTGGGCTCAGTAGGGACGGCGTTGCGCTCCTTGTTGCGCTGCTTGCGATCGCGCTGGCGGCCGCGACGATCGTTGTTACGGTCGTCCTTGCGCTCGCTGCGCTCATCGTTGCGCTTATGCTGACGACGGTTGGGACGGGCACCTTCCTCGACCTCGGACGATTCGGCAGCGGGAGCCTCGGCGCCCTCGGTATTGGCCTGAACCCCGTCATCAGCCTTTGAATCAGAATCGGTCTCGACATTCCCCTGCTGCTCGGCAGCCTTAGCCTTACCGGATTTCTTGCGCGGGGCGCGCTTGGGCTTCTCGGCCGTCGGCTGCTCGGCGTCCTGAGACTCCGACGCTGGGTCGGCTCCCGCCGTCGTTTCTACGGCATCTTGGGATGCAGATTCAGCATCTTCCTTGGCCTTAGTCTTGGCCGAACGCTTGGCAGCGGTACGGCGGCTGCGCCCGGGACGGACATCGGCCGCCTCGGCGGTATCAACATCTTGCGCAGGGGCATCCAAAGCAGAGGAAGCCTCGGAGGGAACCAAGGCATCATTGCCGTCGGAACCTGCGGGCGCGGCGGCCTTCTCGGCCTCCACCTGTGCCTTGGACTTGCGACCGCGACGCTGCGGGCGAGTGGTCGGTTCGGCATTGATAGGCTCATTCGCATCGGCGGGCGCAGTCGCCTGGGCAGAAGCCACGCTATCCCCCGCCCCAGAACGCGGCAAAGGCTCAGAAGCGCCCTGGCCCTCTTCCTGTTGGGGCTTAGTGGCTGCACGGCGACGCGTGCGGGGGGCAGGCTTTTCGACCGGCCGTGCGGTGGCGTCGGCACCGGTCGCCACGGGCTTCTCGATCACCTCGGCCTTGGCAGGAGCTGTGACTTCGACCAACGCCGCGGCGTCGCGCTCTGCCGTGCGACGGCGGGCACGCACAACCTGGGCTTCGCTGATCTGCGCCAGCGCACGGGCCTGCGCGACCTCGTCGGACAGGGGCGCCGAGGCATCGGCGGCAACGGGCCGCTTTGCGCGCGTGGTGCGCGTCGTGCGACGTTTGGGCTTTGCGGCCTCATCGCCGTCCACGGCAGACTTGGCCACACGGCGCGTGCGCTTGGGTTTGGTGGGTGCAGTCTCCTCACTGGCTACGGGCGCGGTGGACGCAACGGCATTAGGCGCCTCAGGAGCCGCGGCCTGCGCTGATACCGACGCCATGGCCTGGTCCAACGCAACCGGTGCAGCGGGAGCGGCTTGCGCCATCGTTATTTCGTTTTCTTGTGGTTGATCAGACACAGTGTTTGCTCAACTTTCTTTTTTCAAGCCCTGCGATCACATGCTCCCTGCATATACCTTCAGGGCGTCTAAACAGTCTTGCTCCGTCAAAATAGCGACGGACATCATTGATCTGTATCGAGATGATTGCGTCAAATACGCAGCGTTAGTGTAGCACATCCGCTACCACCTGCAACTTAGTCATAAACCAGTCATTAAGAACGTTCTTAAACAGCTCATCATCAAAAACGTTCCTCCACCTCAAGCTATAAGATATGGTGAAATAATCCCCGATATGACCGCTAAATCTCAAACAGAAACTATTCCTCTGCAACTTCCTATGTGATGGAGCCCCTCCCCGGGGAAATGATCCGTTTTCCTCCGTCCCCAAGGGATCAGTTGCAACGACAAAGCCGTACGCAAATAGCCCGACCTCCGAGATGGAGATCGGGCTATTGAAGCTCAGCTAGGTTTGCCTATGCAGTCGTGCGACTGGCAACTACATCTGCTCGGGCGCAGAAACGCCAACAAGGGTGAGCACCAGAGCGAGCGTCACGCGGACGGCGTCGCAAGCGGCCAGACGGGCGCGAGAAAGCTCAGGGTCGACGGGACGGCCCTCGCTCGGCAGGACCTGGCAGGCAGCGTAGAAGCTGTGGAAGTCACCGGCGAGTTCCTCGGCAAAGTGCGTCAGACGGAACGGGGCGCGGTCGCGAGCGCAGCTGGCGATGAGGTCGGTGAGCTCGTTAAGCTTGCGCGAAAGGGCAAGCTCGGTCGGGTCGGTCAGCAGCGAGTAATCGACGTTCTCACCGATGGCCTTGGCGGCAACGGCCTTCATGCCCATCTCGTCGGCCTGCTCAGGCGTTACGTCAGCGGCACGGCGCAGGATGGAGCACACGCGGGCGTGAGCGTACTGCACGTAGTACACCGGGTTGGAGTTGTCGCGCTTCTTAACGGCCTCAATATCGAAGTCGACCATCTGGTTGGAGCTCTTGGAGATGAGCGTGTAACGAGCGGCGTCGGAGCCGACCTCGTCGACGAGCTCCTGCAGGGTCACCATAGTGCCCTTACGCTTGGACATACGGACAGGCTTGCCGTTGCGCAGCAGGTTGACGAGCTGGCCCAGCAGAACCTCGAACTTGCCGGGGTAACCCAAGGCATCGCAGACGCAGCGGACGCGCTCGATGTAGCCGTGGTGGTCGGCACCCCAAATGTCGATGACGTGGTCAACGCGCTGGAACTTATCCCAGTGATAGGCAACGTCGGAGGCGAAGTAGGTGTACTCGCCGTCGGACTTGATCAGAACACGGTCCTTGTCGTCGCCCAGATCGGTGGAACGGAACCACAGGGCGCCGTCCTTGGTGTAAAGGTAACCCATCTTGTCGAGCTTCTCAAAGGCGCGGTCGACAGCAGAAGTGCCGGCGGTCTCGCCCTCGGTGTCCTTCACATACAGGGAGCGCTCGGAATACCAGCGGTCGAAGTCGCAGTTGACGGCGTGGCAGAGGTCGCGCATGTTGTCGACCATCTTCACGTAGCCGCGCTCGCGGAAGCTCTCCATGCGCTCCTGCGGATCGGCGTCGACCCACTTGTCGCCGTCGGTGCGCCAGAACTCGGCAGCCTCATCGATGATGTAGTCGCCGCCGTAGGAGTCCTTGCCCAGGGTCTCGGCAAAGTTGTCCTGGTACGGATGGGTCTCGGGATGCTCGTCGTTCTCGTCGGCAACGAAGGCGTCGCGGTCGGCGATCAGCAGCTTGTGGGCCTCGTCGATATCCACACCCTGCTTGGCAATGATGTCGGCGAGCTGCATATAGCGCGTGCTGATGGAGTTGCCGAAGGTGTTCATCTGAGAGCCGTGGTCGTTGATGTAGAACTCACGCTGGATGTCGTAACCGGCGTGGTCCATAACGCGGCAGAGCGAGTCGCCCAGAGCGGCCCAGCGGCCATGACCGATGTGCATGGGGCCGACGGGGTTGGCGGAGACGAACTCGACCTGGGTCTTCAGGCCGCCGCCGACGTTGGACTTAGCGAAGTCCATGCCCTTCTCGCGAGCCTCGCCAAAGATGGCATTCTTGACGGCGACGGAAAGGTAGAAGTTGATGAAGCCAGGGCCGGCGATCTCGACCTTCTCGATCGCGGGGTCCTCGGGCATATGGGCAACGACGGCCTCGGCGATCTTGCGCGGGGCGCAGTGAGCCAGCTTGGCGGACTTCAGGGCCATGGTGGAGGTCCACTCGCCATGAGAAGTGTCAGCCGGTCGCTCGATAGCGCAATCGTCAAGTTCAAATGCGGAAAGGTCGCCGGCCTCCTGGGCCGCAGCAAGCGCAGCGCGTACCAGCTCTTCAATCTTCTCGGGCATAGATCCTCCTTGTGTTAAAGCCCCCGAGCTCTTGGTCACTCGTAGGGCAAAAGCCAGAGTTTGTAGCACTCTATCACAAGCGGTAGCTACTGTCGCAGGGTAAAGTTGATTGATATTGCATATGCACAAAATTGACTACAGTTCGCGCGAAGCCGCTCAAAGATGGCAGTCTGCCTGCTGATTATGCATTCGTTGAAAATGCATAAATATGCGCAAGAGCCGCTCCGAGTATCGAATACTCTTACCTATCGGAGTTGTGTGCTTTTCCTGCATAAAGTAATGGTTTGCGCACGTCAGCGTGGTATTCTTAACATACGTAAATTCGTATAAGTTGGAGGTAGCATGTTCTCAATCGGTCAACACGTCATTCATCCGGGCCAGGGAGTCTGCACCGTCGTCGGTTTTAGGGACGACACGCCGCAGCCCATGCTGTTGCTCGAGACCAAGCAGGGACATGCGCAGACGATTCTCATGTACCCCGTGGCGCAGGCCGATCGTTTGCACGCCGCCATCTCCCAGCAAGATGCAGAGCACCTGCTGAGCCACTACGACGAGCTCGAGTGCGACACCTTTACCGAGCGCAACAGCTCGCTGGAGGAGACGCACTTTAAGCAGCAGCTCAAGCTGGGTGCACCCGAGACGGTCCGCGTGGCAAAAACCATGATGCACCGTATTCGCCAGGCCGAGG
>ERZ1034691.2373-NODE-2373-length-10428-cov-5.881230_pt1 | contig 10428 bp, 6 predicted proteins | sample MGYA00520638_ERZ1034691 | MGnify/ENA primary metagenome ERZ1034691 (study PRJEB33766, sample SAMN09781763) | gut metagenome | biome: gut microbiome | host: Homo sapiens | place: Madagascar | study: EMG produced TPA metagenomics assembly of the PRJNA485056 data...
CGTCTTATGTGCTATTTTTGGTGTAAACGTTTTCCACATTGAAAATGCTTATAACTTAATTTAGCTAATTCCTTAATTCGCTTAATCAAACTTTGTTGAATATGCACAAATATTTTCAGCAGTTTTTTTAACTAATCATTCCAGATGTTACTTAATTTTTGCGTGTAACTCATGTAAACGCTTCGATTTGTTCACTTAACTCCATCCACTCGGCAGTAAGTGCCTCCTCTTTTTCCTTCAGCGCCTCTATTTCCTGTGCAAGCGCACTCGTTTTTTCATAGTCGGTCGCTATCTCAGGCTGTGACATCTGCTGTGCAAGCTCCGCCGTTTTCAGCCCGATCTCATCTATCGCCTGCTCGCAACGCTTCAGCGCACCGCTGAGCTTTCTGAGCGTACTTTCACGCTCCTTGCGCTCCTTGTAGTCGTTCTTCTTGCCTTCAGCCGCCTTTACCTGTACTGCCTGCTCGGACTGCGCCTTTGCTTCCTTGAGTTCGATATACCTGTCATAGTTTCCGTCTATGTTTATAGTACCCGTCTTTCCGAGCCACACTATCCTGTCGGCCAGCTTATTGATAAGGTATCTGTCGTGCGACACGATAAGAAGCGTTCCGCCGTAGCTTGCCAGTGCGTTTTCCAGAGCCTCTCTCGAATGTATGTCAAGATGGTTTGTAGGCTCGTCGAGCAGCAGCATATTCGCCTTGCTCAGCATCAGCTTAAGGAGCGACACCCTTGCCTTTTCTCCTCCGCTGAGCTTGCCCACATTCTTGAACACATCATCGCCCTTGAACAAAAACTGCGCCAGTGCAGAGCGCACCTGCGTCTGCGTCATTTTGGGATACCTGTCCCACACCTCGTCAATCACCGTCTTTGACGGGTCAAGATCCGTCTGTGCCTGATCATAATATCCAAATTGTATATTGTTGCCGAATTTATACTCTCCGCTATCCGCCTGATATTCTCCTGTAAGGATCTTCAGAAGCGTAGTCTTTCCACAGCCGTTCTCACCTAATATAAATGTTGTCGTGTTCTTCTTTATGTCAAGCTCTGCATTTGTGAAAACCGCCGTCCCGTCAAACGATTTCGACAGACCCTTTGCGATAAGCACATCGTTTGCTCCGCCTTCCTTCGCCCTGAACGTGAACTTTATAGCCTCCGGCAGATCCTCCGGCTTTTCGAGCGTTTCCTTCAGCCTGTCCGCCTGCTTCTGCTTAGATGCCGCCGTGATGAAGTTATGCTCCTGACCCCACCGCTTCTGTTGCTCTACAATGCCTTCGATACGGTTTATTTCCTTTACCGTCCTGTCGTACACTCTCTGCTGAGCCTCTCTCGCCTCAGCCTTAAGTTCAAGATAGCGTGTATAGTTACCCTTATATTCACGAAGCGTCCTGTTTTCCATTTCAAAAGTCGTGTCCGTGACTTTATCGAGAAAATAACGGTCGTGCGATATTACGATATATGCGCCCTTATATTCCGTAAGGAACTTTTCGAGCCATTCGCAGGCGGTTATATCAAGGTGGTTCGTAGGCTCGTCAAGAAGAAGTATATTACTCCCCGAAAGAAGCAGCTTCGCAAGCTGTGCCTTGCTCTTCTGCCCTCCGCTCATCACGCTTATCGGCTTACCGAAATCCTCTTCCGAAAAGCCCAGACCTGCAAGCGCCGAGCAAGTCATTGATTTATAGGTAAGTCCGCCCTCACGCTCAAATCTTTCCTGCAACTGCATCTGCCTTGACAGCGTCTGCTCGCTGTGGTCGCCCGTATCTATCGCAACCGCTATATCCGCAAGCTCATTTTCAGCGTCGATAAGCGGACGGAATATCTCCAGCACCTCGTCATATAGAGTGATATTATCGTCACGGATAACATACTGCTCCATACAGCCGATCTTTATCCCCGCCGCCTTGCTTATACCGCCTGTTTCAGCCTCCTGCCTGCCGTTTATAACGTGCATCAGCGTGGTTTTTCCGCACCCGTTTACACCTACAAGTCCTGCTCTGCCGTTTTCTTCAAGCCGGAAATTGACATCGTGAAACAGCGTTTCACCGCCGAAGGACACCGAAATATCATTACCGGATAATACTATCATACCGCATTGTCCTTTCCGAAAAATAACGGTCAGAGTATTTCCTGCTCTGACCGCATATCTTTATACCTTGTTTACTTCTTTAAATTTTCGGGCTTGTACTTGTTAAGTGCGTCGTTGTTGAGATCAAGCACATAATCTTTAGCTGTCTCGTTGAGCATAGCCTTGTAATCGTCGTCCTTCATAACGTGAAGCACGTTGCTGTGATTCTCCGTGAGCCAGTCCTCACGTTCCTTTATATCACGGCGTACTACCGCATAGTAAACGCTGTCGTCCTCGTAAACTCCGCCCTTGTCGGCGTCAAGCTCAAATGCCCACTTTATAAACTCCTCGCTCGGTGAAGTATCCGTCTTGCCGAGCAGGAATTCGTGGTCATGCTCCTCTTCTTCACTGCCCGATGCTCCGCTGCTCGTTGTATCGTCCGATGCAGTTTCGCTTGTCGAAGAAGTTACAGATGATGCCGCAGAAGAAGCTGCCGATGAATTGCCCGATTTGCTCTCGGCATCCGAGTTGCTCTCGGCTTCAGCCTCAGCCTTTTCCTTTGCTACAAGATCCTGATACTCGTGATATACCTTATCGTAGTCCTCGCCGGCAAGCAGTCTGTCAACATAGCCCTGAGCCTGTTCCTTCTTTGCCTTCTTGCCCTCGTCGGTCGTTATCTTGTCGCCGTTGCCCTCTTTAAGAGAAACCTGTATTATCTGGAATCTGCCGTAATTGTCATAGAAATAAGTAGCTATATCCTTTTCGTCTGTTGCGGATATGCCGTTTTTCTCATAGTAAGCGTCAAATACCTTCTCACTCATCTTGTTTACAAGCTGAACAGCCTCGTATGACTTCTTGCTTATTCCGCCTGCCTCATAGTTCTGACCGTAGGTTTTTCCTGTGCTGTAGCCGTAATATGAGATTTCCGTATCCCACATCTTCTTTACAGAGGCCTTCACAGTGTCCTCTTCCTCGTCTGTGAGTGAAAGGTTCAGCTCCTTGAACTTGTTCTGGATAGCGACATACTGCTTTACCTGCTCTAATGTACGGTCCTGAACATACTGTGAGAATGTCTTGTCCTGTACATTGTAGTTGTAGTAGCTGAAATTCTCTATCTTTGATGCGCTTGTTCCCATAGCCTTAAGCTGATCGTCAACCTCCTGCTGAGCCTCGCTTATAGCCGTCTGCTCATAAAGAAGATATATGCCCGCATTTATGGTCTGATTGTCAACCGAGCCTATAGTCGATACATCCGCACAGCCTGCAACGCTTAATGTGATTGCCACGGCGCATATTGCCGCTGCCAGCCTTTTAAAATATTTCATTGCTTTTCTCCTTACTGTTTATAAGGGGCTGTGCCCCGATTATTTCTGCAAATTCCGCCGTTATCTTAATGTAACGCCTATATCCTCAAGTGCCTTAAGCACCTTTGCAACAACTGCGTCCGCCTCATCGTCTGTCAGCGTAGCGTCTTTCTTTCTGAGTATCAGCTTATATGAAAGGCTCTTCATACCTGCCGGTACCTGCTCGCCCTTGTACATATCGAACAGACGTACAGCCTCAAGATGCTTTGCGGTCTTTTCGATTACCGCAACTATATCTCCGCTCGGCACGTCCTCGTTGCACACAAGGCTCAGATCCCTGTATGTTGAGGGGAACTTGGGCAGTGCGGTGTATTTTACATCGCCGTTGGCATTATTGAACATTACTTCCATACTGAGCGTAGCACAGTAAACCTCTGCATTTACACCGAAATTAGCCGCAGCCTCCGGATGAAGCTGACCGACATAGCCGATAAGCTCGCCGTCTACAGTGACCTTTGCGCATCTTCCGGGGTGGAATGTCGGATTGTTCTTTTCAGCCGTGTATACAACATTCTTCAGTCCGAGTTTTGCCATAACTTCCTCGGCAACGCCCTTTGCCGTGAAGAAATCCTCGCCGTTTCCGTAAAGCGCATAGCACAGAACATCTCTTTCAACAGGGAGCTGATTCTCACCCGTCGGGAAATATTCTCTTGCTATCTCGAAGAATCTGCCCTCAAGGTTTCTGTTGCTCCAGTTCCTTCTTACAACCTCCATCATTGATGTAAGCGCAGAAGTACGCATTACGCTTGTATCCTCGCCGAGCGGACGTCTTAACACAACGCTCTTTCTTGACCTCTCGTCCATGCGGAGCATTTCATAGTCCTTAGGCGAAATAAAGCTGTAGGTCATTACCTCGTAGAATCCGAGTGCCAGTGCAAGCGAAATTACCTTGTCCTCGAATATCTGCTCGGGCGTTCTCTTGCCCTGTGATGACAGCTTCGGTATAGTAGAGGGGATTCTGTTGTAGCCGTATATACGGGCAACCTCCTCCGCAACATCGCACGCACGGTGCATATCTATACGGGTAGGCGGAACGATTATCTCGCCGTTTTCATAGCCGAAGCCGAGCTTCTTTAATATTTCTATCTGCTCGTTCTCGCTTATATCCGAGCCTAAATGCTCGTTCACCCACTTATAGTCGTGCTTTAATCTTTCGGGAACATACTCGCTGTGGTTCTCGTCAATGATAGTATTCACTACCTCGCCGCAGCCCAGCATCTCGATAAGCTGTAACGCTCTCTTGAGCGCCTTTTCTGCGTTTACCGGATTCAGACCCTTTTCAAAGCGTGAGCTTGCCTCGGTACGCTCGCCTATCTTTCTTGCGGTACGTCTTACAGATACGCCGTCAAAGCAGGCAGCCTCAAATACGACCGTAGTCGTATCCTCCATGATACCGCTATGCTCGCCGCCCATAACGCCGGCTATGGCGATAGGCTTCTTTCCGTCTGCGATTATCAGCATTTCGGGAGTCAGCTTTACAGGCTCTGCCATTTCGTCGAGCAGCTTTAATGTTTCTCCCTCTTTTGCGTTTCTTACAACTATCCTGTTGTCCTCAACATATCTTAAATCGAATGCGTGCATCGGGTGACCGTATTCAAGCATTACGAAGTTCGTTATATCAACAAGGTTATTGATAGGTCTTACTCCGCTCGCTCTGAGCCTTCTTGCCATCCACTTGGGCGAAGGTCCTATCTTTACGTTCTTTACAAGCGCCGCCATATAGCGTGAGCAGAGCTTTGTATTTTCAACGCTTACGCTGATTTCCTTTGTAATATCCCCGTCAACGCCCTTGAATGAAGGCTCGGTGTAGTTCATAGGAATATCAAATGTTGCGCTTGCCTCCTGTGCAAGTCCGAGTACGGAAAGACAGTCGGGGCGGTTGTTCGTTATCTCAAACTCTACTATAGTATCGTCTGTCTGTAAAGCCTCGCATATATCCATACCCATTCTGAAAGAATCAACATCGGGATCGTTATTCAGTATAAGTATTCCGTCGTCTGCTACGGGATAGTCAAAATCATCCTTTGTAAGACCAAGTTCAGCATAAGAGCACATCATACCGTTGCTTGCAACGCCTCTCAGCTTGCCCTTTGTGATCTTTGTTCCGTCTGCAATCGTACTGTTGTGCATACAAGCAGGAACTATAGCCCCCTCGAACAGATTCTGCGCCGCAGTAACTATCTGCACAGGCTCTTCTCTGCCTGCGTCAAGCTGGCATATCCACAGCTTTTCGCTGTCGGGGTGACGCTCCAGCTTCAGCACCTTTGCAACTACCACGTTATTTATAGGATCGGACATCTTATGATAGGTTTCAACCTTTGAACCGCTCATCGTCATATCCGCTACGAATTCCTTTATTGGCATATCGGCTTTAACATAGTCGTTAAGCCATCTCATTGATAAATCCACGTTAATATCTCCTTTTACGATTCCTATCGGTATTTCTGAATTCTCTTATCTGAACTGTGCGAGGAAACGCTGATCGTTCTCGTACAGCAGACGCATATCGTCTATGTTATATCTCATCATAGCAATACGCTCAAGTCCTATACCGAAAGCGAAACCGCTGTATTCTTCGGGATCTATTCCGCAGTTGATAAGTACCTGCGGATGAACGATGCCTGAACCGAGCATCTCTATCCAGCCTTCGCCCTTGCAGAGCGGACAGCCCTTGCCTCCGCACTTGAAGCACTGTAAGTCAACCTCGGCTGACGGCTCTGTATACGGGAAGTGGTGAGGACGGAAGCGGAGCTTTACCTCGTCGCCGTAAAGACGCTTAGCAAACGTTTCAAGCGTACCCTTAAGATCGCCGAATGTGATATTCTTATCTATTACAAGGCCTTCGCACTGGTGGAAAATAGGCGAGTGCGTGCCGTCAACAGCGTCGGGACGATAAACACGTCCGGGGCTTATGATAGCTATAGGAGGCTTGTTTTTAAGCATTGTTCTTATCTGCACGGAAGATGTCTGTGTACGCAGAAGGATCTCATCGGTAATGTAGAATGTATCCTGCTCATCTCTTGCAGGGTGACCGTCCTCTGTTAAAAGCATATCGAAAACGTACTTCGTTTCCTCAACCTCAGGACCGTCTACTACAGTGTATCCCATTCCTCTGAATATTTCCTTCAGTTCGTCAAGAACTATATTCAGCGGATGACGTACTCCCATCGCCTGCTGTTTTCCGGGCATAGTAACGTCCAGCGTTTCCTTCTTTAATTTCTGCTCCATAAGCGCAGATTTAAGCTGTGCCTGCTTCTGTGCAATAAAGCCCTCAAGCGACTGTCTTACATCGTTTGCAAGCTGACCCATAACAGGTCTTTCCTCAGCGGACAGCTTACCCATGCTCTTGAGTATAGCAGTAAGCTCGCCCTTCTTGCCAAGGTACTTTACTCTCAGCTCGTCAAGCTGCTTAACGTCAACGCAGTCACCGATAGTTTTCAGCGCCTGCTCCTTTATATTCTGTAACTGTTCTTTCATACCTTTATTCTTTCCTCGTTATTTATTATCCTGTATTTGATCTCGCCGTCAGGCAAAGACGATGGAACCGAATCGTTCCACTGATAACACGACCTTTCACGCATTTTTCCTGCGTCGGTTAATTATAATATGGTTATGTAATATGGCTTTTTATGGAAATTAAAATCAAAGCCTATGCCTACACGATAGACATTATAACAGAAATCCGATACTTTTGCAAGTGTAATAACGCAGTTTTCGGTAAATTTCGCATTATTTTCACCTGCACCAACCCTTCCAAACCCGCCGCAAAATAAAACAGGCACCGTCTGCACGATGCCTGTGATGCCTGTCATATATTTACGATTATTTCCTTGTAGCTGCCTTAAGACTCGAATACTCACTGAACTCGGTCGTACCGTTCAATGTTCTGAACGCCTTTATTCTGAACGAATAAGTCGTATTTCTTGCCAGTCCCTTCATGGTAAACCTGAGTGTTGTGTTATTCTTGGTGGTGGCGATAGCCGTCCACTTACCGCCTCTGTAGATCTCAATGATATATCCTGTAGCCTTATCATTCTTGTTCCACGAAAGCTCAACCGCACTTGTTGTAGTGCCGGTCGCTCTGAACGATGCTACCTTCGCTATCCTCGTCTTAGCCGCAAGTCTTGTATACTCACTGTATATCGTCTTGCCTGCCGCAGTTTTATACGCTCTTACCCTGAACGTATAGGTGGCATCCGCCGCAAGTCCGCTCACCGTGTACGATACAACCGCATTGCTTGCCGTCTTTGCAATCTGTACCCACTTGCCGCCCTTGTACTGCTCAACAACATAACCGTTTGCACTTGCATTCTTATTCCATGCAAGCGTAATTGCCGAAGCCGTATAGCTCTTTACGGCTAATCCGCTTACACCGCCGAATGAAGTAGCCGCCTTAAGACTTGTATATTCACTGTAATCCGTCTTGCCGTTTACAGTTCTGAACGATTTTATTCTGAACGAATATACAGTCGCACTTGCAAGTCCCTTAACAGTAAACGTAAGCGTTGTATTATTCTTTGTAGTAGCAAGTGCCGTCCACTTTCCGCCCTTGTACTGCTCGATAACGTAGCCTGTAGCCTTGTCGTTCTTGCTCCAGTCGAGTTTTATCGCACTGTCGGAAACCGTCGAACCCTTGAATGTGCCGACATTAGCTATTCTCGTCTTAGCCGCAAGTCTTGTATACTCACCACTGTATTCCGTTGTACCGGAAACCACATAGCCCTTTATTCTGAACGTATAGGTGGTATCCGCCTTCAGTCCGTTTACCGTGTACGATACAACTGCATTGCTTGCCGTCTTTGTTATCTGTGTCCACTTTCCGCCCTTGTACTGCTCAACGACATAACCGCTTGCGCTTGCGTTCTTATCCCACGCAAGTGTGAGCGAGGTCGAACCCTGCGTCTTTACCTTTACACCGGTAACAGCAGGCAGTGTAATCTGCGAGGTATAGCTGTCCTTATAGCTGTAGTGGCACACCGTACATTCGTGAACAGTATATCCTTGCGATGTAAGCGTAGGTGCCACAACGGTGGTTTTATAGCTGTGTGCCGTCTTGGGTATTGCTGTTACTTCTGTAACTGAACTGCAGCGTGTGCAGTGCTTTGACTTAGAACCCTCTGCCGAGCAGGTAGCCTGCTTGTCGATCCTCCACTCCGAAGAATAGTTGTGTCCGAGTGCCGTAATATATCTTGTTTCTGCCTTTGAGCATCTGGAGCAGGTACGCTGCTCAACGCCCTGTGCCGTACAGGTGGGCTTTGTTGCTGTTGCCCAACCGCCCCAGCTGTGACCGAGAGCGGCTACAGTTCTTGTTTTTATATCACCGCATGAACATTTCTGTTCCTGAACACCGGCACTCGTGCAGGTAGGCTTTGTTTTATCATACCATGCGCCGTAGGAATGGGTGTGTTGCAGACTACCGCTTAAATACTGACAGTAATCTAAAACAAGCCAGCCATCTCCGCATTTTCCCCAAGTGTATCCTCCGCTTGAAGTCTTTTCGGTGATAGTTACAGTTGTACCATTCGAGTACGCTTTTACAACACCATAATTAGTACCCGGTCCGGATCGTACATTGACTCCCTGTGAAACGTTAACTTTCCACGTTTCCTGATTAGGTTGCGGATTTGATGAATACGGAGGTCTAAGCACGCCCCAAAAATTGTATGTAGTATAATTGTGCTGTACCTTTGCGGCAGGAGAACCATTGGAGCTGGCATTGTACCAGTTCTGATCTACAGATACAAATGTGTTCAGATTAGCACTGACTATTATTCCCGTGTGACCGTATGTACCGTATGCCCATAACGCAATATCACCGGGCTGAGGCAAAAACTCCGGAGTATTCTTTATTCTCTGCCATCCGGATGGTATTGTGCAATAAATCAAATCAATAGCATTGCCGGGAAAAGAAACGCCAAAATTCTCAGTTGTGAATTTCTCGACAAAATCCTTACATTGAGCACCGTAATATCCGTCAACATCAATCGACTGACCTACACGGTCAAGTGCCCACTGAGCGCCCTGCTCTTTAGTGATATAGTCTATATTGATATCCGGATGAGTAATAGAAGTAACATAATTTGGTCTTATAAATACCCTTTTAATATCACCGTTGGCGATAGACAGACCTTTGGTGGTAGTGTATGTCATTGTATCCCTGTTGTCTACAACCTGAAATACACCGTTCAAAAGTGCATTGCCCTCAACAGAATATCTGCTGTCTTTCATAATTCCGACATGATATGTAGTGCTGTCGCTTGTACTGCAATAGAATACAAGGTCGCCTGCCTGTGCGGTTTCGACCTCCTTTGCGCCTGCTTTAAGCAGTGCATTTCTGAAAGTACCGCAAGCCGCATTAGCAGGTGCGTCCGGAACTGCCACTGTCTGACCTGCAACTCTGGCAACGTCAAGGACGAAATCGGCGCACCACGCTTCTCTGCTTGGATACCAGCCGTTATCATCGTCTTTTCTGCCCGCCTGCGCCACAGCAACATTGACCATATCCACAGCGCCGTCGCCTGTCAGTGTAACAGGGTAAAAGTTATCCTTAACGCTGTAATACGCACCTGCGGAAAACGCTCCTTCAAGTGCAGGGATATTGTCACCCAGCGGTGTAGCGACCGCAGTAAAAGCCATTACCGCCGCAACAACAGCCGCCGCTGTTCTTTTCAGCTTCATAGAAACCTCTCCTTTAATTCATAATAAAAACCAACAGTATAATATGATTATTAATGCTGCCGTCCTGATTCAAGAATACACTCTTCGCCCTCCGTTTTCAACCGTTTTGCAAAACTTGCGTTTTTTGCTCAAAAGTTGCACCACTATCCCCGCACCAACCCTCCCAAAACCGCACTATCCCACGCTTAGCACCACATTCTTGGCTCCCTTGCCAAAAGGGGAACTGGATTGCGACAAGGCTATTTCTAATTATAAATTGCAACATTCTGCGATTTCATCAACGTTAATATCCGCTCAGCCCTATCTGTCGCAAGACTGAGGGAT
>ERZ1034691.2377-NODE-2377-length-10420-cov-6.153690_pt1 | contig 10420 bp, 10 predicted proteins | sample MGYA00520638_ERZ1034691 | MGnify/ENA primary metagenome ERZ1034691 (study PRJEB33766, sample SAMN09781763) | gut metagenome | biome: gut microbiome | host: Homo sapiens | place: Madagascar | study: EMG produced TPA metagenomics assembly of the PRJNA485056 data...
AACCGGTTACTGGGAAGTGATCTTCCTGCACACAAGTCCGCTGGGACTTGTGCCTGGGGATATGCGGGCTCGAGGATAAAAATAAACAGCAGGAACTGTCCGGACAGTTCCTGCTGTTTTTATAGGATCGGCCTGTGGGGTTGGTCGTCCCAAAGCCCCTTGGGCGGTTCCGTCAATACCGGAAATCCATCGGGTTGGAGGTACAGGATCCCGACAGATTATTGGTAGAGGATATCGCCGGCGGGCGTGAAGAAGTCATTGGTAGGTTCGGCGCTGTGGTTGTAGATGTATCCATTCCGGCATTTTATAACGAAACGCAGAAAGCGAAACATTAGGCTTTTTCATCCAAATTAGAATTGTTTCTCATCGCGCAGCCTTGTTTCTGTAGCAAATAAAATCTTTTACAATATGAAATGAAAATTCCTGTCGTTGTATGTGGAGAGACGCTGAGCAATATTCGCAGTGCTGTCATTATCCATGTAGATGATAGACTGTAGAGGGAACATTAATGTCAAGAAACAACGTGATAGACATATTTAGAGGTATTCGTAAACGTCGTCCGTGATACCCCGTACAGAGATGTGACAAAATCAGATTCCAATACAAGAAAAAATCCGGACTGAAACCATCCATGTTCAGTCCGAATTTTTTGCTGTGGAAATGCGCAAATTGATGCTAAAACGTTTGCGGCAATCGGAACTCAGATTACCGCAAACGAAAGTAAAATAGTCGTTGGTAACTCTGAAAATGAGCTGAGGTCGGCACTTATTTATTTGTTAAGTTGGTCCAAAACTGGCTGCACAACGGCCATCTTTTCTTCAACCCAGGTGTTCCAGTTGTCTTCAAGATCCCCGTCCTTGAGGATAAGTTTTGCATACTCATCGCCCAAATCCATGGTTGCCTGCGATTTTTCGCGTGAACTCAAAAACTCATATTCGTATTCTCTAGGCAGAAGCGTTGTTGTGTCACTTAATTCTTCGCGAAGTTTGTAGAAACCACGTACGGTATTCTGAATTTCATGATTATAGTTAGGGCTTACCAGACTAAAGTCATCTGGTAAAATCAACCCGCCAAAAGAGGATTCCTTAGAAGGGTACTTACCGCCAAGCACACTTGTCGCACTTCCCTGGATGGAAGGATCAAGCAGAGAAACGTAATTTCCATTTTCATCGCGCTTCCAATCGATTCCTTCAAAGCCCATATTCATGATGTTCTGTCCTTCCTCTGTGCAGGTGTAGTCCAGAATATCCATTGCGCGTTCGAACTTTTCCTGGCTGATTGTCGGACTGAACATAACTTGTCCCCAATAGTTGGAGTCTTCACGATAATGATACATACCATCATCGCCCACGAGCTGTGCGAGGTGGAGTACTTTGTCCGGATCCAGCCCCTGCTCAGCAAGACCATTTCGGATATAGGTAATCATGATTGCGTGACCGTCTTCCAGGGTCAGACCGGATGTTCCCTGAACGTAAAATTTCTGAGCACCCTGATAACGTGTATAGCTATAGAACTCAGAATCGAGAATACCTTCCTGGTAAAGATCCTGATACTTTTTCAATGCATCCAATGTGCGAGTGTCAGCAGGTGCCCACTGGAACTGGCCGTTTTCATCCTTGTAGTAACCATCTCCGATATTGCATGCTTCGGAGAATGTGGTTGTGGGATACAGCTTTACCATATCATAGGGCCGAATACTCATACCTACCAGATTATCGCCTACATTGCCAGGATCTTTTTCCAGGAATGTTTTGGCAATTTCTTCGAGTTCGTCCGGAGTATAGGTATCTTTCAGTTCCAGACCGCAAGCTTCCATCCAATCTTTGCGCAAATAGATCAGGGCGTGATAGCTAAGACGTTCACTTGGACGATTCAGAGAGAAAACCGGGCGATACAGAAAGTAAGTACCGCCGAGTTGTTCCTCGGCAATAGCGGCAGCAGGGACGTTTTCCTGCGTCTTAGCAACATTAGGCCACCGCTCTTTCCAGTCATCGGGCAGACGGTAAATGGCCTCTTGATTAGCATAGTTTTCTAACTCACCAAATTCAAACTCAGCATTAGCAACATCGGGCATATCGCCGGAGTTAATCCAGATGCGCAAACGCTCATCCCAATCGGAAGTATCCATTGTAACAGCGATAATATCAAAATCCACATTGAACTTATCCAACCAGAAACGGCCCCAATCATCTGCAGAATAGTCTGCACCGGATTTGATTCCCGCCTGGAGCCAACTCAGAGTAAGATGTTCGTCATAGGTGTCATCCGATGCGGATGAAGCAGTTGCATTTGGGGTTTCAGAACCACTTTTCCCGCAGGCTGCAAGACTCAAAATGAGAGTAGCGCAGAGAAAAAGTGTACCCAACCGTTTGAACTTTTTCATATTGATTTCTCCTTTTCAATTGGTTTCATTTTTACGCCTTGATCGCTCCGACCATGACGCCTTTTGCAAAATGTTTCTGCAAGAAGGGAAATACGCACATGATGGGCAAAGAGGTCAACATGACCGCTCCCATCTTGATTCCCATATCGAAGTTTCGCACAGCTGCTTGTGCGGAGCTGGTGTTGCTTGAAATATTGGATTCCATCACAATGGAACGCAGAACTACCTGAAGCGGAATAATACTATTGTCATGAATGAAAATCAGCGCATTGTACCACTCGTTCCACCGGTCAACCATATAGAACAATGTAAGTGTTGCAAGAATCGGTTTGGAAATGGGAAGAATAATGGAGAAAAGAATTTTCCATTCACCTGCTCCGTCCAGTTGCGCGGATTCAATCAGTGCTTCCGGCAACGAACAGAAATAATTACGTGCAAGCACAAAATAAAATACATTGATGCCGCTCGCCAATATGACAGACCAAATTGTATTCGTTAGATGAAGTTCGCGCATTTGCAGGTATAAGGGAAGAATGCCGCCATTAAACAGCATTGTGAACAGAATAGCTCCCAAAATAAGCCGCTTGCCTGGGTAATTTTTTCGGCTTGTGCCGTACGCAAGTGAGACTGTCAGAAACAAGTTGATCGGGAGTCCAAGAAGCAGAATTTTGAGAGATGTCAGATAGCCGATGGAAATGCGCTTATCTCTAAGAAGATTGATATAATTGTTCAGTGTAGGTTTACGCGGTATCAAAAGAAGCGGCGTATTGAGATATTCCCTCTGCGTAGAAAACGAGATCGCAATCGTATTAATGAAAGGCACAACTACCGCCAAAACAAGGAGAAACAGAAATCCGGCAATCAAAAAATCTGCCGTGGTAGCTTTTCGATTTCTCATAATATCATTCCTCCTTTTTTAGCCGAACAGGCCACTTCCGCCAAATTTCTTTGCACCGCGATCGGCAGCAATCAGGAAAATGCAGTTGACCACAGAACGGAACAAGCTAATTGCCATGGAAAAGCCAAAATCGGGAACGGAACCAAAAGTAATGCGATAAATGTACATATCAAGAATCTCGCAGATGTCTTCTACAGCCGGATTTGATAGATTGAAAATCTGGTCGAATCCTCCCGTCATCAGATTTCCAATGGAAAGAACCAGCATAACAAGAATTGTCGGTTTCAAATTAGGGAGAGTTACTCGAATAAGAGTTTGCCATCGGTTGGCTCCGTCCAATTCGGCGGCTTCATATTGATCCACGTCAATTCCAGACAGTGCAGCGAGATAAATGATTGCACTCCAACCAGCAGACTTCCAACTCTCTGTCAGATAAAGCAACGGTATAAACAGTGTGCTGTTTCCCAGAAAATTCGTCTTATCGAGGTTTAGCATGGCCAGAAGACTATTTACCATTCCATCGAGAGACAGAACATTTGTTACAATGCTTGCTACAATGACCCAGGACAGAAAATAGGGAAAGGTAAAAATTGTTTGAGCAATTTTGTTGAACCGTTTCCACTTGCACTCATTGATCAGAAGTGCAAGGATAATGGGGACCGGAAACTGAAAAAGAAGGCGGCCGACATTAATTGTCAAGGTTGTCCAGACTGAACGGAAAAAAGCCGCATCTTTAAACACATAAGCAAAGTTTTCAAACCCGCACCAAGGGCTACCCCAAATTCCACCGCGTGCGCTATATGTTTTGAATGCAAGCAGCAAACCGGACATCGGTCCATATGCGAAGAGAATGAACCAGATGATGCCGGGAAGCATCAGACTATAGCAGGCGCGATTTTTCCAGATGCTCCGCCCGAGATGACGGGCAGATGCTACGAATTTCCCTTTCATCTCAAACCTCTCAATACTCAGGTTGTTTCAGAGTTGTGTTTCCTTCGAATTCCAACTCATGAGCCAGTTCAACTACCATTCGCATTTCGTTGGCGCTGTGCATCAGAGCACCATGAACAACAACATTTTCAAAGCGAATATGGCGCGGACGATGCATTTCGTTATGCATTTCAAAGCCGCGGATGATCGAAACCGGGAAAATACTGCCCCCCACGGTGATGTTGCGGAAAGTTACATCCTGTATGTCGCCGCGAACACGGTCAAGCGAATATTTGGAATCAAGGATTTTAATATCCACAAATTTTTCCTGGGCATCTTCGATTCGAATATTTTCATACAGAATATTGTGAACATTAGCGTGATCCGCATTGTGTATCGTCAAAACACCTCCGGATTGATTCCCCTCATATTCGCAATGAATGATGTCACAGTCGGAAAAAACAATATCAGAGACTTCGTTGCAACGTAATTCGTAGCCGATCTCCAACGCATTACCAGGTTCGGCGTTCCAAAGCGTACAGCCGTGTACATGTACATTCTTCACATTGCAGCAAGCCGCCGGACTGGGAAGCGGACAGGCCTTAATGCAAATGCAGTCGTCACATGCTCGGATAAAACAATTCTCGATCGTTACGTTTTCACACCCAACGATATCAATTCCGTCACCTGTAACCAAGCGGGACAAAATGTTGACATCGCAAATGGAAACATTCCTGCATGCACCGGGGACAAGGTTCCAAACACCGCTGTCTACAATAGTGATGCCTTGGATGCGGATATCATCGCCCAGGGTAAAGGCCGCCATCAGGCGTCCCCCATTTTCGTCTGGTTTATGCCATACAGAGCCGTATAGTATACCGTTCCCGAGCACAGAAACGCAATCCGCTTTGTAGGAGAAAATCCGTCCGCATACAATACTTCCTTCTTCCAGATAGGCGCATTCTCCGCTTTTCAGCTCTAATGATCCAATGTTATACACATGGCCTTTTCGAAAGAAGTAAGCGGGTGCCGGATCCGGAGGCGCTACATAGTTCGTAGTCAAAATGAAAAGCGGCGTCTTCAGATTGCCGTCCAATTCCACACTTATTTTGACAGGACCGGGTAAGGTAAAGCGGATAACATCTTTTTCACGCTCGAAAGAAATGCCAACAGATAACGGGCGAATAACTACATCTTTAAATGCAGTGGAGACATGGATCTCAACCGGAAAATGTTCAGAATTCTTCCGAACTACAACGGCATAGTCAAAAGAATCTGTGTGATATACGGTCTGTCGGCGGCCATCACACCAAAGTTCATAACGATCTGAATGAGGAATCTCGGCTTCACTGTGAATCTCATATAGAGGATTTTCAGGAAAAAGAGGATGTGGATTGAATTTAAGCATACGTTATCACCTCCTGTGGATTAAAAATCTTGTGTTAGGGCCGAACGGCAGTTCCGTCCGGAAGACGTGCCAGCATCCAGTTCCATGATACGCCGGTGTTTTTACACGGATAGCGGGCCGCCAGTTCTTCGTTGATATCCACACCAATTCCGGGTTTATCGTTCAAGTACAGATATCCGTTACGCCGTTCGGGCATTCCTGGGAAGATTTCCTGCATAAGCCTTCCGTTGAGAGTTGGATAAAGCCCAGACAAGCCATCAGTCCACTCTTGAACGCCAAGATTTGGACAAGAGATGTCAAGATGTGCATTAACGGCGTGCCCGATCGGTGTCATGTCGACCGGGCCGTGCCAGGCGGTTCTAACGCCATAAGCATCACAAAATGCGATTACTTTTCGAGCGGGCGTGATACCGCCTATTTGACTGACATGGATGCGAATATAATCAATCAGATGCTCTTGGACAAGGTGTTTCCATTCCTGAGGATTGTTGAATAATTCCCCCATTGCCAGTGGTGTTGCACACTGCTGGCGTAAAATGCGGAACCAGTCCGACTGTTCCGGAGGTAAAGCGTCTTCTAGGAAAAGAAGATGGTATGGTTCAAGCTCTTTGGCAAAGTTCACTGCATCGATAGGCGAGAGCCTCTCATGTGTGTCATGACAGAACTCCAGCTCTCCGGCGTATTTTACATGCAGTATTTCCATCAGATTCAGTACGTTTCGAATATAGGATTTGGGGTCAAAGTAAGCTCCCGGGGGAGAGTTCTCGGGGCGATGCATAGAGGGATTTTTTCCGCCATATCCCCCGACCTGAACGCGGATTTTCCGATATCCGAGTTCCTTCAGGGCTGCAACGCGTTCCAGTACGACATCGACGGAATCGCCTTCGGCGTGTGTATAGCACGGAATAGCAGCGCGGCACTTCCCACCGAACAGCTGGTATAACGGCATTCCCGCCATCTTCCCTTTGATATCCCACAATGCCATATCAACGCCGGACAATGCGTTGTTCAAGACCGGCCCGTTGCGCCAGTAACTCATGCCCATCACAGATTGCCAGATGTCTTCAATATTCGACGGATCTTTTCCGATTAGAAACGGTCTTAGATAATCATTGATGACCGTCACTACGGCTGAATATCGATGTGCAAATGTCGCACATCCGACTCCATAAAGTTCAGGCTCATTTGTCTCGATCTTAACGGCAACAAGATTGATTCCTTCCGGGGCCGTGCAGATTGCCCGGACATCACGAATTTCAATGCTCATGTTTCACTGGTTCTCCTTTTTTGTTGCTCCCCAGGAATGACCTCTCTGTTCCGGCATACCGGGAAGAATCAGGCCGCCATCCACACGCAGGATTTCTCCTGTAATGTAAGAGGCTTGGTCGGACGCCAGAAATGCGACAGCATTTGCAATATCTTCAGGAGTTCCTGAACGTCCCAGAGGAATACGTGTGCCAAGTTCGTCCCAAAAGTCCACAGGGATAATACTCAGCTTCTGAAGATATTCTTTACTGCGCACTGCAATGGCTCCAGGCGCTACGCAGTTAACGCGGATGCCATAAGGGGCAAGATCCAGTGCCGCTGACTGAGAAGCTCGATTCAACGCAGCCTTAACTCCGCCGTATACTGCGTCACAAGGATATGCACGTTCCGCACGAGTAGATGTAATATTAATAATGCTACCGGAGATTTTCGCACGAACCATCTGAGTGGCAGCAGCCTGCATACAGAACAAATAATTTTTCAAGTCGAGATTGATCAGTTCATCTACAGTTTCCGGAGTTATATCCAGAATACTTTCCATACGAGTGCGCCCGGCATTGTTCACAAGAACGCAAGGAACTCCCATTTCTTTGGAAACCTGATTGACAAATTCGGCTCCAGCACCATCTTTGCGCATATCCACACAATACATTGCACAGCGCTGCGCGGTGGTACTTTGAATTTCAGCACAGAGTTCCTCAGCGCTCTGAGTCGCAGAGAAAAAGGAAAAAGCAATATCGTATCCTTCCTTTGCCAATTTTAGCGCGATTCCGCGCCCGATTCCTTGGCTGGCTCCTGTTACAATTGCAATTTTGTTCACGAATTGTCACATCTCCTTTGCTTAATTTATTTGCGGTTAGATTACTCACATGAGTATAATTGCTGCTGCTCCAGGTGCTTCCAACTTAACTCTGGCGGGAAATTGTACGGTGCCGTCCCTTCCCACAGTGAAGATACTCACACCTCCGCCGAGCTGATTGGCGATAAACAGCTGTGAAGAAGATTCATCAAGAAGAAAGTACCGCGGAAATCGGCCGCCGCTCGAACAGCGTCCGCAGAACGTAAGCTCCGAACCGTCGGCACCAAGTGAATACCATACGATTTCACCGGTTCCGCGGACACATGTGTACAACATATTGTACTGTTCGGATACCTGAAGATGTGCAGTAAGGATCGTGGAACCCTTGCACTCAGTAGTGCTTATACAAGAAACAACTGAAGCAACGCCGTTTTCATTAAAACAAAGCGTGAAAATTTGATTACTCAGTTCGGCGCTGATGTACATGAATCTGGAATTTGGATGAAAATCCATGTGACGGGGCCCACTGCCGCCAGGTAATTGGATATATGGCTGTTCGATATGCTTGTTCAGACGCCCGTCCTTTTGAATGTCAAACCGATATAGACGGTCGCCTCCAAGATCTGCGGCAAATAGTTCCCGTCCGTTGGGCGATAATCGGCAAGAGTGAATGTGAGAAGCGCTTTGCCGGGATTTTACCGGTCCACTCCCATGAAAATACAATGTTTGAATAACTTCCAAATGACCGTTGTTATCTGATACAACGGTGAGTGTACCAGAGTCATAATTTGAAATGTAGATTTTATGTTCTGGCGAAACACAAAGATGGCAGCTGCCTTGCGCTTCAAATGCTACTTGTTCAGCAAGATAAAAACTTTTGCCGTCTGGAATAAAATGTGTTAATAGCCCCTGAGGACCCTCGTCCAAAGCATAAAATCCACCGTATCCGTCTGCGCAAAGAAAAGACGGATTATGTACGGAAAGAACCGTGTTCGCAAGTGGCTCAGCGCCTTCAGTACTGTTGAACAGTGCAATACCGGATCCGGGATCAGCAGGCAACCAAGCCGGGAATTCAGTGTATTCTCCAATCAGTAACACAATCAGCACCTCGGATATCATCACTTAAACATCACTTAAACATCATAATTATATTTTATCATTATTTTATGCGTAGTCAATTGGAAAATGTAATCAAAAAGCGAGAAAATACTTGTACAAAGTGACATTATGCCATTCTTTGCATCGGATGCATTGACCTTTTCAACAGAACATGATATGATAATAAAAAATAATGTTTGATTGTGATAGAGGTGATGTTTGATGCTTGCGTATCAGAGAGTCTACAAACAAATTCTTCAGGCCTTAATGGATAATACATATCCAATCGGGTCTCTTCTTCCAGCAGAGCCGGAATTGGAGAAGATATACGGCGTTAGCCGTACAACAGTGCGACGTGCGATCGCGCAGTTGGCTGAAGAAGGATATGTTAAAGTAAAGCAGGGGCATGGGACCATCGTTTTGAAGAGCATCTATCCGACAGATGCATTCGAGTATTCCAAATTGCATCATTTCGAAGACATTCTTTCCATTCGTCACGTAAATATTCCCAATCCGGAACAAATGAGCGCTCGGGGAATGTATATTGATTCGGTTGCGTCAGATGAGACCATTTCTCAAGTTCTTGAAATCCCGGTGGGAACAATGGTATACCGGATCCAACGCATTTTTTACAGTGGAGATAATCCACTGATGTTTTTGAACAACTATCTGAGAATGGACTTTTTCCCGAATCTCGACCGTTGGACAGAGCAATTTTGGGATTTATACCCGTTTTTGGTTCAGCATTATAACATTCAGTATCAGGGATGTTCCGAATATATTTCTGCCGTATCCGCGGATTTGGTGGATGCGCAGATTCTCCATATCAATCCGGGTGTACCCTTGCTAAACAGTAGAAGAATCGCAAGATGCAATCTTGGACCGCTTGAATATGCTGTTCTTAGAATTCGTACGGATGTTATGGAACTGTGTATTACTATGGGGCCTAATTTGGAATCGAACTCTTTGAACTAATAAAGAAATCCAAGCAGAAGCTTTGTGTAAACGTGAATGAACATCCAACAATCAGAACGAAAAAGGAAGTCCGTGCTAAGCTTTTCAGCTAACATGGGAAACCGTATGGGTGGTACCTGTGTCAGCAAAGTGGGGTGTTTGTCTGGCTATTTGACCGAGGAGCAGCTTCTTCGTGAATTTCAGGCAAGCAATTCTTCTTGTTAAAGTAAATCGGCTGACTACTCAAATTCACGCCCTATAAATTACAGCCCTTACACATGGAAAAGCAATTGCTATGTGTAAGGGCTATTTTGATATCTTATTACATCAAAAGAGTGTCTTTTTTCTCAACTTAAAAATATTTTCTATTCAATCGTCACACTATATTTCACATTTTCATTCATCAGAGAAGAAAGCATGAAAAAGATCACTGTAAATATACTGCGACAACAGACAGCTGCCTTTCCTGTTCTTTGAGATATTATGTCATCATGACATAATATCATGTTTGGTTTGACTGTTTTTTGAGTTTCTTATACTGCCTGTACCAAAAGTAAGGTTGTCTCATAAAGTATTAAAACTCATTGACAAAGAGCTGGGTCCAGCTGTATAATGTTATATCAAATTAAACGAACGTCAGGAGTGATACTGTATGTCCGTGTACGGCTACTGCCGCATTTCCAC
>ERZ1034691.2381-NODE-2381-length-10400-cov-9.137748_pt1 | contig 10400 bp, 10 predicted proteins | sample MGYA00520638_ERZ1034691 | MGnify/ENA primary metagenome ERZ1034691 (study PRJEB33766, sample SAMN09781763) | gut metagenome | biome: gut microbiome | host: Homo sapiens | place: Madagascar | study: EMG produced TPA metagenomics assembly of the PRJNA485056 data...
CTTACGCTTACGCCTATGCTCTGCGCCAAAATGTTGAAACAAGGCGAGCAAAAAAGCCGTTTGGACCACCTGGTGGACCGCATCAATCATAAATTGGTGGATTGGTATATTCCGTTATTGGATTGGTCTATTCACCACCGCAAAACCATGGTGGCGGTGTCTGTATTCTGCATACTCTTGATGTTCCCCATGTTGGCTAAAGTGGGAGGAGAATTTATCCCGGTGGACGACAGCGGCAAAGTACAAGTGACGGTGGAAGCCCCGGTGGGCACCAGTTATGCCGATACATTGGACATCCTGCGCCAAATTGAAAAAGACGTACGCCGCTTGCCGCATGTCAAAGATACGTTGGTGGTTGCCGGTGTAAACAGCAACAGCTTTGCCAGTTCCAACCCGGCTAACAAAGGCTATGTGCGCTACGAGCTGGAGGAGCGCGACAAACGCGAAGGCTTGACGACCAACGATTATTTGAAAGCCACCCGCGATATGATGAAAAAATACGACGGTTTGGAAACCACCACTTATATCGTCAGTGACGGCCCTTCCGCCGGTTCGTATGAATTGCAGTATGTTATTTCCGGCCCGGATATTGATAAACTGGCCGAATACGGCAACACCATGATTGCCCAACTGCGCAAAGACCCGCGGTTTATTGATTTGGATTTGTCTTTGGACTTATCCAAGCCGGAATACCGCGTGGTGATTAACCGCGATAAAGCCCACAGTTTGGGCGTTAAAGTATCCAGTATTGCTTCCGCTTTGCGCACCATGGTAGGCGGGGAAGACGATATTACAAAATATAAAGACGGGGACGAACTGTATGACGTGCGCGTGCGCGTGGCCGAGGAATACCGCGACACCAAAGAAGCTATTGCCGCTTTAATGGTGCCCGGCAAATCCAACGGGGAAGACACCATTGTCCGTTTGGACTCTGTGGCCACGATTGAAGAAGGCACCGGCCCCAGCCAAATTGACCGCCACAACCGCCAACGCCAAGTGACGGTGCAGGCTAACCTAAACGGCATTGACCAGCGCAGTGCGTTGGCTATCGTGGAACAAGCGTATAAAGACTTAAACGCCGGGGTGGAATATACGGGCGGAACGTCAGGGATGTCACAAGAAATGGGCAAGATGTTTATGTCCTTTATTATGGCGTTCGTGCTGGCGTTCCTGTTTAAGTATATGATTTTGGCCGCCCAGTTTGAAAGCTATACGCACCCGGTGGCTATTATCGTATCATTGCCGTTGACGATTCCGTTTGCGGTGCTGTCTTTACTGCTTACCGGGCAGACCATGAACTTATACAGTTTGTTGGGTATTTTTATGTTGATTGGGGTGGTCAGCAAAAACGCTATTTTGCAGACGGACTACACCAACCAACTGCGCGCCCGCGGCTACGGCCGCACGGAAGCCATTTTGCAGGCCAACCGCGTGCGCTTGCGCCCTATTTTGATGACCACGCTAACCCTGATTATGGGTGTGGCCCCCATGATTATTTCCAACGGGGTGGGGGCGGAAGAACGCCGCAGTTTGGCGATTGTTATTGTGGGCGGACAGGCGCTTTCGCTGCTGGTCACCCTGTTAATGACTCCGGTGACGTATATTTTAATGGACGAATTTGGCGATTGGCTGAATTGGAAACTGTTTAATATCCCGGTGCCGGAAGACAAAAACCAGGCAGTTATTTTGCCCGAAGTCCCGCCGGAAGAAGAATAAAACAGCAGGTAAGCGGAACATTTGACACACGGGGGAAAACATTTTCTCCCGTGTTTTTATTGGGTGGCTATCTAAAACAAAAAAGCGGCCCCTTTTAATAGGGGCCGCTTTCAAAATAAACCAAAAAGAAAAGGTGCGGGCGGGAATCGAACCCGCGAATATGAGTTTTGCAGACTCACGCCTTACCACTTGGCCACCGCACCGTATACGTCAAAAATTGGGAACAACTTATTATAGCAAAATTTTTAATATCTGCAAATACTTTTCTAATAACCTTATTTTACCCCCTTGAATTTTTTCAAACCGCTTTTATACTACCAGTATGGGAGAGCCAAACAGACCCGCTTTTGGGTGAGCCCCGTATGGGGCAGGGCCTCCCTCCTTTTTATAAAATACCGGTTTTGCCCGTGCGGCGGCCGGTATTTTTTTGCGTAAAAGATAAAAAGACTATACGAAAGCCTTTTTATTTGCTACAATAACAGTACCTATCAAAGGCGGCCAAAAAGGGGTTGCCACGTATTACAGTAGGGTTATGTCCAAAAGAGGTCTTCCGCTGGAAGCTTTTTTTTGGTATAATAAAGTACTGTCTTAGTGCGGGCGTAGTTCAATGGTAGAACACTAGCCTTCCAAGCTTGATACGTGGGTTCGATTCCCATCGCCCGCTTTTGAAACCCGTAAGGGAAATGCTGGGGTAGCTCAGTCGGTAGAGCATCTCCATGGTAAGGAGAAGGTCGTGGGTTCGATTCCCACTCCCAGCTTTGTTTTGAAATTATTAGTTAGTACCCGGCAGTATACGCTGGGGTAGCTCAGTCGGTAGAGCATCTCCATGGTAAGGAGAAGGTCGTGGGTTCGATTCCCACTCCCAGCTTTTTGTTTTGGAACAACTAAACCATGCAGTAAAATTAGAAACAGGAGAACTAGACAAATGGCAAAGGAAAAATTTTCCAGAAGCAAACCGCACGTTAACGTCGGTACCATTGGCCACGTGGACCACGGCAAGACCACGTTGACCACGGCTATTACCAAAGTATTGGCCAAAGAAGGCAAAGCCAAAGCTATGGCTTACAGCGACATCGCCAAAGGCGGTGTAGTTCGTGACGCCTCCAAAATTGTGACTGTTGCCGTATCCCACGTGGAATACGAAACCAACAACAGACACTATGCCCACATTGACTGCCCCGGCCACGCCGACTATATTAAAAACATGATTACCGGTGCCGCCCAGATGGACGGTGCTATCTTGGTAGTGTCCGCCGTAGACGGCCCGATGCCGCAAACCCGCGAACACGTACTGCTTGCCAAACAGGTAAACGTACCCCGGTTGGTTGTTTTCTTGAACAAAGTAGACTTGATTGATGACCCGGAAATGTTGGAACTCGTGGAAGAAGAAATCCGCGATTTACTGGGCAAATACGATTTTGACCGCGACAACACCCCCATCATCCGCGGTAGCGCTTTGAAAGCCATTGAAGGCGACCAGAGCGAATTGGGTGAACCTTCCATTCATCGCTTGATGGATGCGTTGGATACCTGGATTCCTGAACCCAAACGCGATACCGACAAGCCCTTCTTGATGGCTGTGGAAGACGTGTTCTCTATCACTGGCCGCGGTACCGTAGCCACCGGTAGAATTGAACGCGGTAAGGTGCATGTGGGCGACCCGTTGGAAATCATCGGTTTCCGCGACACCTTGAACACCGTAGCCACCGGTATTGAAATGTTCCGCAAATTGCTGGACGAAGGTATTGCCGGCGATAACGTGGGTATCTTGTTGCGCGGTATTGACAAGAACCAGGTTGAAAGAGGCCAAGTTTTGGCTGCTCCTAAATCTGTGACCCCGCACAAACACTTCATGGGTCAGGTTTACATCTTGAAGAAAGAAGAAGGCGGCCGCCACACCCCGTTAACCCCGGGTTATAAACCGCAGTTCTATTTGAGAACCACGGACGTGACCGGTGAATTGTCCTTCAAACAAGACATGATTATGCCTGGCGATAACGCCGAAATTGAAGTGAAACTTATTACCCCCGTCGCTATGGAAGAAGGTTTGCGCTTCGCTATCCGCGAAGGCGGCCATACCGTAGGCGCCGGTGTCGTCACCAAGATTATTGAGTAGTAAAATTGTTTAGTTCACTGTTGCAGGGACATTGGTAAAACAATGTCCCTGCAGAATCCTTATAAAGTGGACTGTAAACCGGAGGGGCTAACCCCCCTCAATTATCAAGGAAAATAAGATGGCAACTGAAAGAATCACCATTGCGCTGGCCTGCACGGAATGCAAAAACAAGAACTACTATCAGGTCCGCGGCAAAAAGAAAGAATATAAGCTGGAACTGAACAAGTTCTGCAAAAAGTGCGGCAAAAGCACCAAGCACAAAGAAAGCAAGGCTTAATTTTAGTGGGAGCGTCGGTTAACTGGTAAACCACCGGTCTCCAAAACCGGGACTGAAGGTTCGAGTCCTTCCGCTCCTGCCAGTTTTATTTAGGAACAACGGATAAACTTTATGAACAAAGCAATCAGTTTTCTAAAGCAATCGGTAGCCGAGCTTAAAAAATCCACCTGGCTGACCCGCAAGGAAGTGGTGCAATCCACCATCCTGGTGGCTATTGTCGTGGCTTTGGTGGCCGCGTACGTCAGCATTATAGACTTCGGCCTTACCAAAGTGCTGGGTCTTATCGTTGGAGGACGTTAATGTCTGAAGAAAAATGCTGGTATGTTGTTCATACCCAAACCGGGCATGAAGATAAAGTAAGAGAAAAAATTCTCCTCAATGCGGATATCCAGAACTTTGGCGACCGTATCTTTAACGTTTTAGTTCCTACCGAAGAAGTGGTTGAAGTAAAACAAAATAAAAAAATTTTACGCAAACGCAAATTCTTCCCGGGCTATGTGCTGGTGCAAATGCTTCTCACCAGCGAGGCTTACTGGTTTATTAAAAACACCAACGGCGTCACGGGCTTTTTAGGTGACCCGAACCCCGTTCCGTTGCCGGAAGAAGAAATTGCCGGTATCGTGGAATTGACCGATAATTCTTCTGGCAAGCCCAAACACATGGTGGAATTTGAACGCGGCGAAAGCGTCCGTATTACGGAAGGTCCGTTCAAACATTTCATTGGTGAAGTGGAAGAAGTAAACGAACAGAAGAACAAACTGAAAGTAATGGTTACGGTCTTTGACCGCAAAACCCCTGTTGAAGTGGATTTCTTACAGGTGGAAAAGAACTAGATTTTACCGCAGTAAGCAGTAAAAATTACGGAGTACAAAAAAATGGCAAAAGAGAAAAAGATTAAAGGATATATCAAATTGCAGATTCCCGCCGGTGCCGCCAACCCGGCCCCGCCTGTGGGTCCGGCCTTGGGTCAGCATGGTGTAAACATCATGGAATTCTGCAAGCAGTTCAACGCCAAAACGGCTAAATTGGAAAAAGGGGTCAAAATTCCGGTCGTCATTACGGTTTACGAAGACCGCTCTTTCTCCTTTATTACCAAGATGCCGCCTATGGCCGTGCTGATTATTAAGGAATTAGGCTTAGCCAAAGGTTCCGGTCAGCCCCATAAAGAAAAAGTAGGCAAGATTACCCAAGCGCAGTGCGAAAAAATCGCCGCCGTTAAATTGCCTGACCTCAACACGAAAGACGTTAAACATGCCGCCGAAATGGTAAAAGGTACCTGCCGCAGCATGGGCGTAGACGTGGTGAAATAAATTTAGAAAATTTAAGGGAGGGCTGTTCCGGCCCGCAACAACCTTAAAGGAGATTTTAGATGGGAAAAAGAATGGAAGCAGCTAAAAAAGCATACGATAAAGCCAAGGTTTACACCTTAGCCGAAGGCGCCCAAATTGTAAAGGACAACGCCAAAGCTAAATTTGACGAAACCGTTGAATTGCATGTAAGCCTGGGTATTGATACCAGAAAGGCCGACCAATTGGTACGCGCGGCGGTAGTATTGCCCAACGGTACCGGTAAGACCAAACGCATTGCCGTTATTGCCAAGGGCGAACACGCCCAAGAAGCGCAAAAAGCGGGCGCGGACCGCGTAGGTGCGGAAGACATTGTGGAAGAAATCCTCAAAGGCAAAATTGACTTTGACGTCTTAATTGCCACGCCGGACACCATGAGAGATTTGGCCAAAGCCGCCAAAATTTTGGGCCCGCGCGGTTTAATGCCTACCCCCAAAACGGGAACGGTCACCTTTGACGTTGCTAACACGATTAAGGACTTGAAAGCCGGCCGTGTGGACTTCAAAGCCGATGCCTACGGTATCGTACACACCATTATTGGTAAAGCGTCTTTTGATGCCGCCAAATTGGCTGAAAATGCAAAAGCTGTTATGGATGCGATTCTTCGCGCCAAACCTAGCACCTCTAAAGGGATTTATGTAAAGAGCGTTTCTTTAAGCTCCACCATGGGTCCTGGCGTGTTCATCACCACCAAGTAATAACTCTCTTTTGCAAACAAGACCCCGCCCATCCGGCGGGGTTTTTTGTTGGGGGAACGCGGTGCGCTTTCTGTTTCGTTCATTCTCTTTCGGCTCCCTTTGGCAACTGCCGGGGTTTTTGTTGAGGGAACGCGGCGCGCCCCGGCGGCCAGTCCCGCGCCCCGGCCAAACCCGCGCTTCGGCGTTTGCGGCTGGAACAGAAAAATTGTAGCGCCCCCCACGCGGCGGAAAAAATAGGGCAAGGCGTTGGCAACGTGTGTTTTGGGCCGTGCGCTGTTGCCCCAACTCTCCTTTCCACCCCATAATTTTAGGCCCAATGGAAAAATAGGCCCAAAAGCCCTTTTATTTTAGGAAATATCTATTTATAATATAATTAGTAGGGCCGGGCAAATCTGTCCGGCGGGGGATTTATGCGCGTTTTAAGCCAAATCATTTTACTCGTTTTTACCAGCGTACTGGTGTTTAGTGCGCCGGAGCCGGTTTATGCGCAAGGCAATATGTGGAAACGCTTTTCCGGCGCGTGCCGCAAGTGGTTGCCGTCGCCCAAAAAAACACCCACCCGCAAAGAAGTGCTGCAACCGGAAAATATGGAAAAAATCCTAACGCGCCGGGCGCGTGTTTCCCGCAATCAAGCCTGGGACAAAATGGATAAAGATGTCCGGCGCCTGTTGCTCCCCGCGCAAAGCACCATTTTGAATAACCAAGTTTGGGTGGGAGAAAATTTAGACGAATTATATGCCGATAATCCGGTCCTGAAAAATGCCTCGGTTTTAGTTAAACGCCAGTATTTTCAAGCGGCCAATAACCGTTTGGTGCCCGGGGTGCTTAAAAAGCGGGTGCAAAATTTATTGTGGTTAAAACGCAACGAAAAACTTTTGTTGCAAGCGGCTGTTGCCGTTAAGAACACGCCCCAAAATCTGGCGGCGCAAATCCCGCCGGATACCCAATATTGGTTCATTGGCGAGGAACACGGCCAGCCCAACGTGCGCCGTACCATAGCGGACACATTAAGCGCCTTTGTGAAGCAAAACCCCGGCCGGGAAATCCTGTTTTTTACGGAGTTCTTGCCGCAGGGCGCCAATGCCCAAGACGCCGTAGCTTATGCCAATTTGGGCCTTTATAAAGGCCATGCTACGGTGTGGAACGTAGTGCATAAAGCGGGGATTGCGCTGATAGGGTTGGAGCCGCGTTTTGTCCACCGCAATCGCCTTTTGCAAACCAGATATGATGCTGTGCCCGGCGGGGAATCTTCCGAAAGCAGTATTTGGATTTCTTTGGAGGGCATGCGCCTGCGCAACCAATCCTGGGTAAAATTAATAAAAAAATACCGCCAAAAACATCCTAACGCGCTTTTTATAGTACACTGTGGGGAGTTCCATTCGGATTATTTAGAGCCTTTTGCGGTGCCGCTTTCTTTCCCGGAGGAACAGACCTTTGTTTCGGCGGTTTACACGCCTGCTGCCGGCAACCAGTTTGAACAATTACTGCCTCATCCGTTTACTAAAATACCTGCCCTCAAGTGGGGTGCGCGCCGCTATGGCCGCGCAACCGGGTATGACTTGCGGGTATTTGTGCCCCGGTAAAAACGCTGTTTTTGCTATAATAAAACAGATAAACCGGGGGCAACTATGAAAAACCTAATTTTTTGTTTGGTATTGATGTGCGGGGCTGTGGCGCACGCGGATGTAAACATAATGACGGTCACCGACGAAGACCGCCACACCAAAAAGGAAGATTTCTACCACACTTTTGAATACCACATTTCGCCGTTGGGGCGCGGGGGCAGTGGTTCAAAATGCCAGGCTACGCGCATTGGGCGGCGGTGGTTTGCCACGGCGGCCCACTGTGTGGAAACCTGTGTGGCGGGCGGGTGCCGTATTCAAATGGATTTACTAGACGAACCTTTTTCCGTTTTGGCGCAAGTGGATTCCACCCCCAAAAGGCCCGCTGTTTTTGTGCATCCCAAATATGATAAAAAGGTCTTCCCCCAGAACGATTTTACACTCATCCGCCTGGACCTAAACAAAGCCCCGTTGGTATATTATAAGCGCGTGAACCGTACCGAACTGGTGGGTATTTCCCTCCAACAGTTCCAAGCGTATCTGCGCACACACCGCGCGGCGGCCGCTAAATTCCGCCGGGTGATGAGCGGGGATTTGCCGCCTATTGTTGCGTTTGACGACGACACTTATTTAATAGACCGCAAACTGTCCGTCATTTCCATTTTTGACGGCGTGCGCGACGTCAAACAGAACCCATATAAAGCGTATTATGTAAAAGATTTGGGGTTTGCCTATACCCAAAACTTTGGGATTCGCAAAGGGATGAGTGGCTCCGGCGTAATGACGAACACCGGGGAATTAATAGGGGTGGTGTCTGGGACTCTTAACTGGCAACGCTATTCGTCCGCCCAAGGCAAAACGGAAGAAAAAGATTTCTTCTTGTTTTTGGCGTTTAACAAATCGGTGCGTGCATTTATGGAAAGCGTTATGGGCAGTGATTACTACAAGTTGGATTTCAAAGATGCGTACCCCCAGTTTATTAAACACGGCGTGCGCGGCAACCATAGCCTTATCCGGCAGGGAGTGCGGGATGTCCGCAATAAAAACAAAAAGAAATAAGCCTTTGTGGTTGTTTTTATTAAAAAATAAAGATTTTTTGTTTTATTCTCAAGGGTCATTTGGCAAATGGGGCAAAAAATTTCCTTGTTTTTTTTGTAAAATAAGTAAGAATATAGGTATTCCCGGCTTAAAAAGACGGCAAAAAAGCCGTTTTAAGCGGTTGGAGGAGGACTGGTTATGAAAAAATTATTTCTGCTTTTTGCGGGGCTGTTGTGTGCCCCGGCTGTTTTTGCTGCATCAACCACTACCAAAAACACTATGAAAATGGTAGCCTATTTCCCGGTGCCGTATGTAGCGTATGATACGGTATCCGCCACCCAAACTATGGACGTGGGCATTTTGAATGAGTGCAGAATGTCTTTGGGGGAAAACCAATCCAATTTAGGGGGCAGTAATTGTTCGCTATATTTGTATGGCGCGGCGGACGGCACGGATGATGCCCGGCGCGGCCTATTGAACGTGTCTGCCGGAAAACTGGACTTGAATGCCACCGGATTTACGAGTACCCCTATTATCAGAAGCTCTAAAGTGTTAGTGGGCTCCGGCGACACGGCCGGCTATGGCTTGTTGGAAATCGGAAAGCCCGACGGTAAAGACCCCGATTTTAACGCTTTGTATATTAGCAGCTTGGCAAACAGTGGGGATTCCGTGCGCGCCACCGGCCGGGGCAATTCGGTGTCCGATATGGCGGCGAAGGTGACGGAATTTAAGATGTTTGACGAAATTGCCAATAACTTCCCGTCGTGCGGCGGTACTGTCACCTGGCAGGAGTTGGAACTGGGCGGGGATGTTGCCAACAACAAAACCTATAAAGATGTGTATTTAGTGTGCAATGACGGCAAAGAGATTCCTCCGGACCCGTTTACCGGCTGTTCGGTTTGTTCGGATTATGATGTGGATTCCACCGAGTACGAAAACTGCGTACTGAACAATGTGTCGTCCTGCTGCTCTTATGCGGATAGAATTTACACCAAGCGCGGGCAGGATGCCTTTGAAATGATGAAAAACACTTCGTGTTATGATTGTGAAAGACAAAACGGCACAGGACAGTTGCACTATTCTTTCAACACAAACTCAACCGATTTAGTATACTATGCCGGGGCAAGGGTTTGGGATGGGGAGCGTTCCTATGGGGATACGCTTATTGGGGATGGCGGAACCGCTGTCGGCGCACAACCATTAAATTGTGCAACTTATATTCCAAAAGGGCAAAGCACTCCTTTTTATCCGCTTAAAGAAGGCATTTCCTCTTCTTGGAAACCGCTAGATGTGTGCCCGGATGACGGAACCTGTGGGGGCAAGGATTCTTGTATACATAAGTGTAATATAAGTCAATGTTTTTATACGAGTGAATCCGACATACAATGCAGTTTTTTAGCTGTGCAACGTTTATGTAAAACAAAGTGTAATAAGAAGGGTTGGTGGTAAGCTGTAAAGGGATTGTTTGGCATTTGTGGGGCTGGGAGTGGCGGACCCCCACCAGGCAAATGGAGCTAATCAAGCCCACAACGACCGTGCCGACAACCTGGATAGTTTTACAAAACAGGCGTAGCGGTTATTTTTAATTCGGTAATTTTCAATTAACCAGACCTCCCGTTGGCAACCCCAACGAGAAACGGGCCCCCA
>ERZ1034691.2384-NODE-2384-length-10393-cov-7.645386_pt1 | contig 10393 bp, 7 predicted proteins | sample MGYA00520638_ERZ1034691 | MGnify/ENA primary metagenome ERZ1034691 (study PRJEB33766, sample SAMN09781763) | gut metagenome | biome: gut microbiome | host: Homo sapiens | place: Madagascar | study: EMG produced TPA metagenomics assembly of the PRJNA485056 data...
TTTAATGCCCTCTTCCAATTTTGCACTAAAAGCATTATTAACATAATCTGTTATTTTTTTCTAAGCATTACCAAGTTTTTTCTTAAATGAACAATTAAAACAATCGTAAGTATACCAAAGAAAGTTGTCTTGATAATCTAATTTAACATTACTTCTTCACATTTGGTTTAGGAGGTATGTCAAAATTATTATAGACATTTATTAAATTTTAGGTTCTCTTCAAGTATTTCAATATCTATCACATCATAAGATTAATAAAACGGTTTTATGCTGAGTAAAATACAAATGTTTATTAATGTCTGTTTTTCCTTGGTTCATTTCTTTCTAATAGCTACAGTAGTTAAGACTAACAGGATATAAAGAACAATAATTTGACATATATTAAATAATCCAAATAATATACAACTATTAAATCCAAATAATGAAAATATGAATGATATTATAGAAACCAGTCACACATAATTCCAATAATTTCTGCAACTAATGTGAACTTATTTTTAGTTTATCATCAACATTATTTCTCCTATACTTGTTCACCTTGTTCCTCATATACCAAATCTAATAAATCTCGTTTTAATCTATCTCTTAACTGTTCGTTAGTGTTAATCTTATTATAGAAACTTTCATTGCTATTGAAGATGTTAACTAATTCTTTATCAAAGAACTTATCAAATATTGCAGCAACATTTTCTTTTGGATTATTGCGAACCTTATTCATTAAATCCTCATCAGATAACATGTTTCCAGTTATTTGTGATACAAGTAATCTATCTGCATCAGTAAAGTCAGTTGAAAATGCTTCATTGAGGACTTCTAATATTTGGGATAACCTGGTTTGTTCTTCTGGTCGATAACCAGGATCAGATGGAGACATAGGTTTTAAAGTTCCTTCGCCTTCACCAAGTATAATTGATGCTCCTTCATCATGTGTATCAATCTTATATGAATCCATATCAACATCTTCAAGAACATTGAAAGGTAAAGGCTCATTAATAGTTGGTAATACCTTAGACAAGAATTTAAGATAAATATAAAGTTTCTCCAAGCTCAAATCACTAAACGGTAGTAATTGTGCCATGAATGAGTATATACTTTGATATCTTCTAATTTTCTTTTTGAATTCAACTTGATCTTCTTTGTCACGACCACGGAACCTATTAACAGGTTCAGATAAGAAGTTATGTAATTCTGCTTGTTCAATTCCTTTAGTATATGCTTTAACAAAATCTCCAACTTCCTCTTCATCAAATAAATAGAAGTCATAAATATTTTCTTGCAATTCATAAAGTTTTTTATAATCTGTTTCTTCTTCTAAAGTAGTCTCACCATAATATGGTTCAAATGCTTTACGAATAACCTCTGTATCATTTGCAAAATCAATAACTAAAGTATCATTCTTATTTGGAGCTATTCTATTTAATCTTGATAATGTTTGTACGGCCGCCACACCATTTAATTTCTTATCAACATACATTGTCTGGAGTAATGGTTCATCAAAACCAGTTTGGAATTTGTTTGCTACAATCAGGATTTTATAATCATCACCCCTGAAAGCTTCTTTAATAGATTTCTTACCAATATCATTAATATTTACTTCAGTATATTCAACCGTATCTTGTTTAATTGTTCCAGTAAATGCAGCCAATGTTTTAATAGGTAATTTTTTTTCTTTGATTTGTCGGTCAAATTCTTGTTTATATAATACTGCTTCTTTTCTTCCACTAGTAACTAACATTGCTTTTGCTTTACCTTTAATCTTATGTCTAGTGGAATTCATGAAATGATCAAGAATTATTTCTGTTTTTTCATGTATTGCATGAGGATGTAGTTCAACAAATCTTCTTAAAACTTTTTTAGCTTTTTCTTCATTGAACTCTGGATCATCTTCAATTGTTTTAACTAACTTGAAATAAGTGGGATAAGTCAGATAATTCTTAAGAACATCTAATATAAATCCTTCTTTAATCGCTTGTTTCATGCTATATAAGTGATGAGGTCTGAAGTCTTCAAATGATGGGTCTTTATACCCAAACATTTCTAATGTTTTAGCTTTTGGAGTTGCAGTAAAAGCAAAGAATGATAAATTCGGAGTGTTTCTACGTTTCTCCATATGTCTTATTAATTCTTCATCGAATTCATCTTCAGCTTCATCTAAAACATCAGCATCTGCTTCGGCACTAGTTAAACCTTCACGTAAATGCCTTGCATGAGAACCAGTTTGAGATGAATGTGCTTCATCTACAATAATAGCATAATTCCTATCTTCAACATCATCAATCTTATCCATTATGTAGGAAAATTTATGTAATGTAGTTACAACGATATTTGTTCCAGATTGGATTGCTTCAGCAAGTTGTCTGGAATCCTTATCAATCTTTTCAACTACACCTTGTTTTCTTTCAATAGCTTTAACTTGGTCTTGTAATTGTGCATCAATGACTTTTCTATCAGATATTACAATTACCATATCATATATCCTTTTGTTATTGTCATCGAATTTGTTTAATAAACCATGTGCTAGCCAAGCTATTGTTTTTGTTTTTCCAGAACCTGCACTATGTTGTATGAGATAGTTATGCCCAGGTTCAGGATTAGTTAATAACATGTTGACACAATCTAATTGATGGTAACGTGGGAAAATAACAATTTCATCCTCTTCAAAAATAAAATTATTAATCAATCTTGATAGTTGATTCTTTTGAAGTATTTCAGTATATAAGTAAGAAGTTTTATAATCTCCATCAACATCTGGATTAACAATACCTTTATTGAATGGTAAGAACCTTGTTTTAGATCCCACTAGTTTAGTAGTCATATAGATTTTTTCATTACTCATAGCAAAATGTACTAAACAATTTTTGAATAATTGTTCCTTTGGGTCACGATCTTTCTTGTATTGTTTAATAGCATTCTCAACACCTTGTGAAAAAGTATCTTTTAATTCAATAGTTGATATAGGGATACCATTAATAAAAATAACTAAATCAAGACGATTGCCTTTATCTTTATTTTCATATTCAAGTTCATCAACAACAGAAAAGATATTCTGATTAAATTTAGCTTTTAATTCAGGATTTAAATTACTGTTTGGTGGAGGATAGAATAAATTAAATTTAGTTCCAGCATCTCGAAAACCATTACGTAGAACATCAATAGTTCCATACTTATTTATCCGCCTTACTAATGAACTAATAAAGCTAGCTTCAGGATTAGCCTTATTAATTCTTGCAAATTTCTTCCAAGCTTTAGGTTGAGTAGCATGAACAAATCTTAAAACTAGTTCAACATCTAAACAGGAAACAACATTATAATCATTTGTTGTTCTTTTCTTATACCCTGTGCTAGTAAGATAATTTATAATATCTTTTTGAAAACCTTTTTCAGAAGTATCTGTGCTCATATTATCTCACCTCGAACATCAATTTTACCTGTAACAACATGATGAATTAATGAAATTTTATACTCTTCTAATAAATCAATATTTTGTTTAACTTTAGCAATTAATTTCATCAATTTTCTAGTTTCGTTATTTAAATATTTAACTAATTTTTTTTGCTCATTTATTGGAGGTATTAATATTTTGAATTCACTAATGGACTCCATACTTAAATTAGCTTGTGCACTTTGAACCATATTGTCATCAATTTGATGTAATATATAATCCGCCTTTAAAGTATGAAAAGCATATTCTGTAAGTAAGAAATCATTATTGATACGTATTATAGATAATGCTTGATTAGTATTTGCAGGCAATATTGATGAATTTACAATAGCAACTCTACCTAATGCACCTGCAATTGAAAATAATAAATCTCCTTCTTTCATTTTTGATCTAGATAAAAAATTATTGCATTCTTGAGAAATATAATTAAATTTTGAAGGTATGAATTCGCCATTTTTAGCAATGGATTCTATTTTGATAAAATTTATACCTTCATCAAGAAAGTCAAAACCATATGAAGTAGGTGTTGCTCCTTTTGTTATTAATTTAATTAAATGTCCAAATTTCCGCATATTCCAATTTTCTGGAATTTCACCAAGCCATTCAATACGGGAATCTTTCATTGGTACATCTGGATTTAAACCTTTTGTAACAACATGATTGATTAAAGCTATTCTTTTTTCTTCAAGCAATTCAATGAGTTGTTGGTTTTTAATTATGGTTTCATCTATTTTAACAGTTTTTTTATCTAAATAATTTGCTATTTTTTGTTGTTCTTCAAGAGGAGGTTTAATTAGTCCAAAATTTAAAAAATCTTCTTTTTTTAATGTCCAACGATGATCTACACTTACACCTTCAGCAAATGGGAAAAATATTCGTTCGTAGTAATGTTTTTGAAGATAATATTTATAATATTCTGGATCGATGTCTGGATTTGGTTTTAATGTATAATATGCAGGACTTATCACTCCTTCTACTGGTGAACAATCAACAAATCCTGAAATAAGATCCATAGGATTCAATACAATATCTTTTTTATATACTTTGGTGTAATTGTCATAAGAACTAGCAATTTGTCCTTCATTAGTACTTATATCCCTAATTTTTATTCCTTGCAATGTTAATGATAATATTGTTGGATTTTTAGAAGTATTTGTACTTTTTGAAAATGTAAAATTATGTTTGAATTTTGATAATTTCCAATGTGAAGGTATTTCCCCAATCCATTTAAGTCTTGAATCAATTGTTTTATCATACTGATTGCAATCCATTTAAATCACCTATTTTAATAATTCTTGTATCTCAGAAGTTATTTTAGATATATCAGTTTCAATTTCTTCAATAGATCTTGGAGGTTCATAAACATAGAAATATTGTGCAAAATTAATCTCATAACCTACTTTATTCTTCTTTTCATCAACCCATGCATCGGAATAATATTTCAAAACTTCATCTTCAAAGTAATCGTCAATACTTTGTACAAGAGGTATTTTTTCAGTATCTCTTAAATTAGAATCTGGTTTAGGGTTTCCTTTTTTATCAGTTACATATTCTGCGCTATCATCATGTTCAGATAATTTTTCAATGATATTTTTAATAAATGCTGGTTTTAAATTGAAAGAACTTAATGCTTGTTTTACTTTTGATTCAAAAGCATCCCAATCAGTATACAAGTCATCACCAATTGTTAACAATGCATTTTTAATCGCATCTTGTTTTTTCCTACCTTCTTCCTCCTCAACTAGTTTAATTTCTAAATCTTTACTTTTACTTTCTGCCAATTTTTTAAATTGTGAATATGAGTATAAGTTTTCAAGCCTTTCTGGTGTTACTTGATAATTTAATTGCATGGGTCTTTCGACAATAATCTTTGTGTAACCAAAATCTTCATTATTAAATATTTTAACATTATCATTTTCTTTAAATTCTTTATATACATTGATAATTTTAAAAATAGAAGAATCAGATACTTCTTGTCTTTTGTTACCTAAAGGTTTTCTAATTTTTGAATATTCTTCACGAGCATCTATTAATTGTACCTTACCTTCCCTTTGAGGGGTTTTCTTATTTGTCAATATCCATACATATGTTCCAATGCCTGTGTTGAAAAATAATTGATCAGGTAATGCAACAAGTGCTTCAAGGTAATCATTCTCAAATATCCATTTACGAATATTACTTTCCCCAGAACCAGCATCCCCTGTAAACAATGGTGAACCATTAGTAATAACAGCGATTCTAGATTTACCATTATCTTTCATCTTAGAAATCATATGTTGGATAAATAATAATTGACCATCAGATTTACGAGGCAAACCTGCTCCAAATCTACCATCAAATCCTTTTTCTGCTTCTGCATCTACTGCTTGTTTATCTTGTTCCCAGTCTCTTCCATATGGAGGATTAGAAATCATATAATCGAATTTATTATCTTTTAATTTATCATTAGACAATGTTGAGAATGGGCCTTTAATGTTTTCAGCATCTTCCCCTTTCATGAGCATGTCTGCTTTACATATTGCATATATCTCATCATTAATTTCCTGACCATATAATACTACATCCATATCAGGATTAGTTTTAGTGATAAACTCTTTACAACTAGTAAGCATTCCACCAGTACCACAAGCTGGATCATATACAAGTTTAATACTTCCAGAAGTTTCTTCTTCACCTACAAATAATAATTCTGTCATTAGTTTTACTACATCCCTTGGTGTAAAATGCTCTCCTGCCTCTTCATTGGATGTTTCTGAAAACTTACGTATGAGTTCTTCAAAGATAGTTCCCATATCATGGTTAGAAATATTTTTAGGAGATAAATCAATATTAGTTTCATTAAACTTTTTAATTAACAAATACAAAAGATTAGCTTTTGATAGTTTCGAAATTTGTTTTTCAATGTCAAAGTTTTCAAGAATATCTGTTACATTTTCACTGAAACTATTAATGTAGAACTTTATGTTTTCTTCAATGTTATCTGGATCTTGTAATAAAGTTTCAAAATCAAATCTTGAATAATTATAGAAACCTAATTCACATCCGTTTTCATCAATTGATTTGCTCATTAAGATTGGTTTAAGGAATCCTGTCTTATTTCTATTAGATTCATATGTATCAACAACATCTTTTTTAGAATATGCTAATACGCTATCAAATCTTTTTAATACTGTAAATGGTAAGATTACCTTTTGATATTCATTTCTTTTGTATGCACCTCTTAATACTGAATCTGCAATGCCCCATATAAATCCTGAAATTTCGCTAATGTTTGTCATTTAATCACCCTTAATTATTTTTATAGGTAAAAGTTTATCCTATTTGAATAAACCACCTATTTTATTATTAAGTTCTTCATCTAATTGTTTTAACTCCTTTTTTAGTTCTTTAATATTTAATAATGTTTTTTCAATATCAACTACTTTTAATTCCTCTAAATCAACATATCGATTAATTGTTAAATTATACTCATTCTCACGTATTTCATCAATAGTAGCTATTTTTGATATTAAATCCCTCCCCTCCCTATTTAAAAATAAATTAACATATTTATCAATATCTAAAATACCAATTACTTTCTTTTTTGATTTTCTTTTTAGTTGAGAATTCATAGTGTTTAAATAATAGATTCCTTCATCTTTAGGTTTTTTGTTAATTATTAACATTGTGGCTGGAATGGAAGTATAATCAAATAAGCCTCCAGGTAATGCAATGATGGATGAAATGAGATTCTTATCAACTAAAGGTTTACGTATTTTTTTATCAGGAGATGTGAAAAGAACTCCATTTGGTACAATCATTTTAATTGTACCCTCATCATCAAGATTATAAAACATATCTAATAAATAAACAAATTCTGATTTTGGCGCATAAGGTTTAAATCTTTCATCATCTTTGACATCTACTTTTAATTTACGACCAAATGGCGGAATAGATACACATAAATCAAATTTAACATTCCAATCAATAGGTTCTGAAATATCATTACATTTAATAAAAATATTCTTATAATTAACATCGTTTGCCAATAATGTCATTTTAGCTATTGTACAATTTTCTCGGTTAGGATGTTGCCCATAGTAATTTTCTACATTTATAACATTACCAATTTCAGCAAGTAACGTAGCTTCTTCAGTAAATGGATCATAAATATTTTTAACATCAGATTGACCTGTTGTCATTAATTTAATAATATCCTCATTTGGTTTGAGAGCATGTCGTTTCATTACAAACTCGGATGCAATATATTTTGTTAGAAATATTATTATCTCACCAGTGGTAGCCATTGTTTCTGAACATAATTTTTCAACAATTTCTATTAATTCTAACCATGCATCATTATCTTTGAATGTTTCAAAATCAACAATCTCAAATAAATCATAAAAGACATTTGCTGCTTGAATATTATCATTATCTTGTGTGATTTGTTCAATACCTTTTTTTAATGAATCAATAACATTGCCTTTGTTAATTAGTAAATTTTCATAGTATAATTCTTCATTAATCTCATATCCGATATCATCATTACTATTATTTTTAGCATTTTCAGATAGGTATTTATATTCAAGTAAGCAAATAACTTGGCGCAATATTGAAAATCTATCTCCACGGATATTTCCCATCATTCTTTTTACAATGTTAATATTATTTGTTAATTCAAAATCAACATGCAATTGTCTGTGTTTGCCCTCTTGCATTTTATTCACCACCTTGTGTTTTTTGAATAATAGCTTCTTTTAAATTCATATTTTCTGTTATAAGTTTCTTTTGTAAAATTATTTCTTTATTAATTAATTTTATAGTCTCTACATACTCCTTTTGTTCTTCAATTGAAGGGATTTCAAATTTAAGTTTTTCCACATCAGCTTTTTTAATTTGTTTTATAACTCCTTCTGTGAATTTTTGAATTTGATGTCTTGCAGTATTACTATTCAATAATTCAGCTAAAAAGATTGGGTCTACACCATTTGGTTTTAATATTACAAATTTTGAAGACACAACAACATTTTCAGGTATGTCACCAGATTCATCTATACTAATCGCAGCTTGTGGTTCAGATAGTTTGAAAATAACATCCCCCTTTTGTGTGAGATATTTTGAATCTATATCTCCAGCTATGTCTCCTTCTTTTATATAAAATTCATCAAGTGTACAGTATAGTACATCAGTTTTTTGTTTTTCTCCATCATATTTTTTGGAATATCTACTAAGTGATGCACCAATTGAAATTTGTGCAATTTGATCTAAACTAACTTTCATGTGATAATTCCCCCTTTTTTACAAATCTCTTATGTTAGTAATTCCTAAGTTTTTTTCTTTGCAAAGCTCCTTTAATTGTTTTAGTACTTCTTCAAATATTGTGCTTTGTTTTGTGAAGTAGTATATTGCAGGTGTTGCATTAGTGTATAATCCAAGTTCGATGCGATTGTTAAATATTATGAATCTACAAAGTTTATCATAGATTTGAATATCTCTTTTAATACTGCTCATCACTTCATCTACTGTTTTTGTAGTTACAAATTTTAATCCAACAAGGTACAGGCTTGTTGTTGTTTGGCATTCTTTTTTAATCTCATCTATGTTCATTTTTTCATCTCCTATCTGGGATTTAAGTAGAATGGCCAAAATCTTTATTAATATTCATTACCAAATATTTAAATGCAAAATGTAAATTTTAGCATGTTCTACTGATCCACTTTTTTTCAGGAAGTGGTTCATGGAATATGTTTCTAGTTTTCAAAACTATGTTTCTATACCATAGAAGCACTTCCTGATTATAACTATTTCACTAATCATATATAAATGTTTCGCTCCTACATACTAGGAACAAATTTATTTTTGATAGAAACATTATTTTTTATACATGCATCAATATTGATAAAACAAAGTTAATTTTCAATTTAACAACAAAATTGCTTTTCAATTAACCAAATAATTATATATAATCTAATTTATACATTTTATAGGTAATACTATGAGTATTGAAGAATATAAGCAAATAATATTAGATAATTTCAGGAGCATAAAATTGGAAAAAGATTATGCTCAACTCCAGCTATCACTATTTCAAGTTGAAGAGTTAATTTCACACTATGAAAAACTTATTAATCTTCAAGAAGAGATGCAATCAAAACATTATCAAACAATTAAACATATGGAAGATATTAATTTGATTGAAGATTATGATTATGTAAAATGGCATCAAAAAAGAGAATCTGAAGTATTATCCTGGAAACATGAGTTAGAAATACTAACTGAATATAAACATCAGATTAACAAAGTTCTTCAAGATATTGAAGATGGAACTGCAGCAAAAACACTTGCAGAAGAAGAAAAAGAATTTATCTAATTACTCCATTATTCAATTAACTTATCAAAATCACAATCTTTTGAAAATACATTCATATTACATGAATCAACTTCAATCATATTATTATTAATAACATCAACTTCATCCTTAAATTTAAAGGATGTTGCCTTCAAAATATTTAACCCAATGCTTGAATTCCTACCTCGGTCTAAATTAGAAAAATGAAAAGGATCTGCTAGACATATGCATAATCTTGGACTCAAGGGATAGAAAATAAAACTGCATTCCCTACCCAAACCTGGAGGATTTATAGGATTCCAAATTGAAATAGGATTATCGGATGTCCAAAAATTCAAATTAGTCTTGTTTTTAATTAAAATCCATTTTTTATAATAGAAATATTTGAAAAATTTTGAAGAAAAACTTTCAATATATCCTAAATGCCAATTTTTCACATGGTCATCTGAAGGCAATTCATCAAACAACTTTTGAAATTTTGGGGGAATTTCCACTTCTTGTGATATTTCATCTTTTAATTCATAGGAATGATTTTTTATCCATTCACGCTTATCATTTGTTCTAATAAACTGAAGTGACATGAAATATGATAAATTTGCCCTAATGTATAAATTGTTTAAATA
>ERZ1034691.2387-NODE-2387-length-10388-cov-26.328172_pt1 | contig 10388 bp, 9 predicted proteins | sample MGYA00520638_ERZ1034691 | MGnify/ENA primary metagenome ERZ1034691 (study PRJEB33766, sample SAMN09781763) | gut metagenome | biome: gut microbiome | host: Homo sapiens | place: Madagascar | study: EMG produced TPA metagenomics assembly of the PRJNA485056 data...
TGAAAAATCTCTAACTTTCAATCTGACTAATGGAAATAAAATAAAGAAAAGAATTAGAATTTTACGTATAGAAAAAATAAGTGTTGACTCTCTCGTTACGTGACCCTTTAGAATAAAATTCGAAGGAGGCGTATGTCATGAAAACAGTAAAAGAAATATCAGAATTAACAGGTATTAGTATCCGAGCATTGAGATATTATGATGAAATAGGTTTGCTTGTTCCAACAGATAGAACAGATGCAGGATATAGGCTTTATGATGATGAGGCTTTAGAGAAACTAAGGGCAATATTGTTCCTGAAGGAATTGGATATACCACTTGATACTATTAAAGAGATGGTAAATGCTAAAAATTGTGATTATGGTGCGGTATTAAAAAACTACCGAAAAAACATTGTACAGAAAATTAACAGACTGCAAGGTTTACTTGGAGTTGTGGACGGTATGGAATTAGAGGGTGCTCCTATTAGTTTTAAGGCATTTAAGGTGGAGGATGCAGAGAAAGTAACAGAGACGATAGTAAGAAGTCAGGATATGGACGATTCTGTAATTTCCGAAATAAGTGAGCTGGTAAAAGCCAATATGGTTGATGGAAAAGTCGGTATTGAGTTGTTACAAATATATGGCAGTAGAGAAAAATATTTATGTGCCGTAGATGAAAGCCAACAGCATCCGGAAGTTACTGAAAAACTACAAGAGGAATTAAAGAATATCTATTTTTCGTTCAGGGAAAAGGAGGAAGTGTCATTGACAGAAAAGACGGATATCAGAGATTTGGATGAAAAAGTAGTTGAAATTGAAATGGAGCGGTTAAGAAATTTTACGAATCATCCATTCAAGGTAATCGGTGACAGTCAGATGATTGAACTACAGGACAGTATTAAGAAATATGGAGTTCTTAATCCATTGATCGTCCGGCAGAGGAAAGAAGGTTACTATGAAATTATTTCAGGTCACAGAAGGAAATATGCAGCAGAGCGACTGGGCTATAAGAAAATTCTTGTCATTATCCGCATGATGCAGGATGATGAAGCTGTAGTAACTATGGTGGATTCCAATTTACAGAGAGAGTAGATTACACCAAGTGAAAAAGCATATGACTGCAAGATGAAATATGATGCCATTAAAAAGAAAGCAGGCAGAAAGAATTGTGGTCAAGTTGACCACAATACGGGAAAGAGAAGTATTGATGTGATCGGAGAACTTTGTGGAGACAGTGCAAAGCAGGTCCAGCGTTATATCAAAATGACAGAACTGATACCGGCTCTATTGGATAAGGTGGATGACGGATCAATGGGATTTACCCCGGCAGTGCAGTTATCTTATCTGAAAAAGAAAGAACAGCAGGAAATTATTGATGCAATGGAGGCAACCCAGTGTACGCCATCACTTTTGCAGGTAATCAAGATCAAGAAATTAAGTGAGGCTGGAAAGCTTACAGAAAGCGAAGCGGAAGGAATCCTTGGAGAGATAAAACAGAAGGAAGCAGACAGAGTAGTTTTTAAGAATGAACAGTTATACAGATTCTTCCCATCAACCTATACATCGGAACAGATGCGGAGAGAAATACTGGAAATATTGAAATCATGGAGAAATAGTAACTGGATTTAGTAAATGAGGAACGGATTGTGTGCAGAGTAAAAAAGAAAATGGGATAATTAGGTGGGTATATGAAAGTGTATTTTATCAGATTGATTTTGCGAAGCTCCGTTTGAAAATGATGGAATATGAAAAAGAAAAAGTTTATTTCTTAATCTATACTGTTTGTATATCGGCTAATTATGAAATTGATATGTGGATATTATGAGAAGTTTGTAAATAAAATGAATCCTAAATAGATTATTTAAGAGACTGTTAAGTAAAAATAGTTCGACTCCATGGACAAAAAGGTGTATAATAAAATAAAACTCCAGTATATTAAGGAAAAAGATATTATAATCTTCCAACAACTCCGCAATGGCATTATGGGACAGACCATGAATCTTCCGGGTAAGGGAGGCCGCAAGATTTCGGTTGCGGCTTATCGATTGTCGCAGAAGGTTGTCGGATTTAATTAAGAGGATAAAGGGGAATATAAGGGCAATTCGTTTGCAATTACACAAGTGAGGAGAAGAGATTATGGCAAGCATTCGAGAAGTTGCAAAGCTGGCACATGTAGCACCCAGCACGGTATCCAGAGCGTTAAATGGTAGCGGATATGTATCAGAGAAAAGCAAAAACAAAATTAAGAAGGCGGTAGAGGAGCTAGATTATATTCCTAATCAGTGGATCAGAAATCTGTATAAGAAAAGAACGGGTATTATCGGTGTTATGACACCAGATATTATCCATCCGTATTTCTCAACTCTTTGGAATTATCTTGAGGCAGAATTAGATCAATACGGATATAATGTGGTTATTTGTAATACCAGAGGAAATCAGGACAAGGAAAGAGAATATCTTGATACATTGGAACGTAATCTGTTCGATGGACTGATTGTAGGATCTGCGTTTCTTTCTGATGAATATTATATGAATATTGAGAAACCAATTATCTCACTGGATCGGATTATACCGGGAATCCCGCTGGTGACATCGGATCATCATCAGGGAGGAATTTTAGCGGGCGAATTGTTTTTGGAAAAAGGCTGTAAAAAAGTGATGTGCTTTAGTGATCCGACCAGGATGGAACTTGCCTCTGCCGATAGCGCGAGAGCCCTTATCGATGTGATGGAGAAGCATAATAGGGAGGTTATCATTGAATCTTTTCAATGGGAGGAAGTTGTAAACTATCAATTGTGTATGAAACGTACCAGAACATTGTTGGATCAATATCCGGACGTTGATGGAATTATGGCTTTGGACTTGTGTGCAGCCGCCTTCCTCAAGACAGAAAAAAACAAAAAAATATTGGCTTATGATGGAACTTATGCCACGGACTTCAATTACCATTCGATTGATTCAATTGTACAGGATGCGAAGAAGGTTGCAAAGGAAAGTGTGAATATGCTTATTAAACTGATCAATGATCAACCACTTAAGAAAAGGGAAGTATTGGTTCCTGTAAAATATAAAAAGGGCGATACTTTGTAGAATGTAGAGCATTGGCACAAAGGAGTGTGTGAAACTTTTTCTGTAAATAGCTAATAACAGCAAGGTCTTCTATGGTAAAATATAAATCATAGGAGGCCTTTTATTATGGCAAGAAGAGGCTTCCAGCTCAATCATTATCATAGAAGATTATTATTTACAGACTTTTCTTCATAGTCTCCTTTTTCTAGTGATTTTTAATAAAAAATCAAGATGATTTTTGGATATAGTAACGAATCTGTGAATAAACTGCATTTTTATGTTGCAATGTAGTTACGCATAGTGTATATTACAGATATGGAACAGTTCCACAAATGATGTGGACAGTTCCGTGGCACAAAACGAGGCATCCATAGATGAAAAATTTTTTTTGATCAGATATGGAACAGTTTCACAAAAAGGAGGAATATATATGAAAGCAAAGAAGTTAGTAGCAGTTGGAATGACAGTGCTAATGCTTGGGGGATTATTTGTGGGATGCGGAAATTCTGCAGATACCTCGACAGGAGCAAACAGTGGAAAAAATGTAAAGATTACAATTTTCCAGAGTAAGATTGAGGCAAATGAAGGATACAAGAAATTAATTGCAGCATATGAAAAGGATCATCCAAATGTAGAAATTAATCTTGAAGCTGTCACAGGAAATGATTTTGGCGCATCAATGAAAGCAAAGATGCAGTCGGATCCACCAACAATCTTTTCTGTAGGTGGTTTTTCGGACATGAAAGATTACGGAGATGTTATTGAAGATGTTTCTGATCTGGATATTATGCAGCACGCATTAGAAGGAACAACGGATACTTTTACAAAAGACGGAAAAGTATATGCCATTCCGTTATACATGGAAGGTTATGGATTCGTTATTAATAAGCAGATGTTTGAGGATGCTGGAGTTTCTGTAGATTCTATGATGAATTTCGAAGGCATGAAGGCCGGTTTTGATACTTTGAAAAAGAAAATCGATAATGGTGAGATGAAGGATAAATATCCGAATCTGGAAGCTGTTATGGAATACCCGACAAAGGAGTTATGGATTGCAGGAGACCATGACGCTAATGTTGCTTTAACACATGACTTTAAGACTCCGAATGAAGCATATGCGGCAGATTCGCTTCCGGGAACCGGCTTTGAAGACTATAAGAAAATGGTTGATTTTCAGGCCAGTTATACAACCAATGCCAACAATACGGCAAATCTTAATTCTGTAGACTACACAACATCATTAGAGGGTGGACTTGCCATTGAACGTGTTGCATGTATCAAGCAGGGAAACTGGGTAGCTCCAGCAGTAGAGACAACGGATCCGGCAGTCCTTCAAAAATTGGATATGTTACCATATTCTGTTCCGGGATATTCAGATGGCAAGTATTTTGTAGGTGTATCAGGATATTGGGCAATTCATAGCAAGGCAACCGATGCGCAGAAAGCTGCTGCAAAAGACTTCATCAATTGGATGTTCACCAATCCGGAAGCACAGAAAATTGTTGTGAATGATTGTAAGTTTATTCCTCCATATGATAATTTTGATGGAATAAAAGCATCCGATCCACTTTCACAGAGAATTATGGATGCAAATAATTCCGGAAATACCATGAACGGATGGGTATACAGTGGAGCTCCAAATACATGGGGTCAGCAGGTGGCTGGTGTAGAAGTACAGAAATATCTTGCCGGAGAAGCTGATTGGGATGAGGTTACAAAGACCTGTATCGAGCAGTGGAGTGAGTTAAGAAAACAACAGAACAACTAGTAAGAGTTAAAGAGGGTTCCGGGATAGAGCTTCTATCCCGGAAATTCAAATAAGGGTAAAATCCTTTGTTTGGAAAGGACGGATAGAAGAAGTATGAGAAAAAGTAAATTACGGTTTTGGGGCTTTTTGGCACCGTCATTAATTGCATTTTGTATTGTTGTAATCATACCTACATGTATTGGATTTTTCTATTCCCTTACAAACTGGAATGGAATTGTAGGCTCGGACATTAAGTTTGTAGGTTTTCAAAATTTTATTGACATTTTTACGAGAGATGACTCATTTGTACATGCTTTTTTATTTACTGCGCTTTTTTCGGTGTGCGCAGTTGTATTGGTAAACCTTGTTGGCTTTGCTCTGGCGTTGTTAGTGACACAGAAATTTAGAGGCGCAACGCTGTTACGTGGAATTTTCTTTATGCCAAATATGATAGGCGGATTATTGCTTGGATTTACTTGGCAGTTTATTTTTATATCGATTTTTGAAGCTTTTTCAAAAAAGACAGGAATTGCAGCCTTTAGCGGATGGCTGTCGAATCCGGAAACCGGATTTATAGGATTGTTGATTTTGACTGTGTGGCAGATGTCGGGATATATGATGATCGTATATATTGCGCAGATTCAGCAGATACCGGAATCGGTTAAGGAGGCAGCAAGAATTGATGGAGCAAACTCATGGCAGCTCATGAGATATATCATCCTTCCGTTGATGATGCCTGCGTTTACAATCGGATTATTCTTATCTATTTCGAGTTCATTTAAAATGTTTGATCAAAATTTAGCTTTGACACAAGGTGGACCATACAAATCAACAGAAATGATTGCGTTAAACATTTACAATTCTGCCTTTGGAGCAAATGAATTTGGTTTTGCACAGGCAAAGGCAATCGTTTTTCTGATTATTGTGGCAGGAATCGGAGTTACGCAGTTGGTTATAACAAAGCGCAAGGAGGTTGAAATGTAATGAAGAAAAAAATCGCTTATGGAGTAACAGGACTTATTCTTGGATGCATTTTTTTGTTTCCGATTTATATTTTGATTATGAATTCGTTCAAGACGACCAAGGAGATTTTTACAGATGTGTTGGGATTTCCGGCGAAAGGAACATTCACACTTGAAAACTATAAGAATGCGTTTCAAGAACTGGATTACATAAGATCTTTTATGAATTCGCTGCTTATCACGGTAGTGACAGCGGTTCTGGTGCTGTTGATATCGGCTATGGCGGCTTGGGTACTTGTACGTTATAAAACCAAAGCAAGTAAGATTATTTTTTTGATATTTGCCGGTTCTATGTTGATTCCATTTCAGTGTGTCATGCTTCCATTGGTTGGATTTGCAAGCAAAATCGGTTTGCTGTCTCGTGGTGGCTTGATCTTTATGTATATGGGCTTTCAAACAAGTATGGCAATCATAATGTTTCATGGGTTCATAAAAAATATTCCGGAGGAATTGGAGGAAGCCGCTACAATTGACGGGTGTGGTTCAATACGTCTGTTTATTTCAATCGTGCTTCCTTTGATGAGAACGATTATAGTCACGGTTGCAGTTATTAATGTTATGGGAACATGGAATGACTTCTTATTACCATCGCTGATTATTAATAAACAGGGCTTACAGACGTTGCCTTTAAAAACATATCTGTTCTTTGGACAATTTGCAAAACGTTGGGATTTGGCTTCTGCCGGATTGGTTATGTGCATGGCTCCTATTATTATCTTTTATTTGTTTAGTCAAAAATACATTGTAAAAGGTATTACAGAAGGGGCAATAAAGTAAGGTGAGGAATTTGTGAATGAAAAACAATTGGTGGAAAGAGTCCGTAGTGTATCAGATTTATCCGCAAAGTTTTATGGATAGCAACGGAGATGGAATCGGAGATTTTAACGGAATTATCCGGAAGCTTGATTATCTCCAAAATCTAGGCGTAGATGTATTATGGATATGCCCGATGTACGCTTCTCCACTTGTGGATAATGGATATGATATATCGGATTATTACAAGGTAAATCCAATCTTTGGAACAAACGAGGATATGGAGCATTTAATAGAGGAGGCTCAAAAAAGAAAGATTAAAATCATATTGGATCTGGTGGTCAATCATTGCTCGGATCAGCATGAATGGTTCCAGAAGGCAATGAAGGATCCTAATTGTGAGGAAGCGTCTTATTTTTACTTCCGAACAACGGAGAATGATAAAGAACCGAATAACTGGCGATCCAATTTTGGCGGATCCGTATGGTCGAGATTACCGGATGGCAGATGGTATTATCATACGTTTGCGAAGGAACAGCCGGATCTGAACTGGGAATGCAAAGAGCTGCGTCAAAAAATTTATGAGATGATAAACTGGTGGTTGGAAAAAGGAATCGCCGGTTTTCGTATCGATGCAATTACCTTTATCAAAAAAGATTTAAGTTTTGCCAGTCGTCCTACAAATGATGGGGAACGATATCCGGTTGAAAAACTTACGGATTATAAGGGAATCGGAACATTCCTTGATGAGATGAAAGAGCAGTGCTTTGATAAATATAACTGTATGACAGTTGCCGAAGCACCGGGGGTTGACGATGCTGCTTTTGAACGGTATGCCGGAAAGAATGGTTACTTTTCCATGATTTTCGATTTTGGATGGGAAAATATGGAAGGGGAAAATGATAAATCAAGCATTCATGCGGTAGAACGGTGGAAGAAAAAAATGTTTACACATGTAGCGCATAATAGCAGAATCGGTTGGAGTGCTATCTTTTTAGAAAATCATGATCAGTCCAGATGCCTGAACAAATTTCTGGAAAGAGAAAATATTAGTTTCTATAGTGCATCGGCACTGGCGAGTATCTATTTCTTTTTATATGGAACGCCTTTTATATATCAGGGACAGGAAATTGGTATGACCAATGTTAAGTGGAAGAATATTAATGATATGGATGATATAAGGGCGAAAAGAACCTATGAGGAAGCGGTCGGACAGGGCAAGGATCCGGATGAAGTACTTGCATACTTTTCAGAGTTAGGAAGAGATAATGCAAGAACGCCGATGCAGTGGGATGACTCGGAAAATGGAGGATTTACGTGTGGAAAGCCATGGATTAAATGCAATGATAATTATAGAACAATCAATGCACAGAGTGAGGTGAATGATCCGGATTCATTGTACAATTATTATAAGCGTTTGATTCAGTGTTACCATGACCATGCAGATATTGTGAGACAGGCGGAGTTTCGCCCGATGTACGAAGAATATCCGGGATTATTTGCATATGAAAGAGAAGTAAACGGCAAAGGTTTATTGGTGATCGTGAATTTTACAAATGAAAAGCTGATGTTTCAAAAAATTGATCAAAAATGTGTATTGTGCAATTATCATGAAACGGAGTCCGAATGGTTGCAACCATATGAGGCGAGAATATATAGCAAATAAAAAATTCTATGTGTAAAAGAAAACATTTTGGCGTTAAATGAAATTGGACTGTCAGTCGATTAAATTTTTTATAAATACAGACCTCTCAGATACTGAAAAGTGTAATGGGAGGTCTTGTTTTTATTGTTTAAAATTTATTTTAGGTAGCCATACAGCAACGAAATTGTCTGTTGCATTACATGAATGCTTGTGCTACAACACAGCTACGTAAGAAAAGTGAATAGAAATCTTCAGGGCAGGGGCAGATTCCCTACCGGTGGTATAGCCCACGAGCCGTTAGGCATGATTCGGTGAGATTCCGAAGCCGACAGTATAGTCTGGATAAGTGGCATTTATTTGTGTCCATAATTCCTGCCGAAGTCAGATTGCTGAGGCTTTTGGAAGACATCTGGCATCAGATGTGTTTCAAAGTTATTCGGCGGGTACAGAAACAAAACCACAGATCAACCAAGATGCTGTCCGTATTATGAAGGAATTATATAATATAGATATGGAAGCAGATGGGCAGTTCAGTAAGCTGGTTAGTGATATTCCAAATCCGGATATTGCAATATCAATGGGGTGTAATGTGGGATGTCCATTTATAGGAAGACCGTTTGATGATAACTGGGGACTTGAAGATCCAACAGGAAAAAGTGATGAGGAATTTAAGATAGTCATTGAAAAAGTCAGAAAAGATATTTTGAAATTAAAAAATGGATTGGATAAGAGGTAGACAGCATAAGATTCAAGTTTGCAGAACTGACTCAAAAGCTCGAAGGAGCTCTTTTGAGTCAGTTCTGCAAACTTGAATTTGTCCGCTCCTTTATATAAAATAATTCCATTTTTCAGAACTACTAACTATTTTTCTTCAGCCCATAAAATTAAATGATCAGAACACTCTGTTTGTTGCGACACTGTACATGTTTTTTTTATAAATCCTTTAGTAAAGATATGATCAATAGGTGATGCTGGAAAACGCCACCGCTATGGGATATAAAAGCCAAAGTAAATTTATATCGGCTTTCCGAGATACATTTCAGATATTACCTACTGCATATCAGAAACTGTATCGTAATCAATAATTTTAATGCAAAACTGCACCCACAATATCCCTGAGTGCAGTTTTGTATCAATCAATATTCTAATGTTTCTCCATCAAGTGGAATATCAGGAACAAGTATCCTATACAAATGCACTTTCCTCTTTTGCTTTCAGCAAATCTTTTAACACTGTTCCTATATCTCCCAAAATAGCAATCCCCTTATCTTCAATGAATTCCGGCAAAAACTGATATTCTGAATTTACGGAGATATAATATGCATCTTTCAAGCTGTTTGTCAGTTCCCAAAACGGTTCCTGTATAAACATCGGTGTCATGCGCCCTACTCCAAGTTCTATAAAGAGAATTTTTCTATCTTTGTTCTTTTGAATGTATTTTGAGATTTTCTCATATTCTTCTTCGTATTTTTTCCCTTGCAGAAAATTCCCATATCCTCTTACCCACGGAAACATTTCCGCACCACAATGAGGGCAGCGAGGAATCAGTTCATCCGGCACCATTGTCCCCTCTCCCATAGCCGCAATCATATCTGCCACAGGTTGTACGGCATCCCATGTTTCATCCTGACAACACTGGGAACACTGGAAGAAACGATGATCTCCCTGAATCTCACTGACCTTTTCTTCCGAATAAATCTTTACAAACTGTGTATCCTGATTAGTCGTTAAGATATGAAAATCTTTTCCCTGCAAAATTTTATCCAAATCCAGATATGGCTCTCTGATAGGAGCATTTTGTGTAGTATTTAAAAAGGTTGCCACATATCCCCAGTGTTCATTTCTTGTAGAAAACCGATGCATCATTCCGCTAAAAGCACCTTTGAATCCATACTTATCTGCAAATTTTCCAAAATGCTCACGAAAAGAAGGGGTATCACTATAATAAAAGTCACCACCTCCAGCCGCTGATAAACCGGATGCTCCGCCTACTATGATACACTCTGCCTCCTGCACTCTGCGAACAAATTCCTGAATCTGTTCCTCATAAGGAAGTGGTTTTTGTTTGCTCAACACTACAGCAGTACCGCCGGATGCATAGGTACTATAGTGTCTTGAATAGTTCATTTGTGTTTTCATTACCAAATTTTCGTAACAGCTCATTTTTTTCA
>ERZ1034691.2398-NODE-2398-length-10348-cov-8.383756_pt1 | contig 10348 bp, 8 predicted proteins | sample MGYA00520638_ERZ1034691 | MGnify/ENA primary metagenome ERZ1034691 (study PRJEB33766, sample SAMN09781763) | gut metagenome | biome: gut microbiome | host: Homo sapiens | place: Madagascar | study: EMG produced TPA metagenomics assembly of the PRJNA485056 data...
ATTCATATATATCTGCAATAGAGAGTGTTAAAGAGTTATTGGATGAAGGAATAAAAAACATTGAGGAAAAGTATACTGATATTTGAATGGAAAGTTTTTGGTGGCAGAGATATAGTAGAAAGCTTTGAACGATTAGGATATGGCATAAAAAAAATAGAGACGGATGAGATAATGGATAGAGAAAATTCTTCTTTTGATGATAAATTTTCTAATATTATCAGAGAAGGCTTTGATTATGTATTTAGTATAAATTACTATCCGATTATATCTAATAATTGTAAAAAATTTAATATTAAGTATATTTCTATAGTGTATGATAGTCCACTTGTATCATTATATTCATATTCACTTATTAATCAGAATAATTATGTATTTATATTTGATAGTGTATTGTATAATGAATTTAAAAATGGTGGGATAAACACAGTGTATTATATGCCGTTAGCGACAAATGTTGATAGAATTGACAGGATGGAATGTGATGAAGAATCAAAAAAAAAGCTTACATGCGATGTGTCTTTTCTAGGCTCTATGTATGATGAAAAGTATACATTTTATGATAAATTTAAAAATGTATCGCCCTATACTAAAGGATATCTTGATGCATTAGTAGAAGCACAGATGAAAGTATATGGCTATTACTTTGTTGATGAATTATTAACGGATTCTATTATAGCAGATATAGAAAAAGTTGTACCCTATCAAAGAAATAAGGATGGGATAGAGACATCAAGATATATATATTCGAATTATTTTATTGCAAGAAAAATTGCTGAGTTAGAAAGAAAAAAAGTAATATCAGAAGTATCACAAAAATTCAGAACTAACATATATACACATAATGATACATCATATTTAACGTATGTTAATAATATGGGAAGTGTAGACTATTATAATATAATGCCATTTGTTTTTCGTTATAGCAGAATTAATTTAAACATTACACTTAGAAGCATAAAAAGTGGAATGCCATTAAGGGCAATAGATATAATGGGTGCCGGAGGTTTTTTGTTAACAAATTATCAGAGTGACTTTCTTAATGATTTTATTCCAGGGGAAGATCTTGTAATGTATGAAAGTATAGATGATTGTGTTAATAAATGCAGTTATTATCTTAAACATGAGGATGAGAGAAAAAGAATAGCATATAACGGATATAAAAAAGTTAAAGAAAAGTATAATTATGTATACAGAATAAAGCAGATATTGGATATCGTAGATAGTAGATAAGGAAATCAATATATGAAAAAAATAATCACATATGGCACTTTTGATCTTTTTCATCAGGGACATTACAACCTTTTAAAGCGGGCAAAAGAATTAGGAGATTATCTTATAGTTGGTGTTACAACAGAGCATTTCGATGAAGCCAGGGGTAAGGTTAATGTTATTGATTCTATTATGGAGAGAATCGATAATGTTCGAAAGACAGGCTTTGCTGATATGATAATAGTTGAGGATCATGAAGGGCAGAAGATAGAGGATATACAGAAATATGGTGTAGATATATTTACAGTTGGTTCTGACTGGGTTGGAACCTTTGATTATCTTAATGCCTTCTGTAAGGTCATATACCTTGAAAGAACACCGGGCGTATCGTCAACATTCTTAAGAACGAACAAGCATAGTATAGTAAGAATAGGAATAGTGGGTACTGGACGTATGGCACCAAGATTCTTGGTAGAATCAAAGTATGTAAGTGGACTTAATATAGAATGTGCATATAATCCAGTGGAAGAAAGTGCAGAACGGTTCAGTAACAGAGAAGGTGTCAGATGTTACACGAAGGATTATAAAGAATTTCTTGATAGTGTTGATGCTGTATATATAGCATCTCCTAATGAGACACATTATGAATATGCTAAAAAAGCATTACATGAAGGAAAACATGTATTATCTGAGAAGCCAGTGTCATTTATGAGAAGTGAAAGTGAGGAACTATATAAGCTCGCAAAACAGAAGAAAGTAGTGCTGATGGAAGCTGTCAAGGCGGCGTATTGTCCAGGTTTTCAGCAGCTTATTAACATAGCTAAGTCGGGTAAGATAGGTGATATAGTAGATGTTGAGGCTTCATTTACAAGACTTGCTGATCCTGCTTCAAGAGAGAGACAGGATGTGGAGTATGGCGGCGCTTTTCTGGAGTTTGGACCTAGTGTACTGGTTCCGGTTATCAAGCTTATGGGACAGGCATATGAGGATGTTACATATGACAGTATATATGATGACAAAGGTGTAGATATATATACAAGAGCTAATATAAGATATAAGAATGGTTTTGCTACTGTTAAAACAGGAGTGGGTGTCAAGACAGAGGGACAGCTGGTTGTGTCAGGAACAAAAGGATATATCATAGCACAATCTCCGTGGTGGCTTATGAAGCAGTTTGATGTAAGATATGAGGATGCATCAAAGATAGAGCATTTCGAGCCAAGATTTCAGGGAGATGGACTTCGATATGAAATAAGTGATTTTGTTTCCAAAATCAATGGAACAGATAAGAAAGATTATAAGCTTACGGCAGGTGAGTCGGTTCTTATGTCTGAATTTATAGAAAAATTCAAAAAAGAGCATGATGATTATCTTGAAAATAATTCGTTATTTAAGATATGAATTATAGATAAAACTTATCGGAATAAAAGATGCAATGTAAAATTCATCTGAATATAATCATGGAGGAATAATTATTGAACGCAGGGATTCAGTATACAGAAGAATTATCAATTGATAATGTGTGTAAAAGTGGATTAGATAATATAGAATTACATATACATAATTTTGATAGACTAGATGAAATTAAGGCAGCCGGTGCAAGAATATCCGGAATATGTTTCTCATTGAAGAATGTGATAATATCTGGTAACAATGAAGAAATTTTAAAAGAAAAAGCACAAGATATATTCAAGGATATAGTAACAAAAGCAGTAGAATGTAAAGCAACATATATAGTTATTGATACAGAGGGAGTTAATAAGGCATCTATTCTTGAACAGCTGGTAAGCGAAAGTGTGAGCTGGCTGGAAGGTAAAAATGTAATCATATATATAGAAAATGGGTACAAGCAATATAATAACAGGTTTTATCATAACGAATATTCAGATGGAGCAGCCTTGATGCCATTAATAAACAGATTAAGCGAATTGTGTCATTCAGTAAACTGGAAGATATGTATTAATATAGGGCATGCTAATCTTCTCAGCATGAATATAAGAGATCTGATAAGAGTGTGTGCAGGTAGTATAGGACTTGTTCATGCCAGCGATAATGATGGAATAAGTGATATGCATCAGATGCCATATACATTCACTACTGGACGTGGTTATCCATCCACTGACTGGGTCCATGCGATAGGAATGCTTCATAAGTGTGGATATGATGGATATTATATATTTGACACGAAAGGATTATGGAAAAGAACACCTTCAGAGCTGCATAGTGCAATGCTGCTGCTCATAAAATCATTGTCAGATGAATGGAATGAAAGCTGCTATAAAACAGAGGAATATCTTAATCAGCCAGAAAAACAGCTTATATTGTTTGGGTCAGGACGAATGGCACAGAGTTATATGGAAGCGTGGGGAGAAAGATACAGACCTGATTTTATTGTAGATAATAACCCTGAGAGATGGGGACAGGAGTTTATGGGAATCCCAATAAATCCTCCAGACGAAATATTGTCATTGCTTCCAGATGAGAGAAATGTTTGGATATGTAACATGAACTATGACATAATAGGCAGACAGCTTGAAGATATGGGGATAGAATACAGATGCTACTGGGACCATTATCATATGGACTATATAGTGTAAAGCTGATAAGCATATATTTTTGTTGGTATATTAGGATATAGGCATGTTTATTACAACATCAGAATGGAGAAAACAAGTATGTTAGATATAGGTGTACAGACCAAGGGAATATTACCCGAAATGGATATAGATAAGGGCTTCAGGCTTATAAGTGATGCTGGTTTTACAAGGGTAGATATTAATATAGATACATTTCTTAAGAACTCTGATTTATATGCAGGTAATGTTAATCAGTTTTTTGATGCATCAATCGAAGAGCTAGGTGTATATTTTAGCCAGTATGTTGAAGCTATGAATAAATATGGAATACGTCCATCGCAGATGCATGCACCTTATCCTGTCAGGGTAGAAGGAAGAGATAAACAAAACGATTATATGCAAGGTACAGTTATACCTAAAAGTATATATATAGCAAGTGTTCTTGGTGTTCCATGGGTTGTTATACACCCTTTTAAAATACAGTATAAATATAATAAAGATATAGAAAAGAAGATGAATATAGCATACTTTAAAATGCTTATACCGATGTTGAAGCAGTGTAAGGTTGGAGTGTGTTTCGAGAACCTTTACGATGGTATGGGGCAGAGAATAGTGGAAGGTGTATGTGCAGACCCATATGATGCAGTATGGTATATAGATACACTTAATGAGATAGCAGGTGAAGAACTTTTTGGATTCTGTCTAGATACTGGACATTTGCAGTTGGTAAAAAGGGATCCTTATGAATTCATAAAAGTAATGGGGAGCAGACTTAAGGTGTTGCATATTCATGAAAATGACGCTATAGGAGATCTTCATCAGATGCCTTATACATTTGGAAACAGTAAAGACGATGGACGGATTTGGGAAAGATTATATAAAGGCTTGAAAGATACAGGGTTCAATGGAACACTGAGTTTTGAAACATATCCATGTGTTAATAGTTTTCCAAAGCCAATGACAGGGGCTGTGTTAAAGACTATATGCGATATAGGTAAATATATGGCAGAGAGTATAGATAATGCGTAAATGGTGTTTAAGGATTGTGAGAATTACATAGCGGTGTAGCAACTCTAGTACATCATAACATAAAAAATAAATGTAATTTATAGAACTTGTGAGGAAAGAAAAATATGAATATAGGCATTATAGGAACAGGTAGAATAGCATCGAGATTCGTAGATACAGCACTACAGGGAGTAGAGAGTTCATCAGTATATTGTGTATACAATCCGAGAATAGAAAGTGCAGAAAAATTTGCAGTGAAGCATAGTATACCTGTTTATACGTCTGACTTAGATATATTTTTAGAAAATGTTGATGCAGTATATATTGCATCACCTCACGAAACTCATTATATGTATAGCAGGAGAGCACTAGAGGCAGGAAAGCATGTGTTGTGTGAAAAACCTATGGCACTAAAAAAGAGTGATGTAAAAGAGCTTATAGAACTTGCTAAGAAAAATGGTCTCGTGTGTATGGAAGCTTTAAAGACTAAGTATTGTCCTGGATACAAGGCTCTTATCAATGCAGCTAAAAGTGGAAAAATAGGAAGAATAGTTGATGTGGAGGCTGCATTTTCGAGATTAACTAAGCTTAACACAAGAGAATATATGAATGATATTTATAATGGAAGCTTTCTGGAATTCGGAAGCTATGGCCTTCTTCCTGTTCTTGAGCTTATGGGATGTACATACGATAATATATCATTTACGTGCGTGAGGGCACAGAATGGAGTAGATGCATATACAAAGGCGTTCATAGATTATAATGATAAAACAGCGATTGTTAAAACAGGACTTGGAGCAAAGACGGAGGGACAGCTGTTAATAACAGGAACGAATGGATATATACTTGCAAAGTCTCCATGGTGGCTTACAAAAGAGTTCGAGATAAGATATGAAGATCCTAATAAGATAGAAAAATATAGATATGCATATGAAGGCTCAGGACTTCAGTATGAGTTAAGAGAATTTCTTGTAAAAATTGAAAGCTATAGCAAGATAAGCAGCCAGATAGATGATACAAGTGATTATATAAGTACAGCCATGGCAGATGTTATGGAGAGATGGATGGCATGGAATAGACCGATATATGATACAAAACATGCACTGTTTATGAAACATGGAGATAGGAGACCTATGCCAGCTATATGGGCACATAGAGGGTGCTGTACATTATATCCGGAAAATACATTAGATGCTTTCAGGGCAGCAGCTGTACTTCCTGGACTTGCTGGAATAGAGCTTGATATACAGTTTACATCGGATGGCGAAATCATTGTGTTCCATGATGAGAATCTTAAGAGAGTAACGGGTATAGATAAGGAAGTATGTAAGTGTACACTTGGTGAGATTAAGTCTATAGACATACCAGCTAATGATGGAAAGATATGTAAGATACCGACACTAGAAGAGGTTTTTGTTATGATGAAGCCTTATTGTAAAGATAAAGGACAGCGTATCAATATAGAGCTTAAGACAAGTGTGGTAAGGTATGCTGGAATAGAGAAGAAAGCTATGGAGCTTGTAAAAAAATATGATATGGAAAGCTATATAGTGTGGTCATCATTTCTAGCAGAATCGGTATCGATAATAAAGCAGCTAGATAGTAATGCAAAGATAGGTGTTCTTGCAGTATCACTGGAAGAGTGCATAACTATGGCAAGGCAGACTGGCGCAGATGCACTTCATCCATATATAGGTGGACTTGTATATGAGCTGCCAGAGGATATGAAAGACATGCCTGTCAGGGCATGGAATGGGGATGAACCATTTTTCAATGATGGCAGGGAGTTAAAAGAAGCAGCACTTGATAAGTACAAATATTTTGGCGCTACAGATATATTTACGAATCTGCCACAGAATTATCTTAAGTAGTTTTGATGGTTTATCCTGCTACGCAGCCGCTTTCTTTTCTTTTGCGTTTGTTATATTAAAATATTATTTACTCCGCCGTGCATGTCCGAAAAAGCTGTAGCTTTCTCGGACTGTCGGGATTACGCACATTATGTCATGAATTCAGGGATTCTGAGATTTTCTGCTTTAGAAGTTCCTGAAATTCATCATCGGTGATATGTATATTGAATTGCTGTTCAATAACATCCTTTAGAGCGTTTTCCTGCTTTTTATAGAATGGATAATCATGAGAGCTTGACTGCTGTATAGGTGTCATATAGTCGTCACCGTATTTTATTCTTAATATACCATCATATCCAACTGGTACAGGAATGCTAGTATTCTCAAAAGGCATATCAGAAGAAGTAGCATACCATTCTTTAAGAGCATGATAATCCCATCCGCCAGCAAGATCAATCATAGAGCATACCTCGTCGGCGTCCTTTGATGTACAGGAAGATGATAGTATATCTACAAGCTTCTTTAGTTCATGAAATATGCGATTATTCCAATTAAAAGTTATGCCTAAAGAATGTTCAAGATTATGTATAAGGTTGATAGCTTCTTCGCCGTAAGGAGGCTCAGGTGGAATGCTGGCAGCTATACTCATAACTAGCTCTATAAGCTCTGTCTGTTCCTTCATACGTAGGTTATCTCTTGGTATATAATCGATAGGAAATATGTCAATGCCAATAACATATGGACATTCATGAAATCTAAGAAGATAATCTTTGTCAAAGTTCATGAATCGTCCAGTTATGACACGACACTTGACATTATCGTGAGATGGATCGTTATACAGGCTTTTAAGTTCGAAGAACTGAGAGAGTTCTGCTGGTGCAATATCTAGAAAACGCATATAATCATCTCTTAACATACCTATATCTAGATCATCATCCCATGGAATAAAACCATGATGTCTTACAGCTCCTAATAAAGACCCCCAGTCGGCAAAAAAGCGTATATCATGAAGTGTACATATACGTTTAATTTCTTCAAGAACTTCAAGCTGTGCAGCCCAGGCATGTTTCATCTTAGAATCTATATAAAAACCATCGCGAGTTTCTGGTTGGAAATATTCTGATGGGAATGTAAGCATATGGTTAGCGCCTCCGAAAAAATGATACTAAAAGATTATCACAGACAATAAAAGAAAGCAATAAAAGAAAGCTAAGAGAAAGATAATAATAGAAATGACATTGTATGGGTTGTAGTGTATAATCATTAATAGAAATAATTTGTGTAACATAAAAATGAAAATATGTGATATTAGCAGGAGGAAATACAAGTTATGCAGATACCAGAAGGATATCTTGAAGGAGAGATAAGAGATGGCTTTTATATAGAAAGTATGATGAAGAAAACATGGGCAGCCCAGATGAAGGTGCTTATGGAAGTTGACAGAGTATGTAAAAAGAATGGAATACAGTATTTTGCTGACTGGGGTACACTTCTTGGTGCAGTGCGACATCATGGTTTTGTTCCATGGGATGATGATATGGATATTACCATGAAAAGACCAGATTATAACAAGTTCTGTAGTATAGCAGAGAAAGAGATGCCAGGTTACAACATAGTTAATATACATACAGACGAAGGCTGGGAAGCCTTTACATCAAGAATAGTAAATGGAAAGAGAATAAGATTTAGTAAAGAAGAACAGGATGAGTTCTATGGATGTCCATATATAGTAGGACTTGATATATTCCCACTTGACTATGTGGCGCCAGATAAAGACGAGGATGAAATACAGTGCCAGATATTAAAGGTACTTGATATATTTGGACAGCTGGTTAATGAGGAAAATAGAAATATGCCAGAGGTACAGAAAAGCATACAGGAAATAGAACGGCAGTATAATGTGAAGTTTGATGATAGCAGGAATATAAAGACTCAGATATTTGAACTTTCGGAAAGATTCCGAATGTTGTATACAGATGCTGATTCTGATAAAGTAGCTATAATGACTGATCATGCATGTCTGCGTCCTGCAGACGTATATCCTAAGGAATATTATAGTGAGAGTATATATATGCCATTTGAGTATATAGAGGTACCAGTTCCTGTGGGATATGAGCCTATACTTAGACAGAAATATGGTGATAGCTATATGACACCGAGAATGGTAAGGGCAGATCATGACTATCCATTTTATAAGAAGCAGAAGAAGGAAGTGTATAGGCAGATGGGTATTGAGATATAAACGAGCAATAGATTCTGAAAATGTTAAGTATTGGGGCTGTCGCATTAAGAGGTGCATTTTCTCTTATCGCGGTAACCCCTATATCTTAGTCATGTAACAGCCATTTCCATATAGGTACAACATTAATGGTAATTCCTTCATAATCCAGTATAGCTTCTTCTGCATTCGTGATCAGAATACATTTTGAAAGATGAATGAAATTGTTAAGTCTGATGAAAGCTCTTGTTTCACGTTCTTTAGTATCTATATTATCAAGCACCTGCATACTTACCTGGACAGCAAGACCTTCAGAAGGAATATAAAAGTCGATTTCCACATTGTTTTCAAAGTAGAAAACATCATCTTTTCCGTAACGTCTGATTAGTTCAATAGCAACTAGATTCTCAAGCTGTGCAGACTTACAGTCAAGCAGCATAAGTTCCAAAAAGCCAGTATCCATGAAATAATATTTTGGAGAAGTTTCTTTGAGAGCAAGCTTGGCAGCGTAGTTAGGTATTGAGAATAACAGATAAGAGTCTGTTATATAACCTAAATAGTTGATTACAGTCTGCTTTCCTAAAGAAATTCCAGTGCTTTTTATTATATTGGTAAGACGGTTAAAAGATAGTGGTTTTGTGATAGTTTCTGCGATTTTTTTTAAAATAAGCTTAATAGCAAAATCATTAGTTACTTTGTTTCTTGTGATAATGTCACCAAGGTATACGGTCTGATATATGCTACTTAAATAATCGCGCTTGTTTTTAATGTCTACCAATTCTGGAAAAGCACCATATGTTACATATTCATTATATTGAGATATAACATCGGCACGGTCTTTAGTACTGATTGCATCACAAAAGTTTTTATCTTTACCCTTGGCAACCAGATATTCTGTAAAAGAATATGGATAGATATTCATAATCATGAATCTGCCCCCAAGAGTAGAAGCAATTTCATTGCTTAACATTTTGCTGTTGCTGCCAGTGATATTAATATGGTATTTCATATCAGCAAGCCTGCGCGCAAACTTCTCCCAGCCGTTGATATTCTGTATTTCATCAAGAAATAAGTATGGCTTGTTATCTATACCAGCTAATTCTAGACCTATCTCCAATATGGTATTCAAGTCATCAACAGTAATCTCAAGAAGCCGTTCATCTTCAAAATTCACATAGATAATTTGCGATAGAGGAACTCCTTTGGTCTGCAGATTTTTAATCTGCTGATACATCATATAAGATTTACCAGTTCTTCTAATTCCAACAAAGCAGTAATTAACATTGTCTTCTAGTGGATATTGCCTTGGGACTAATGGATTACTAAGATATACATCTTTTTGGTCTATTATTATCTGTTTTAAAATATCTCTATTCATAGATACGCCTCCAGTCTAAAACAATTATATAGCATTATCGTCTTATTGACAAGACAATAATATCATATAATTGTTTTGTGAAATAAGAATAATATATATAGTATATGTA
>ERZ1034691.2399-NODE-2399-length-10344-cov-4.686073_pt1 | contig 10344 bp, 5 predicted proteins | sample MGYA00520638_ERZ1034691 | MGnify/ENA primary metagenome ERZ1034691 (study PRJEB33766, sample SAMN09781763) | gut metagenome | biome: gut microbiome | host: Homo sapiens | place: Madagascar | study: EMG produced TPA metagenomics assembly of the PRJNA485056 data...
TTAATATGATACAATAAATGACATAATTTGATTCTAGCATACTGCACAGCGAATGTCAAGTAAAGCCGAATATTTTATACATATTTCAACATATTTTAACTCGAAATAAACGTTCCCAAAACCTTTGTCCCTTATCAATACGATTCTCGAATCCCTTGACATGCTATAATAAGCAGCAACAGCTTCCTCAAAAGTGATATAATAAGCGTAGCATTTCAATCCACGCCCTCTTGAAGAGGGCGACTAAAATGAACATCGGTATCACGGACTATGTTTTTTATTTCAATCCACGCCCTCGTGAAGAGGGCGACAAGCAGGGGCGCAGACGAGGCAATGTCGAAATGTATATTTCAATCCACGCCCTCGTGAAGAGGGCGACCTACCGATATTCTACAGTGCCAATGTAAACTTGATTTCAATCCACCCCCTCGTGAAGAGGGCGACGGCTTGTAGCCCGTGATGTTGCTGTTGGTGGTCATTTCAATCCACGCCCTCGTGAAGAGGGCGACGCCGCTGTGATGCCGTTTGTTGTGCCGCCCTGTGAATTTCAATCCACGCCCTCGTGAAGAGGGCGACGGTATTGTGGAAGGTCACTATAAGCGCCTATGCGATTTCAATCCACGCCCTCATGAAGAGGGCGACTGGAGCGACCAGCGACTGCGGGAGATACTCATGATTTCAATCCACGCCCTCATGAAGAGGGCGACGTATGGGCGCAAAGTCGTAAAACTTATATTATGCATTTCAATCCACGCCCTCATGAAGAGGGCGACCTTCTCAAATTCAGTATGAGATTTTAAAGGCTTATATATTTCAATCCACGCCCTCATGAAGAGGGCGACGCTATTGCCTTTATTATAAGTCTTATCGCTAGAAATTTCAATCCACGCCCTCATGAAGAGGGCGACGCTGTATGTAAAGAGTTAATGACTTCGTAGGTCTGAATTTCAATCCACGCCCTCGTGAAGAGGGCGACCAAGGAAGATAGCAGGCATTTTCATGACAAACACATTTCAATCCACGCCCTCGTGAAGAGGGCGACACGGTTTCGCCGTTATTTATCTCGCTCCAAACATCATTTCAATCCACGCCCTCGTGAAGAGGGCGACGAAACAACGTTTCTTGAGCCTGCTTGCGGTACGGATTTCAATCCACGCCCTCGTGAAGAGGGCGACAAACGTGCGGCACTGTACTGCCAAATGGCTGTCAATTTCAATCCACGCCCTCGTGAAGAGGGCGACTATACTATAGGTGTTCAAGTCTATAGAATATTACATTTCAATCCACGCCCTCGTGAAGAGGGCGACCGGTTGTTCCGTCTTGCTTAAAACGTTCCACGTGATTTCAATCCACGCCCTCGTGAAGAGGGCGACCGGCTATCAGTGACGAAACAAACACTGAGAGCGGCATTTCAATCCACGCCCTCGTGAAGAGGGCGACCAAGTTTCTCGGCTGCCGAGGACGTGACGTGCAGGAAATTTCAATCCACGCCCTCGTGAAGAGGGCGACGCCGTTCGGGTGACGTGTCGGCGGCAGCACAATATTTCAATCCACGCCCTCGTGAAGAGGGCGACACCCCGTACACACAAGACATACCCTATCAGGCGAATTTCAATCCACGCCCTCGTGAAGAGGGCGACATGGGTATATACGTCCTCTTGTACCCCCTGGTATATTTCAATCCACGCCCTCGTGAAGAGGGCGACGAGTACGGTAGTGACAGTCGGGATTTCAGTAACTATTTCAATCCACGCCCTCGTGAAGAGGGCGACTGATTCCCACAAACGTAAATGCTATCGTATCAGGTATTTCAATCCACGCCCTCGTGAAGAGGGCGACTTGCGGATTTGTCGGTCGCCGCTGCGTCCAGCGTATTTCAATCCACGCCCTCGTGAAGAGGGCGACGTAGAGATTTCAGACGATAAAATCTGGAACCGCATTATTTCAATCCACGCCCTCGTGAAGAGGGCGACTGTAAGCGTACCAAGTATCGGGACGCTATTTACGATTTCAATCCACGCCCTCGTGAAGAGGGCGACTGCGGTAAATGAGAGCATAGCAGAAGAAAGTCCAAATTTCAATCCACGCCCTCGTGAAGAGGGCGACCACTTTGCGGTTTGATCCGTTGCACATACATCAAATTTCAATCCACGCCCTCGTGAAGAGGGCGACATTTTGCAACGCTTCGTCAGCCGATTTACCGTTACATTTCAATCCACGCCCTCGTGAAGAGGGCGACAAAAACTTTTTGTTTTTATAAAATTCTGCAACCATTTCAATCCACGCCCTCGTGAAGAGGGCGACTGCGGAAATTTTGTAAAAATCCGCCATGCAAACGATTTCAATCCACGCCCTCGTGAAGAGGGCGACACTTGCATTTTGACGTGTCGGACGGAACAGCTTTTATTTCAATCCACGCCCTCGTGAAGAGGGCGACCGTTTCATTGTCTATATTATAACTTACCTGTGTATTTCAATCCACGCCCTCGTGAAGAGGGCGACATAACATACTCAAACGTTGCGCCTGTTGATATTTTATTTCAATCCACGCCCTCGTGAAGAGGGCGACAAATTAGACATTTTCAACCCCTCCTTCACTTTGAATTTCAATCCACGCCCTCGTGAAGAGGGCGACCCGCTTTGGGCACAGAACAAATTACAGCAATTGAAATTTCAATCCACGCCCTCGTGAAGAGGGCGACTTATGAATCCTTTATTGCCGGACGAGGATAATTCAATTTCAATCCACGCCCTCGTGAAGAGGGCGACCTTATTCCAGCAAGACGATATACACCCTTGAAAATATTTCAATCCACGCCCTCGTGAAGAGGGCGACGCAATTACTGCTTTTGTTTTATCCTTAACAGTATATTTCAATCCACGCCCTCGTGAAGAGGGCGACCGACGCTATTTCTCAGACGGTCGCCGTTATAATATTTCAATCCACGCCCTCGTGAAGAGGGCGACCACAGCGTCAAGGGCTTCCATTTCGGGCTGTGAATTTCAATCCACGCCCTCGTGAAGAGGGCGACATTTCGGACATGGGGGCATGGTATGACATTATAGTATTTCAATCCACGCCCTCGTGAAGAGGGCGACTGTGTCTTTTCCTTTTGTCGTGGTCGTGCTATTGGATTTCAATCCACGCCCTCGTGAAGAGGGCGACCTGCGGCTTATAACCCACTGAGGACGCAGGGTCATTTCAATCCACGCCCTCGTGAAGAGGGCGACTTGGTGTATCATTTATTTTTGTAACGTCCTTTGCATTTCAATCCACGCCCTCGTGAAGAGGGCGACCTATGGTTAGGTATATGGCGCATATTGATAATCCGGATTTCAATCCACGCCCTCGTGAAGAGGGCGACTTGATTGTGCTGATAACACGATTATTCTTATTGATATTTCAATCCACGCCCTCGTGAAGAGGGCGACTATACATATCTTTACCAGTAAGTTTGGTGCCGGAAATTTCAATCCACGCCCTCGTGAAGAGGGCGACTTATCCTGAGAGTGCACCGTCTGATTGGCGTGATATTTCAATCCACGCCCTCGTGAAGAGGGCGACTGCGGATCTTTTACAGATCGTCAGACGGGTAAAGATTTCAATCCACGCCCTCGTGAAGAGGGCGACCTGAGTTTTTCGAGTTGGTCGATTATGCCCGTGAATTTCAATCCACGCCCTCGTGAAGAGGGCGACCCCGGCACAGCTGTTACATGATAATTAACTACATATTTCAATCCACGCCCTCGTGAAGAGGGCGACAATCAAGTATCTGCATATGATAGCAATGATTTTGCATTTCAATCCACGCCCTCGTGAAGAGGGCGACAAAACACATCAGATTTTAGCGACTACTCAAAGCCAGGATTTCAATCCACGCCCTCGTGAAGAGGGCGACCAATATTGTAATTCTTTATCTGTTAATTCCGTTATTTCAATCCACGCCCTCGTGAAGAGGGCGACTGCGGATTAATTGTCAGAGTAACGAAACCGAATGTATTTCAATCCACGCCCTCGTGAAGAGGGCGACCATATCGGACGATTTTTTACAACTGATATGTTGATATTTCAATCCACGCCCTCGTGAAGAGGGCGACAATACAATTACGGCATTCCTTAGGCGGTATCATAATTTCAATCCACGCCCTCGTGAAGAGGGCGACCGCCGCACAGCAAAAATCGCGTGTATATGAGGGTATTTCAATCCACGCCCTCGTGAAGAGGGCGACATTGCTAGAAGTGCTCAGGTTTGTTATTTGACGGATTTCAATCCACGCCCTCGTGAAGAGGGCGACGATAGTCAAAAATTCATCCTGCTCCATCGCTGTATTTCAATCCACGCCCTCGTGAAGAGGGCGACAGGGCGGTAAAGGGAGTTGTTACCGATAACGACAATTTCAATCCACGCCCTCGTGAAGAGGGCGACTAGATACGATAAGCAAGCATATATTTGATAGTCATTTCAATCCACGCCCTCGTGAAGAGGGCGACGTCTGCTTGTAATATTTTTGGTAGTTCATCACATATTTCAATCCACGCCCTCGTGAAGAGGGCGACTTTCATCATTTCATCAACAAGCTCCGAAGTATCGTATTTCAATCCACGCCCTCGTGAAGAGGGCGACCCGCGCTTGGCTCTGTATGGGCGCGGTAAGTCGTATTTCAATCCACGCCCTCGTGAAGAGGGCGACGTTATCGTGGTTAAGCGCCTTTTGCACAGCTGATATTTCAATCCACGCCCTCGTGAAGAGGGCGACGCAAGCTTGAAGCTTTTGTGCTTTATCCTCATCAATTTCAATCCACGCCCTCGTGAAGAGGGCGACCGCTTGCGCTTGCCTGTTTTCTGCTCGGTCACTGTATTTCAATCCACGCCCTCGTGAAGAGGGCGACACAAAGCGGTTTCTTTGTTTTTTATTTCCGTTTTCATTTCAATCCACGCCCTCGTGAAGAGGGCGACATCATTTTTGATAAAGTTGTACGCACGATCATCTTTATTTCAATCCACGCCCTCGTGAAGAGGGCGACATAGTGAAAGTTGAGGTGAAAAACAGTGGTAAAGACTATTTCAATCCACGCCCTCGTGAAGAGGGCGACTAAATCCTGTATGCAAGCATATATTTTATAGTCAATTTCAATCCACGCCCTCGTGAAGAGGGCGACGTTGAGGTGTTGGCTTCTGCGTTTAACATGGATATTTCAATCCACGCCCTCGTGAAGAGGGCGACCCATAGCATCTGCGTGTTTGTTCGCAAGCGAATTATTTCAATCCACGCCCTCGTGAAGAGGGCGACCCACTATCAGACTTCTGATAACCCCTACGGGAACTATTTCAATCCACGCCCTCGTGAAGAGGGCGACTGAAACGAACAAGAAAGAGCTTGCCGATACAAACATTTCAATCCACGCCCTCGTGAAGAGGGCGACCCAGTATATTTTTGTATTCCGAAGAAAGCGTATATTTCAATCCACGCCCTCGTGAAGAGGGCGACTTTTTTCATCTCTTCTAATATGCGTTCTTTCATATTTCAATCCACGCCCTCGTGAAGAGGGCGACTGGCCGCGTTGGGGCAGTTCGGTTGCACTACGTTATATTTCAATCCACGCCCTCGTGAAGAGGGCGACGTTGAGCCGCTGTCTAAGGAATTTGCGGCAAGGATATTTCAATCCACGCCCTCGTGAAGAGGGCGACCGACATAACCTCGATAGAAATCCCTGCGAGCGTATTTCAATCCACGCCCTCGTGAAGAGGGCGACGTAGGATCAGCATCGGTAGCCTTTCTCCATTCAAAGAGCTTATTTCAATCCACGCCCTCGTGAAGAGGGCGACAAAGAAGATATTATCAATTTATCTGAACGAGCTGGATTTCAATCCACGCCCTCGTGAAGAGGGCGACTATTTATGGTTTTTGGTATCATAATTTTTCAGATATTTCAATCCACGCCCTCGTGAAGAGGGCGACAAGTTAAGCCCGGTGAAGTATTCACTCTTGGGGTATTTCAATCCACGCCCTCGTGAAGAGGGCGACCGAATATAATCATGTGCCGTTTACGGCACTGACATTTCAATCCACGCCCTCGTGAAGAGGGCGACTAAGGCTATCACTACTAATAACAGCAATACGGTTATTTCAATCCACGCCCTCGTGAAGAGGGCGACCAAAATCATTCTGTTACCTCCTCTGATACATCAGATTTCAATCCACGCCCTCGTGAAGAGGGCGACCAACCCGACAGGGTATAAATACGGAACTATCCGATATTTCAATCCACGCCCTCGTGAAGAGGGCGACTTTTTGTGCAACCGTACAGTCTTACGAAAATTCCGTATTTCAATCCACGCCCTCGTGAAGAGGGCGACTTTTTCCCCTTTCATTTGACATTCCCCAAAAAGTATTTCAATCCACGCCCTCGTGAAGAGGGCGACCAGCTTCGATTCCCGGTGATGTTAATTGTAATACATTTCAATCCACGCCCTCGTGAAGAGGGCGACAGCAAATTTATACAATGATTATCTTTATTTTGGAACTAAATATCACATTTCGGACATTTTCCCTCAATAAAATCATTAATAACTAAATTTGCGCTTTGATAATTTCCTTTATAAGTAAATTATCGTGTGCGAATGTCTACGGAAAATTCTGCGCACTACACATTCGCACAAATTTAGAAAATCAAAGGTTCTTCAACCTTGATTGCAGACTTAGCTCCGTAATGCTCAATACGATTTGAGTATTTATCGCCAAGATTATAGAATCTAAGACTGTCTTTTTCTGTATCAATAAGTTCTTTGAGTTTAAATTTCAGTTCGTGTGCCTGAGTTGAATCTACAACACATTCAAAAACCGAATTCTGAACTCTGATACCGTAATTAATACATTGTTTTGCAACTTTTCTAAGTCGACTTTTCCCAGCCGATGTTTCGGTGTTTACATCATAAGTTATTAACAGAAGCATAACTACCTCCAGAGCAACATAGGATATTCATCCAGATCGCCTCGGATATATCTTGAAAGCAGAAGTGCCTGTATATAAGGAAGCAGGCCCCATTCAACCTTTTCCTTTAAAAACGGATGCATAACAATATCCTGTTTTCTGTTCTGCCAATGCGTCAAAAAGACCTTTCTGCCGTCTTCGCTTAATAATACTGCGCCATCTTCCTTCTTCTCAAAATCGCCGTTATTTATAATACGCTTGTTGATAAGACTTATAACAAATCTGTCGCACATTATCGCTCGGAATTCTTCTACAAGATCAAGCGCAAGCGACCGTCTGCCGGGGCGGTCTGTGTGCATAAACCCAACGTAAGGATCAAGCCCTACAGTTTCAAGTGCAGAGGTACACATACCGGTTGCAACAGAATACGAAAAAGACAGTAAAGCATTGACGTTATCAAGCGGCGGTCGTTTACTTCTTGTTACAAAACGGAACTCATCTTTCTGCTGAAGTATAAATTCGTCAAAAACCGAAAAGTAGAGCTGTGCAGATTCTCCCTCGATTCCACGCAAAGTATCAATATCAGAAACGCTCTGACACTTGATTATAGCCTGTGAAAGAAGGTCGGAACGGTTTTTCAGTTTATCAACATCAACTTGTAAAGAATGATCTCTTACTGCTCTTTCGATAACATAGCGGCTGTTAAACAGTTTTCCGATAATAAAATTCTTTGCTACAGAAAGACTTCTCGCCTCATCATCCGCTATTCTGAACTGTTCACGTCGCAGATACACATTTCCGCTGATTGCTCCCTCTGCTCTTGCAAGAAATTTTCCGCTGCGGCTCATAAATGTAAGCCCGATATTATCTTCAGTGCATTTATTCATCAATGCAGGACTGGCTCCCCTGCCACCGAATATCACAATATCCTCGACATTATGCAAAGGAAGACGTGTTTGCGTATCGTCTTTGCTGTGCATTACTATATTTTCGCCGTCAAGGGACAGATATTTGTCAGGTGTGATCACATAAAGCGTATTTCTGAGCTTTCTCATATACTGTCCCCTTTCAAGCGATTTTTAATATATTCCGATGCTGACGAAGATGTTGCCGACGGTAAACACAAATTGTTCATCGAACAAGCATTACAACTCCTGCTCTTTTTCACAACAGGTGTATGATGTGCCTTATACAGCCTGTGCATTTCGTTCAACACAGATGAAAGTCTTACTCTTAATTCATCGGTGAACTCAACTTTCACCCTGCGTCTTATCTGCCCGTAATACATATATCCGTACGGTATGCTGCAGCACAGCATTTCTTCAAGACAAATAGCCTGTGCGATAAGCTGAAGATCGTTACAGTCGCTGTCAATAGGTCTTCCCCTTTTATATTCTACGGGGATAACGCTGTACTTCCCTTCTCTGCCAAAAAGACATATTCCGTCTTTTGACTTGTGAAATTCAACTATATCGCATTCACCGCTGATACCGTATTCCGACGAAGAAACCGGCATACTTCTGGTAACAATAACATCCCTTCGCATTTCGGTAAAATCTCCGTCATGTGCATTGCGATGAAGAATGTTGCCGTCAACCGTGAGATAATTTTCATTCCACTGCATTTCTATATAAGACAATGCCCACTGGCGTTTGCAAAACACAAAATGCTGTATGCCGGAAATCATCAGATATTCATCTTCGCTGTAGCTCATTAAATATTGTCAATTATCTCCGGCTGTACTGCACCTTCGGGATTATTAAAAATTATATCATAATCATCAATTGACATAGCAGTTCTTCCGTTGAGTGAATCCTTTTCCTTTATCTGAACAGCATTATGTATCTTTGCAGAAGATACCTTAGGAGTTTTACTGTCATGCTTCCACCAGTAAACTCTGCATACCTGCATACTTCCTTCGGGACGTGCTGAAGAACAATCGTTCTCGAACAGCGTTACAAGTGCATTTTTTATCTTTTCCGCATCTCCGTCGCTGAAGCCTGTCTTTTCAGCAAGCTGGCAGTTGATACTGCCCTTGAATACATACAGACCGAATTCTATGCGATTCTTTGTACCCATAGTATCAGAAGCCTTACCGCCTTTTCCGCCTTCGCCGTTTACACTTTTTGTAATTTGCATACTTACTATATCTATCGGCGAAACACTTTTAGCTATACTGAGCGATACCGGACCTCTTACGCCAACAGAAACCGCATCACCTTTAAAGGCGAAAACCTGACCAAAGCTGCGGACGTCTATCCACTGTTCACAAGCAATCCTTGCATATTCATCCTTGCTTGTATTCTTGCCTGAAGATACTTTCTTAAGTTCCTCGCATGAATCTGCTCTTGTTCTTAAGCTGTCGCATCCGTCATCACATCTGTCATCGCTCTGTACGAATATTCTTTCACCCATATCCTGAAGCCTGTTACGTATCTTACGCTTGATGCATACATCTGAAATTTCGCCGATACCCTGAGAATTTATTCTGGGACGGTTGCCGCTTAAAGGATCTCCGTTGGGGTTTGCGTCAGTTGCTGAGATAATAACCTCAAAATCTATCTTGTTTGTTAATGTGCTCATAATTATTCTTCCTCCTGATTATCATTGGTTTTCTTGGTGTATAATTCGTTTACCTGACAGCTGTAAGCATGCAGGAATTCCGGGGACAACGGCGAATTATCCTTGAACTCATCGTGTTCAAACATTGAAGTTATTTCATTTATCATACGTTCATAGCGGACACTTCCGCCTCTGCCCATTCTGTCAAGATAAGGTCGGAGGCTCTTATATATAACATCCCACGTCTGATAAGGGTGATTTGAAAATGCTTCAAAAAAGCGTTTAGCGTTTGTCGGACGGCTGTCTTCCCTATCGTATGTTGACGCTTCTGCTACATCGGCTACTGCAAGCAGCCTGCCATACAGATAATCTCTGCTGTGGCTTTCTTTATCAAGTGACATTGTACACTCTCCTTTTGTTTCGATAATTCTTTTTCGTATCATGCCGCAGGCACAGTTAACAACTCTTTGCCAGTTGTTGCTTTTATTATCAAAGGCATTGTATCTGCAAGCTCTGATGAACAGTTGGTTTACTATATCCTGCGGTATTCTTCCGCCGCATACGATATACGGAATAAGTCGCTGATAAACATCTTTTTTTGTTTTTTCACCCGGCTTAAGCATATTTCCTTCTTCATTGCCATAAGTACAGGCGGCAATTTCGTATACAGAAAAAGAGCGGCGTTTACCATAGCATATCCATGATGTATCATCATGCCATTTTGTAAGATTATTGATATAGTCGGAAGTGGCAAGCTCGGTGTATTCGGTAATTGACAGTCTGCCCGGTGTTGCACTGTCGAACATCATAAGCATTGTCTGCGAGGTGGGACTGTATTTATTTTGCGTT
>ERZ1034691.2407-NODE-2407-length-10298-cov-3.697647_pt1 | contig 10298 bp, 10 predicted proteins | sample MGYA00520638_ERZ1034691 | MGnify/ENA primary metagenome ERZ1034691 (study PRJEB33766, sample SAMN09781763) | gut metagenome | biome: gut microbiome | host: Homo sapiens | place: Madagascar | study: EMG produced TPA metagenomics assembly of the PRJNA485056 data...
TGGCCCGCGAAGACGTGCCCGAAGAAGTGAGCAAGGCCTACGGCGGCAAGAAATTCAGCTTCGGCCCCGACTACATCATCCCCAGCCCGCTGGATCCGCGCATCATCGAATGGGTGACGCCCGCCGTGGCCCGTGCCGCCATGGAAAGCGGCGTGGCCCGCGCCCGCATCGAGGATCTGGACGCCTACCGCGCCGGTCTGCGCGAACGCGTGGCCCGCATGCGCCGTCGCGCCGACGCCGCCCGTCTGGCCAACGATTAAAGCAGCGGACGATCCCGCTGTTCCGAACGTACGGGGAGGCAGCCGCCTCCCCTTTTTTCATGGCCGGAACGGTCCGGCATCCCGGACATGGCCCGGCATAACGCCACAAGGCCCCCAGAAGCCTCGAAACCGTTTTCCCTGAACGGGGGGACATACCTCTTGCGTCCGGGGAGCGGACAGGGCATTCTGGGGCAAAAAAGGAGTTCCCCCATGGCAGACATCACCGCCAAATATCTCGGCGACCTGCGCGTGGAATGCGTGCACCAGCAGAGCGGTACCGTGCTCGTCACCGACGCCCCCAAGGACAACAACGGCAAGGGCGAGGCCTTCTGCCCCACCGACCTTTGCGCCACGGCCCTGGCCGCCTGCGCCATGACCATCATCGGCATCTACGGCCGGAACCACGGCGTGGACGTGACCGGCACCACCATCGAGATCAGCAAGACCATGAGCGCCAACCCGCGCCGCATCGGCAAGATCGAGATCATCTTCAACATGCCCGACCGTGAGTTCTCCGAAAAGGAAAAGACCATGATCGAACGGGCCGCCCACACCTGCCCCGTGCATCTGAGCCTGCATCCCGATACCGAGCAGGTCTTCACCTTCAAGTGGAGCCGCTAGGGCACCCGGCGCACGACATGACAAAAAAGGGAGGACGACGTCCTCCCTTTTTTCATGCCTTGCGGCAGCCGCCGGATGCGGCGGCGGACCAGGTCGCTCTCCCCGGATGGCCGCCAGCGGCCGGAAGACATACCGGACGATGTTTCCTCCTCCCCTCTTGCCTCCTTTTGCCGTGCCCCTTTTGAGGCCCGACGGCAGGATACCACGGCAGATCGCGGAGAGCGGGCTTGCCGGGATGGGGAACAGGAACGGCCGGTGCCGGAAACGGAAAAAGCCCGTCCCCCCAGGGGACGGGCTTTTTGCATCCATGAACGATCAGTATCAGGCTTCCGCAGGCCAGCGGCGGGAGACCTGCAGGCGGCCGTCCCGGCGCAGCAGGCCGCAGGCGCAGCCCGAAAGGCTGTCGGCCAGCGTCAGGGCCTCCCCGGCGGGCAGGACGGACAGGCCGGTGGCCAGCGCATCGGCCTGCATGCAGGTGGCGGCCAGCACGCTCATGCTGCCCAGCACGGGGCTCCGCCCGGTGGACGGGTCCAGCAGGTGATGATGGCGCCCCTCGGCGTCATAGTGCATCTCATAGCCGCCGGACGTGGCGATGGCCTGATTGTACAGCTCCAGCACCTGCGGGTAGTGGCCGCGCTTTTCCGGATCTTCCACGGCCACGCGCCAGAACACGCCCGGGGCCTTGTGCCCGCGCGCCAGGATGTCGCCGCCGGCATTGATGAGATGGTTCTCGCAGCCCGCGCGCAGCAGCACGGCGGACATGGCATCCACGATATGCCCCTTGGCGATGCCGTCCAGGGTCAGGCCCATGCCCTGCCGTTCCAGACGCATCCCGTCGCGACCGGCGTACACGGCATCGGTATCCACCAGGGCCAGGGCCTCGCGCAGGTCGCTCTCGGGCAGCTCCAGCTCGCCTTCGGGATTGCTGCGGCTCTCCAGCAGGCGCACCAGGGGCAGGACCGTGGCATCGAAGGCACCGCCGGTCAGATGGCAGATGCCGTGGGCCCGCTGCCAGACATTGAGCAGCTCGGGCGGCACGTCACGCAGGCTGCCCTGGCTGTTGAGCACGCCCAGGGGGGCCGCCGCGTCATGCCGGGTCAGCAGGGCTTCCAGACGACGCCCCTCGGCAAAGGCCAGATCCATGGCATCGTGGGCCTGGGTGGACGAGGGACAGGCCACGGTGATGCTCACCATGGTGCCCATGAACAGGGCCGTCTGCTGCGTGGGCGCGCCAAGGCGCGTCACGGCCCGGGCGGGCGCGGGCTCCAGGACGGAGGCCGCACCGGCCAGCAGCAGGCCGCTGCCGGCCAGCGTCCAGCGCAAAAAATCTCGGCGAGAGGTCTTAGGCATTGCAGTTCTCCTGTGCGGGGCGGTCATTCTTTCCGGTCACAGGCACGGTGCCGCCCCCAGCAGCGCCGTCGCCATCGCTGTCATCCTTCATCCTGGCCACATTGGCGGCCTCGATGCCCGTGGGGCAGGTTCGCCGCAGGATGTGGCGGGCACAGGCCTCCACGCAGGCCTCACCGCAATCAGGCCCGTAAGAAACACACTTGATCTGGTCCACCACCATGCGCCCGGCCACGTTGCTCACGGCCTTGGCCGGACAGGCCTTGGCGCAGCGGCCGCAATTGATGCAGCCCGCGTCGCAGACTTCGGTCACGGCACGCAGCTTGTCGCGCGTATTGCAGAACACGGCCACACGATGGCGGCGCGGCACCAGCTCCAGCACTCCGCGCGGGCAGGCCGACACGCACATGCCGCAGCCCGTGCAGCGGGACATGTCCACGCGCACCACGCCGTCCTTGACCTGCATGGCGTCGAAGGGGCAGACCTGCACGCAGTCGCCGAAGCCCATGCAGGACCAGTGGCAGGTATCGGTGCCGCCGCGCAGCATGGCCGCCGCCGCGCAGGAGGGCATGCCCTGGTACTGGTAGCGCAGGGCCACGTTGCCGGCCAGCTTGTCACAGCGCCGCAGCGAGAACAGGGGCTCCGCCTCGGCCACGGTCTTGCCGGTCAGCTCGCCCACGGCGATGGCCGTATCGGCACCGCCGGCGCAGCATTTGTTGGCCGGGATGTCGGGATCGGAGACCACGGCCGCGGCGTAGCCTTCGCAGCCGGCAAAGCCGCAACCACCGCAGTTGGCCCCGGGCAGGACCTCCAGCACGGCCTCCACCCGCGGGTCTTCCTTGACGTAGAAGACGCGCGAGGCGATGGACAGCAGGATGGCGGCCACGAGCCCCAATCCGAACAGGGTGATGATGGAAACGAAAACCATATATGCCTCTCCTTGCCGCCCAGCGGCAGTCAAAAGCCCGTAGTCCGCGTTATTGCGCCATGCCCTTGAAACCCATGAAAGCCAGCGACATCAGGCCGGCCATGATGAGGGCGATGGGCGTCCCGGCCATGGCCTTGGGCAGACGGCAGGTATCCAGCCGCTCGCGGATGCCCGCCATGAGCAGGAGGGCCAGGGTGAAGCCCACGGCCGAGGCCCCGCCGTACAGTACGGAGGTGAGCAGGTCGTATTCCTCGCGCTGCACCAGGATGGCCACGCCCATGACGGCGCAGTTGGTGGTGATCAGCGGCAGGAAGATGCCCAGGGCCGCATACAGGGGCGGCACCATCTTCTTGAGGAACATCTCCACGAACTGCACCAGCGAGGCGATGACCACGATGAAGACGATGGTCTGCAGGTAGCCCAGGCCAAAGGGCTCCAGCACGTAACGCTGCATGAGCCAGGTGCAGGCCGTGGCCACGATGATGACGAAGATCACCGCGCCGCCCATGCCCAGGGCCACGCCTTTTTCCTTGGAGCAGCCAAGGTAGGGGCAGTTGCCCAGGTACTGGGCCAGCACGATGTTGTTGACGAAGATGGCCGAGATGAAAAGCTGGAAGATATCCATACGCGCATCCTTGCGAAAGCCCGCGGGCTACTGTTCCTGACGCTGCTGGAACATGCTGCACGCCTTGCAGCCGCCGCAGCTGGAGGTTTCCACCATCTGGCCGCCCTTGCGACGGGACTGCCAGACATTGATGACGTTCATGCCCGCCAGGATGAGGCCCAGGCAGATGAACGCGCCGGGGGCCTGGACCATGATGGTGAACGGCTGGAAGCCGTCCCACATGACCGGGTTCCCGAACCAGGTGCCGTTGCCCAGGATCTCGCGCAGGGAGCCCAGGAAGGTCAGCGAGATGGTGTAGCCCAGGCCGATGCCCAGGCCGTCGGCCACCGAGGCGGCCACGCCGTTCTTGGCGGCGAAGGCCTCGGCGCGGGCCAGGATGATGCAGTTCACCACGATGAGCGGCACGAAGATGCCCAGCTGCTGGTAGAGCGGGTAGGCATAGGCCTGCATGAGCAGTTCCACCGCCACCACCAGCGAGGCCGCGATGACGATGAAGCAGGCGATGCGCACTTTCTTGGGGATGATGCCGCGCACCATGGAAATGATCATGTTGGAGAGCACGAGCACGAAGATGACCGCCGCACCCATGCCCAGGCCGTTGTTGGCGGAGTTGGTGACCGCCAGCGTGGGACACAGACCAAGCACCAGCCGGAAGGGCGGCAGGTCCTTCCACAGCCCCTTGGTGAATTCTTGCATGACGCTGCTCATGGCCGGCTCCTTATTTGTTGCCCCAGGTCTTGAGGATTTCAGGCTTGAGGGCCTTGTAGGCCTCGGCGGCCAGGTTCACGGCCGTCACCGCACCCTAAGAGGAGATGGTGGCGCCGGAGATGCCGTCGATGCTGCCCCCCTGGCTCTTGAGGCCCACCGGCGCGGCGATGCCCCTGAACTGCCCGGTGAAGCCGGGCTCCGCGATACGCATGCCCAGACCGGGCGTTTCCTTGAGGGTGGTGGTGCCGATGCCCGCCAGCGTGTCGTTGGCCACATTGAAGCCCACCATCACGCCCACGTCACCGCCGTAGCCCTTGCCCGTGGCTTCCAGGGCCACGCCCACCAGCTTCCCGTCACGCATGGCGGGAAAGACCAGCACCCGGCCTTTCTCGGTCTCGAAGGCCTTGCGGTCGGCGATGGGCTGGTTGTCGATATCAGTGAACACCCCGGCAATGGCCGGTCCCTGCACATAGGTCAGCACCTGTTCCTCGATGACGGGCGCAGTGACCATCTTGAGGTAGGACAGGGCAAAGCCCGAAAGGCCGCACAGGGCTGACAGGACGACGATCATTCGCAGGATATCGGCCATGGCTAGCGCACTCCAAAAGGTTTGGGCCGGATGGAATCCAGCAGCGGGGCCACCAGATTGGCCAGCAGGATGGCAAAGGGCACACCGTCAAGGTAGATGCCGTACTTGCGGATGGTCATCACCAGCGCGCCGCCCAGCAGGCCGTACAGGAACATGGGCAGGGGGCGCGACGGCGCGTTGGCCGGATCGGTGATGAGGAAGAAACCGCCCAGCATGACCGAGCCCGTGCACAGATGGAACAGGGGCGAGGCGTCGGTGGCGGGGCTGCTCATGCAGAAGAGCGCGGCCAGGCCGGCCACCCCGGCAAAGAAGCCCAGGGCGATCTGCCAGCGGATGATGCCGCGGGCCGCCAGCAGGGAGCCGCCCAGGAAGAGCGCCCCCACCTGCCCGGCGCCGAGGCCGTTGATCTGCTGGCCCAGCAGCAGGTCCTGCAGGGGGATGCTGCCGGCATCGGCCCAGCCGAAGAACTTGAGCCGCACCAGCGGGTCCACCATGGACGCGGCGTTGAGCTGCACGGCATTGGGTTCCATGAACAGGGGGAAGGAGACGAAGAGCACGGCCCAGCCCACCACGGAGGTGTTGACCGGGTTGGCGCCCAGACCGCCAAAGGCCATCTTGCCCAGGCTGATGGCGATGAGCGGCGCCATGACCGCGATCCACCAGGGGGCGTCGGCCGGCAGCATGAAGGACAGCAGCAGGCCGGAACAGACGGCCGTGTAGTCGTCGATGGCCAGCTCGCGGCCCATGAGTTTCTGACAGGCGGCCTCGGTGAGCACGGCCACGGCCACACACAGGGACATGACGCGTACGGCGGGCAGGCCCCAGGTCCAGACGGCCCCGATGACGGCAGGCAGCAGGGCCGCGAGGGTCATCAGGCTCTGGCGGCGCACGGTGCGCCCGCAATGCCAGTACGGCGGGGCGCTCATGGCCAGCAAAACGGAAGATTGAGCGGCAGCGGGCATCAGTTTTCTCCTTCCTTGGCTTCGGCGGCAGGCTGCGCCGCGGGACGCAGCTCCCGTTCTTTCAGACGGCGGGCCTCATCGGCCTGGGCCAGCTTGTGCTTGGCCAGACGGATGTATTGCAGGACCGGACGGCGGGCGATGCAGACATAACCGCACAGGCCGCATTCCAGACAGCAGTCCACGTGTTCGTCGCGGCAGCGCTCGTGCAGGGCGAATTCCGCGTTGCGGCTCAGCATGCTGGGGCTCAGGCGCGCGGGACAGATCAGCACGCAGGCGCCGCAGTTGATGCAGGGGCTGTGGCCTTCCATGGGCGGCACGGTACCGGCCTCCACCACGAAGACGCCCGTGGCCCCCTTGGTGATGCTGCGGTCCAGGCGGTCGATGCTCTCGCCGCGCAGCGGGCCGCCGCGAACCAGGGTGTCGCCGCTGTTGAGCTTGATGTGGGCGAATTCCAGCAGCTCGCCCAGCATGCTGCCTTCCTTGACGATATAGTTGCCGGAGTGGGTGTAGCTGCCCAGGGTGATGACCGACTCGATGAGCGGCAGGCCCGTGCGGGCCACGCGGCCCAGGCTCCAGACATTGTGGAGCCCCACCACGCCCACGCCTTCGGGCTTTTCCTTGCCGGTGACGCTCTTGACCAGCAGGGCATCGACGCTGGCCGGATAGCGGGCCGTCACGCGCACCACTTCCACGTCGTCGAAGTGCAGGTGCATCTCGCGCGGCACGGCCAGCAGGATGCGTTTGGCCGGGGAAAGGCGGCGCAGCACGGCCAGACCGGCCCGCAGCGTGCCCTGGTGGGTCAGCAGCATGGGCTCGGCCCAGGTGACGCCGGGGTCGGGGTTGAGGCCGTTGATGATCAGGGTCTCGCACTGCTGGCCCAGGCTCTTGGTGTTCAGGCCCAGGCTCTTGAGCAGCACGGCCAGTTCCTGGCCCGTGCGTTCGTCATTGATCAGGTCCACCTTCTCCACGCCGTCGGCCAGGGCGCGCAGGGCCTCGTCGGGCTCGATGGCCTCCACGAAGAGGCTGCGCTCGGTCACGTCGGTGATGCGGCCGAAGATGGGCGAAAACGCGTCCCCCTTGAGCGGCGAAGGATGCACCGCCAGGCGCATGCGCGGGTAGACCAGGGCTTTCTTGGTCACGCCTTCCACGAGCTTGTAGCCCTCGCGGTTGAGGCGCACGCGGCGCGGTTCCGGGCCGTTGCTGTAGCGTTGCGTCACCCCGTACACCAGGTGGAAACGCGGGTCCTTCAACATCTGGAATACTTCTTTCATACCCGCCTCACTACTTGGTATGGCACTGGGCACACTTGTCCTTGCCGAAGGGGCCCTTGCCGAGCTTTTCATGACAGCCCATGCACTGGCCGTGGAAGGCGTCCATACGGCCGGGGATCAGCTTGTCCGGCGTCTTCTTCACATGGCAGACCGTGCAGTCGGCATACAGGGCGTTCACCTTGCCCTTCACGGCAGCCTCATCCTTGCGCGTGGGCTTCAGCTCATGGCAGGAAGCGCAGTTCTTGGCCTTGCCGAACAGATCCTGATGGCAGGCCGCGCAGCGCGCGTGCACGGCATCGGCCAGCACCGGCGGCGTGCCGGGCTCGGCAGCCTTGTTGGTGGGCCGGGCCCCGGCCTCATGGCAGTTGGCGCAGCTCTGCGGTTCGGGCTCGATGTTCGTGTCGGCATGGTGGCAGGAGGTGCAGTCCACGCCAAAGTCCTCGCTGTGCTGCTGGTGCCCCCAGTCCTTGGCCGCCAGTTCGTAATGGTGGCAGGTCACACAGCTTTCCGCCGGATAGCTCTTGGCATGCCCCGCCTTGAAGGCATCGTCCAGGGCCACGCCGTGGCAGCTGGCACAGGCCATGGCCTTGTCGGGCGTCTTCTGCAGGCTCTCGTGGTGGCAGGTGGCGCACTCTTCCTTGAGCAGACGGCTGTGCTTCTGATGGTCGAAGACCACGGGACCGCCCGCATTGTCGAACAGGATGCGACGCGTGGCAGGTTCCTTGTCCCCCGCGACCGGGCCCGCCGGCAGCAGATAGCCGGCGATCCCCGTCACGGCCAGGACGGCCGTCAGGATGGCGATGGAAAGGTAACGTTTTTGCAATGCCTTGCCCCTCTTCCAAAAGGTGAACGGGATGGGAGCCTCCGGCGTCCCGGCCGGCAGTCCGTCATGCCGGACCGTCACGGAGGCGCCGCTGCGCCCTTGCCAGCTCCGCAGCCTTCTCCCTGCCGGTCTTTTTCCATGGAAAAGGCCGTTTTCAGGGTGAGCGCCAAGACCCGCTCCCCGATGACGGAGAGCGCCGGCCCGAAGGCTGCCTTCCTCAGGCTATGTCATGGAATATGTTGCAAAGGGGCGGGCCCGGGGCCCGCCCCCCGGTTGCCTACACGACGAAACGGTCGTCCCGGGCCACCTCGTCCCGTACGATCTTGAACAGCACGGGGCTCAGCAGCAGGACACCGGTAAGGTTGGGCAGCGCCATAAGGGCGTTGCAGGTATCGGCCAGGAGCCACACGGCATCCAGGGCCAGGACGGAACCCACGCCCACCGCCAGGCAGTACACCAGGCGGAAGACCATCTGGGCCCGGTCGCCGAACAGGTAGATGGCGCAGCGTTCACCGTACACACACCAGCCGAGGATGGTGGTGAAGGCGAAGAAAGTCAGACAGATGGTGACCGCGAACTGGCCCACACCGGGCAGAGCCTGTTCGAAGGCCATGGAGGTCATCATGCTGGCGGCGGAGGAACCGGCGGTCCAGGTGCCCGTCACCAGGATCACGAAGCCCGTCATGCTGCAGACGATGATGGTATCGATGAAGACGTCGAGCATGCCGATGGAGGCCTGCACCAGCGGGGTCTCGGCCGTGGAGGCCGCGTGGGCCATGGGAGCGGTACCCAGGCCGGCTTCGTTGGAGAAGATACCGCGGGCCATGCCCTGACGGATGGCCATCATCACCGTGGCGCCCACAAAGCCGCCGGTGGCCGCCGTGGGCTGGAAGGCGTCGGAGATCACCCACCAGAACACGGAGGGGACCTTTTCGATGTTCATGCCGATGATGAGCAGGCACATGAAGACATACATGATGGCCATGAAGGGCACGATCTTGCCCGCCACGGCGCCGATGCGGCGCACGCCGCCCAGCAGCACGGCCACGCACAGGCCCACCAGGATCAGGCCGCACAGCCACGTGGGCAGGCCGAAGGTGCCGGAGATATTGTCGGTGATGGCCTTGGCCTGCACCATGCCGCCCGTACCGATACAGGCGCAGATGCCGAACACGGCAAAGCAGGTGCCCAGCCAGACCCATTTGGGGCCCAGGCCGTTCTTGATGAAGTACATGGCGCCGCCCACCCAGTTGCCGGCGGGGGTCTTTTCACGGAAGTGCACGGAAAGCAGCACTTCGCTGAACTTGGTCATCATGCCCACCAGGGCCGTGACCCACATCCAGAACAGGGCGCCGGGGCCGCCCACGGCGATGGCCAGGGCCACGCCCACTACGTTACCGGTACCGATATCTGCGGCCAGAGCAGTCATGAGGGCATTCCACGGCGAGATCTCGCCGTGTTCGGACTGATGGGACCGCCCCTGCCACAGGCACTTGTAAGCTCGTACCCAGTTGCGGAAGGAGAAAAAGCGCAGCGCTATATTCAGATAGATGCCCGTGCCTACCAGCAGCACCAGCATGACCGGACACCACAAAAATCCGTTAAAGGTTTCCAACAGCTTGTAAAGCTCCACTTTTCCATCCTCCCGGGGCTCGCCCCTGTCCTCTCGTTGATATCTTCCGCCCGGACAGCCCTCTGCATCCGGCCGGAATGCCCGTGCCACAGCGGATGGCACAAAAACACGCTAGCACGCTTTCACCATCGCTGCAAAGGGCCGGGCTCTGCTTTACGCCGGTTTTACACGGAAAAACGCGCACTTTGTTACGCAATGCACATAGTCCCGCCATGACTGTTCACACAAACAGTCAAAAGACTTTCCATACACTTTAAGAAATAACGAACAAGCCAAACAAATAAACATCATAAAACTGTATATGATGCAAAATATACTTTATTTTTTTGTGTTACTACGTCAAAAGTACATTGTGAATCAAAATCGATATGCGTCCAGGCGTCTCTATCATCAATGTGACAAAGTTTTTCAGCCTGCACATTTCCGGCAGCTTTGCGCCATCACATTTTTCGGCGGCCTTCGGGAAAATTTCCTGAAAAAAATTTCAAAAAATTTTTTTTGTAACTTCTGATGTTCTAAACAAAAGCTTGA
>ERZ1034691.2410-NODE-2410-length-10288-cov-4.871494_pt1 | contig 10288 bp, 9 predicted proteins | sample MGYA00520638_ERZ1034691 | MGnify/ENA primary metagenome ERZ1034691 (study PRJEB33766, sample SAMN09781763) | gut metagenome | biome: gut microbiome | host: Homo sapiens | place: Madagascar | study: EMG produced TPA metagenomics assembly of the PRJNA485056 data...
AGGAGTCCAAGACAAGTGGTGTTTCGATAGTCGCCTTCTGCCAGAAGAACGGCATTGTTTATTCCCAGTTTGAACGTTGGTACAAGAACCGGCATAAGGTCAAGGTTCATGCAGTTGAAATTGTTGATAGAGATGGTACAATCCCAGTGCAGGATACAAAATTGCAAGACACTTGTGACAATGCAGTTGAAGTTTCCGAGCCGCAAGATGTCCGATTGTCCAAGCCGACATTGTTTACAATACAGTTAAAGTCAACCAATGGTATGTATTTCCAGCAGCGAAACATAGACTACAATGGGTTGAAAGACCTGGTAGAGAAATTGGAGGTGCTATGCTCGCGATAAACGGAGGTGTCAGGCTGTGGTACATAGAAGGTATTACAAACATGAGATTTGGCAAGTACCGTTTGTTTTCAGAAGTCCAGGCACTTGACATGGATCCATACAATGGTGATGCCTATATATTCATGTCGAAAGACCGCAGGATACTGAAGGTCATTAGATACAAGAATCACAAGCGGGTGCTTTATGACATAACCTATGAGAAGGGCTATAAGTTCATGAAACCCGTGATGAAGAACCATGAAGTAGTGTATGAATTGGACTTTAAATACTTGGTTGCCTTACTTGAATGTCCGACGGCAAACAAGCTTGAGGTTTAGTGTTAATTAACTGATAATCAACAGAATAGATTGTGTTATTATGCTGTTTTCTCGATATTTTTTAGTACCTTTGTACTATGAAGAAGCAAGATCAGACAGTGGAAAATATGATAATGCAAGCTCATTATCTGGAGGCCTTGGAGATAGAGTCCAAGGTCCAAAAACCATTGGCTGAAATGGAAAGGCAGGACTTTATAAATACAATAACGGAGCTTAAGGCTATGATAGGTAGTCTTAAGCTTACGATAGACACGCTTCGTCAGACGATAAACTCGCAGAACGCTACGATAGCGTCGTTGCAGAAGTCAATGGATAGGCTTCAGAGTGCATACGACAAGGCTGTCAAGGAGCGTGATGACTTGAACGGTCGTATGAACAGAAGCAAAAAATGAAATACCATACGCTCATTGAGACATGCAAGAATGTAGGTCTCAATGTGAAGGAGTATTTCACTTATGTATTCGGCAGACTTATAGAGGGTGAGAAGGACTACGAAAAGCTTCTCCCTAGTGCTGTTGCACGGTAAATTCAAACAAACAAAAGTTAAAACAAAAATAACAAATGGCTCTCCAGTCCCTGTTTGTAAGGGGTTGGAAGCATTTGAGTGCTTACGGATATGGGAAACAGAATAATGAATAAAAAATATATATCCAATCATAAAGCAGTTCCGGCAACTCTATGCGCGTTGTCATATAATGATATATATGATGACTATGACTCTGTTAATGTACATCTCATTCTTGGTAGAATTCCGACAGTATCTGTAGTTCATCATGTCGCAAAACTACAATTTCGTGTAGCATACATATTAGGTAACACGGAGGAACAAATTAGGATTATCCGTGAATTTTGTCCTTATCTTCCTCAAAATGTGAGATTAAAGGTAAGTAAGTTTATAAAGGAACATAATAATCAAGTTTCATTTATAGAGTCAAGTACATGTTTCTATCTATATGCTTTAGCTTTGCAAAATTTTCAACAATATGATGCAAGTGATACAGAGTTAAATCTTTGTCAAGACGAATATGAAGCAGTTTTTAAAGCTTTGCTTTACTGCAATCAAAGATGGACTGATGAACAAATGGATGGTTTATCTAATCCGTCTGATTTGACGGAGATTTCAGTACGAGTAGATTTGCCTATAGTTGAATTTAAGTACCACAAAGATTTCAAGGCACAGGTATATAAGGCCATTCAATTCTTTAAGTTCACAGAAAGTGATAATTATTACAAGACAATTTTGCCTTATTTCTACAATGATAACAATGTAAAAAATTGGAAAGAATACATAGAACTTATAATTTCATTCTATGAATCCACATTTGGAAGCCACATTGTTACAATTGATAGTAAATACGCAGACGTAATAAAGTTCTTTGATCAGTTCATTATCAATATACATGATTGCACTAATTTATGGACTGATTATAATGCTATTACATATTTCCGTAATCATTTTTTGTTAAAACTGAAGGCGGATACTTATCTTATTATTAATCCAAATCTTTTAGTGGATAAAATATACCAGGGTTTGAAGTTTATGTTTGCTGAAACAATTAGGCTTCATTCTCTCTCCAACAAGAAAGGAAAGCCGTTTAAAGGAGGAAACCTCATCCCAGATTTTTTGTCACAACTTGGAGAAGACTTTTCTGAATCTCATTTAATGTACAGGCTTTTTCAACAGATATTTAATGGGCAAGCTTCTGTTATGTATACAGGTGAGGAATTGAAATCAAAAGGGATTCAAGCTGAACCTGATTTATATATGCGTATAGGCAATGTCTTGTACTTGGTCGAGCATAAAGATTTATCCTTAGGCGACAAGTATCGGTATTCGCATGATTATTCCAACATAATTCGACCTGCAATTTGTGAGCGTATTTGCATGTATACAGAGAAAAAACATAAAGGATTCGGTCAGTTACTTTATTCGATGGAAAATATTTTTAAAAATGGAGTAATGGATAGTATTGATCCTGATGTTCAAAATGTTCAGATGGTTGTTCCTATAATTGTAACAACCGACAGAGCTTTTTCTTGTATTGGAGTACAACGAGTTTTAATAGAAGAAGGAATTGGAATGATGGATATGCATTCCATTGGGAAAAAGATCTTTATCTCTCAACCCATTGTTGTAGACTATGACATATTGGTCGCCTGTGGCTATAGACTTCAGCAAGGTTTTGTTAATTTATACGAAATAATAGATAGGTATCTAAAATCCAACCATTTCAATCTATCTCCATTTAACACTTTTGTGATGGATTATTATCTCAAACAAAACAAGTTTACAGAACAAGAAGCAATGTTTGTCACTGATGGACTTTTCGATTAATTTTCTAAAAGGTCTATTGGTAAGCACTCAAATTAGGGCTTAAATTAGAAAGAAGTAACTTCGCTGCTGAATTTTAAACATTGAATTATGTACAGTAGTGAAGATTTGAAACATTTTCGATAAGTCATGAGCAAAGCAAGCTTGCTTGAACTTTGCAATGGCGAGAAAAAGTATGAAAATAGTTAACAAACAAGTGAAATTTACTCAATATATAGGCACTTACCAAAGTGCCTATACAATGGGCAATGCCCTAATTTGAGTACTAACCAATATTATGAAGATAAATGATATCTAATAACTCATATAATAACAAACGTATAGCCAAAAATACAATTCTACTTTATGTTAGAATGTTATTATCCATCGTAGTGACCTTATATACATCGCGTGTAGTATTACAAACTTTAGGAGTAGATGATTTTGGAACTTACGGTGTAGTTGGAGGTATCGTCTCTATGTTTGCCTCATTAAACGCCTCTATGAGTGGAGCTACAAGTAGATTTATAACCTTTGCTATAGGTAAAGGAAATGAGGATGACGTTAATAAAACATTCTCTTCATCTCTTATTATTCATATTTGTATAGCTTTATTGATTGTTTTATTATGTGAAACTGTAGGCTTATGGTTCCTTGAAAATAAACTTGTGATACCTGAAGGGCGAATGGACGCCGCTCGATTTGTATATCAATTTAGTGTGTTGTCAATGGCTGTGACTGTAACACAAGTTCCATATAATGCTGCAATTATCTCTTATGAGAGAATGAATGTATATGCCTATGTTGAATTGCTAAATGTCATATTGAAATTAATAATTGTATACTTGTTGTTGATAGGAGATTTTGACAAATTGAAACTATATGCATTACTCGTATTTGCAGTAAGTTGTACAATAGCAATGATTTATCGTTTCTATTGTATTCGTCATTTTAATACCTGTAGATTTAAATTTATATTGGATAAACATAAACTTATGCCAATGCTTGGTTTCTCAGGGTGGGATTTATATGGAAACTTGAGTGTCGCATCTCGTCAACAAGGAACGAATATGCTTATAAATATGTTCTTTGGAGTAGCCTATAATGCAGCTGGATCTGTAGCAGCATCTGTACAAGGAACGCTATCAAGTTTAAGTGGAAATGTGATACAGGCCTTCCGCCCACAAATTATAAAGAGCTATGCTCAAGGAAATCTGCATCGTATGGAAGAACTTATGGCAAATGCTATTAAGCTAACCACATTAATGTTTTGTATGACAGCTGTTCCTGTATTCTTCGAGATGGATTATATTATGCATTTATGGTTAGGCAAAGTTCCGGTGATGGCGGTTGAATTTTGTCGTATACTACTACTATATGGATATATCTGTATGATAAGCAATGTTCTGTGTATAGGTATTCATGCAACAGGAAATATAAAATGGCTTAGTTTTATAACAGGAACCATATATTTATTATCATTACCGATAAATTATGTATTTTTTAAACTGTACCCAAATGATCCTATGTGGGCTTATTATATATCTGTTATAATGATGCTGTTTGTGGTGTGTTCTAATATTGTGATATTTAAGAAAGAACTTCCGAAATATCATATTGGACGCTATTTAAATGGTGCTTTGTCTGGTATTGTTATCTGTTTGGTCAGTTGTATTCCAATATACTTTATCTCTGAATATATACATACATCTTTTTTAAGGTTTATATTAGAAATCTTAGTTTATTCTTTTGTATGTTCTGCTATAGCATTTCGTTTTATTTTAAATGTAAACCAACGAATGCAAGTCTTCGTAAAAATAAGAAAAATAATACATTTTTAATACATAATAATCATGTCGCTTAGTATATCAAAAAAAACAACTATATTTGATAAGCTTATCCTACTTAATATGAGCTTGGTTGGTCTTATCATTTTGCTTACAATACTTGAATCTTCATTGGTAAGTAATGTTTTCTATCTAACATTCTTTATCTTAATATTGAGTGTGTTAAAAAAAACATTTGTTTTTAATAGAAATTTATTAAAGCTTGTTGTTTCTATGGCATTAATAGGATTTCTATGTGTGTTAACATCTACTATAGGAAGTTCTGCTGATTTATCGTATGATTATCTAATAAATTACTTTGCTTTTATATTTCTTTTACTATATATATTATTGATGTGTTCTTATCGACCATCAGTTAATGTTGGTTTATACCTATTAAAGATAGGACTTGTTACAGCTAGTATATATACTTTTGCATTTTATGTATTGCATATAGGAACAGAGGATGCTTTGGGTGCTTTAACAATGAATTTCTCAAACCCGAACTTGTTAGCAATGTTTTTATACCAATCTGTTTTATATTGCTTTGTATCATTATTTGTATTTCAAAAAAAGATTGTTAAATTGATAGCTATCTTCATTGGAGTTCTTGATTTTGGACTTATTTTAATTGCAGATTCAAGAAACTGCGTGTTGTCTATTATTATGGTTATCGTTGCATCTATATATATGATGATAAAAAGGCGTCACTCTATACCTAAATGGATTCTTAAAATTGTAGCAGTATTTCCTTTTATATTCATGTGGTTCTATCTAAATTTTATCAATTTGCTTCATTTCGAAGATGGAACAGCTATGAACCATGATGGAAAAAGTGTAATGAGTCGTGTAGAAGTATGGAATCATGCTTTGGATAATTTGGAGGGATTAAACTTAGTAATAGGTAATTATCCTGTGTTAAATGGAAACGCTCATAATTCACATCTTTCAATTTGGGGAAGTTTCGGTATCATTGTGGCAATATTATTTGTTGTTTTCCTGTATAGGGTAATGAATGTCAATTCAGATAAACTATACTCATATAAACAAGCAATATGTTTAATTGTTTTTTTCGGAACTTTATTTATTGGTATGGCTGAAGGAGCATTAGTATGTGGCACTTTAGGTCTTTATATTCCTGCATGTACCTTTATTTGTCTTGCAGCAGTAGATTGGGATAGCGTAAACTTAAAAAAATAAATAATTATGATAATAACAAAACTTGATGGACAATTAGGTAATCAAATGTTTACCTATGCAGCAGGCTATGCATTAAGCAGAGATAATAGTGAATCTTTAGCAGTTTTTAGGTATGAATATGAAACTGTTGCTGGTGACATAGGTTTCCAGATAGGTTCTTTAAACATAGATAAGTGTAACTTATTTTATGGTATTCCACTTTCTTTGTATTGGCATACTACAAAACGTGCTATAAATCGTATAACCAATAGATTCTTACATCGTCCATTTTTTATTATAAACCCTTATCATGATCCTAAGGTAGAAGTTCTTACTGAACCAAATTTAGAATATCATAAAATGGAAATTTCTAATGATAAAAAATATCATTTAATGACAGGATTTCGTCAATCACCTCTATATTTTGATAGATACAGGGGGGAACTTCTACGTCAGTTCACTCCTTCGTATAAACAGGGTGATAGCGTTCTAAATTGGTTAAGTATTATTGAAAATGAAGAATATCCAGTGTCATTGCACATAAGAAGAGGAGATTATGTTAAAGCCGGATTATGCATAGGATTGGATTTTTATTACAACGCGGTCAAAAAAATCCTCAACCAACATCCTAATGCAGTCTTCTTTGTCTTCTCTAATGATATTGAATGGGTAAAGAAAAATTTAATTATAGATCCTTTGCATGTTCGTTATGTGGAGCATACATCTACTATTCGTTCTTTTGATGACATATGGCTGATGTCAAAGTGTAAATCGAATATAATAGCAAATAGTTCTTTCAGTTGGTGGGGAGCATATCTCAATCAGAACCCTCAGAAGATAGTTTATGCTCCAATTCAGATACTAAATAACAATAAGGACATTATGTGTCCAGGATGGACAATATTAGAATAATATGAAGATAGCGTTTGTATCCGAGCATTATCCTTCTAAGGAACATACTCAATATTGTATTTACCTTCAGCAGCAAGCTCTTGCACTTCAAAAACTCGGTCATAAAGTAGAGATTATTAGACTACAAATAGGTAAAAATGTAGATTCTACTGAAGTTTTAGAAGGTCTTATTGTGCATAATATATATATTAGTAATTATGTTTTAGATAAAGTTTATGCTTCTTATGAACAAAGGTTGAAAGGTAGGGTAAATTGGACTTTATACGATATAGTTTCTATACATATTGTTTCTGTACCATTTGCAGAAAGTGTTATAAGTGAATGTCATAAGGTTAATGTGCCGACTGTATTTCATTTTCATGGCCTTAATGTATGGGATAATTATTATCATAAGAATGATTTTATCCATAAGTTATTGCACATTATAGAAACAAGAAGAAAAATAGAATATCTTAAGAAATGTCGTGCTATTGTTGGTGTTAGTAAAGGAGTTTGCGATGTTGTCAGGGAGCGTTTAGTATTCCCTAAATCTTATCTTGTTTATAATGGGGTTGATATTGAAAAGTTTCCAAGAGCCCCTAAGACATATAAAAATGAATTAACATTTAATATACTATGTGTAGCAAACTACATACCTATTAAAGGACAAGAATATCTGATTAATGCCATTGCTCAGATTGCTAATGAAGGTATTATGATACACCTTTATCTGATAGGTCAAGGCCCAGATGAAACGAAATTACGTAATATGGTGGTCAATTTTAATATACAAGACAATGTAACATTCCTTGGATTACAACCATATGAAAATGTATATCGTTATATGTCACAGGCTGATATGTTTATTATGCCTTCTTATTACGATTCTTTTGGGTGTGTATATGTTGAAGCAATGAGTACAGGTACTGTTACATGTGGTTGTGATGTCTATGGTCCTAAGGAAATTATTAATGATGGTGTTGATGGACTTTTAGTTAAGCCACGGGATGTTCAATCAATAGTAGATGCAATAAAGAAAGTACATTCTGATATATGTTACCGTAAACGTATAGAGGATAATGCAGTAAAGCGTGCTGCACAATTCTCTTGGAAAAAATCAGCCATAGCACTCGAAGCTGTATATACTAACATTCTTAACAATTAAGTTATGAGACAAAGAATAGAGTATTTTGACCAAATGAAAGGTGTTGCAATACTATTGGTTGTTATAGGTCATGTTATGCAGTTTTCTTTCGGCATACCAAAGTCTAATGTAGTTGATATGTTGAGCATATTTCATATGCCGATTTTTTCTTTGTCAGTGGTTACTTTATTTATAAAGAATCTTTGACATTAAAAGAAACTGCCAGCAAATGCCTTTCTCGTGCAAGAACTTTGCTGTTGCCATATGGGGTATTTCTGTTAGTTTGGTGCTTATTTTCAAAATCAAATATAGTCGATTTGTTGATGTCGGGTGGAGAACGCTATTAGTTCTTAAATGCTCTATTTGTGTTGGTTTGCACTTATGGGACGAAATAGCTTGGCTATATACTTACTTCATTATTTTTTCATACCAGATGTTAGTGCTTGGTTTAAAACATGGATTGTATTAAATCCGTTTATATTCCATTTGACTGCAAGTTTGATAGCTTCAATACCAATAATAGTGTCATCACTATTTGTTAGTTCACTAATAAACAAGAATGTTTATTTAAAGTATTTACTTTTAGGACATAAATGATAAGCTTATGATAAAACAAGACATACAAAGGTATGGCTTTAGAAAAAGAAATGTTCTCAAGTCATGGCTTTCTGGACATACTTTCTTTGTGGTTCTAAATTTTAGAATTGCAAATTGGTTATATAGACATCATATAAAGTTATTGCCAGAGATAATAAAATTCCGTACAATGAAGCGGTATTGTTGTGAAATTTCACCATATGCTACAATTGGACCTGGTTTGTTTATTCCTCATAGCTTAGGAATTGTTATAGGTCATGAAGTTGTGGCTGGTAAAAACTTGGAGATATTTCAAAATGTCACTATAGGTAGTAATCGAAAGGAACGTAATGGACGTATGATGCCAATCATAGGTGACAATGTTTCCATTGGTTCAGGGGCTGTAGTTGTTGGTGCTATTAAGATTGGCAATAATGTGAAAATAGGTGCCAATAGTTATGTTGACAAAGATATTCCAAACAATGTAGTTATTGCAGGTTGTCCAGCAAAGATAATCAAGACGTTATGAATATAGTATTTGTATCAAACGCCATTACCCCTCATCAAATACCAGTATGTGATGAGTTGTCTAAACTTGAGAATGTATCTGTAAAGTTTATAGAAAGTATTAATATAGATAAAAACACTCTTCCAATAGGATGGCAAACATCTTGTCGAAGAGACTATGTTGTGAGTTTCGATTTTTTATCTCGAAATCGTGAAGCTATTATAGAAGAAATATTTGCAGCCGATGTGGTTATTTATGGTTCTGGTGATTATTCTTTATTAAAGAGACGATTAGCAGCGGACACACTTACCTTTCTTTATTCTGAACGAATATACAAAAAATGGAAAGACTTACTGAAAGTACCTATTCACTTTTTTAAGTTTAGTCAGATGTATGGTAAATATCAGAACCTGTATCTGCTATGTGCGAGTGCCTTTGCTGCAAAGGATTATGGACTCTTGAGCCTTTTCCGCAAGAAGTCTTACAAGTGGGGATATTTTACTTCTGTTGAGAATGAAGTGGCAAATTCTACATGTAGATTTACTTCTCCGTTGAAAATGCTTTGGTGTTCCCGTTTTATTGATTGGAAACATCCGGAATTAGCTGTTAAGTTGGCACAACGGTTGAAAACAGCAGGTTATTCATTCCAACTTGATATGATAGGTGAGGGAGAAATGCTAAATAGTATGAAGACCTATGTGACGGTCAATGGTTTGGGCGATTGTGTAAATTTCTTAGGTACAATGCCAAATAAACAAGTGCATGAGCAGATGCGTAAACATGACATATTTCTCTTTACATCTGATAAAGGAGAAGGTTGGGGAGCTGTAGCTAATGAGGCAATGTCAAATGGTTGTGTGTTGATTGCTTCCGATGAAATCGGTTCTGTACCTTATCTTGTTGTAAATCAGAATAATGGTGTTATGTTTAAATCTAAAGACATCAACTCATTATATTCTGTAGTAAAAGATATATTTGACAAACCTAAAATGTGTATGGCTTTGTCAAATAATGCTATTAGAACAATAAGACAAGTTTGGTCTCCTAAAAATGCTGCTGAATCTTTGGTACGTTTGAGTAATGATTTATTGAATGATAAAGCATGTTCCATTCAATATGGGCCATGCAGTAACAAAAATAACTCGCTCTAAATTGGACTTTGATTGAAAATCAAGAAGTTGGTCGTTTGCCT
>ERZ1034691.2415-NODE-2415-length-10263-cov-4.801724_pt1 | contig 10263 bp, 19 predicted proteins | sample MGYA00520638_ERZ1034691 | MGnify/ENA primary metagenome ERZ1034691 (study PRJEB33766, sample SAMN09781763) | gut metagenome | biome: gut microbiome | host: Homo sapiens | place: Madagascar | study: EMG produced TPA metagenomics assembly of the PRJNA485056 data...
AACGCCGGACAGAGCAGCCTTTTTGATAGCCAGCAGAATGAGGTCATCCGCGAAACCCTCCCGCCAGTCCATCAGGGCATCCCTTGCAGCCGGGGGAAAGCTGCCGATATTCTCCTCGTAAGAGGTGATGATCTCCGCCAATCCAGCATCGACAGCCGGACTACCGTTATTTCTATCTCTTATCTCTTTATCTCTAATCTCTATTCTCTTATCTCTTATCTCTATGGGGAAATTTTCCCCAGAGATATCCCCAGCACTTTCCCCAGCTGCTGGGAGAGAATTTGCAGCTTGAAGTGCCTGTCTGCGCTTTTTTGCTGCCCAGTCGGTTTCGCTTCCAACCATCTCGGCATGGTTTACGAGAACCAGCGTTCCATCTCGGTCTTCGTAAATAAGACCAAGCTGTTTATAGAGTCCAAGAGCAATGCGAACGGTGTCCAGCGAAAACCATTTGCAGTCGCGCTGAATCTTTTCAATATCGAAAGGAATAATGATATCGCCTATCTGACAAGTAAGGCGGCCGCCCGTATTGACGGTTTTGAGGCAGAGAAGTTGATAGAGGACAACGTAGTTGGCACCGTTCGGCTGGCTCATCAAGAAATCGACCACTTCTGAATTCATGAACGAATCCTTGAGTTTTATCCAATAGTACCGTTTACCAGTTGCCATTATCAGACCCCCTTAGAACGGTAAATCGTCAGTGTCATCAATTTCGGAGAAGTCATCGGGATTGCCCTGCGAGTAGCTAGGCTGCACAGCTTCGGGGGCAGCTTCTGCACCCTGCCACTGCTGCCGCTGGCTCCGGGTGGAAAATCCCATCTGCTGCGGCTGCTGATTCTGGTAGGATGGCTGCTGGTAGCCCGGCGGCGGTGCTTCGCCGCCATCATCCACCCGCTGCTCCGTCTTGGGGCCACAGAAGTGAATCTTCTGAACCACAAACTCGGTGGCGGTGCGCTTCTGACCGTTTTTGTCTTCGTAGGAGCGGGTCTGGCACTGGCACTCCACAAGAGCCGTGCTGCCTTTGCGAAAATACTTGCAAACGAACTCTGCCGTTTTACGCCATGCCACGAAGTTCAGCCAATCGGTAGCCCGCTGGCCATCCTGACCGACATTGTCCCGGTCAACGGCCATGCGAAAACTGGCAACTGTCAGGCCGCTCTGTGTGGTCCGCATTTCAGGATCAGCGGCGAAGCGGCCCTGAAATGTGCAATTATTCAGCATCGGTGTCCTCCTGCTTGGTAATCAGCTCCGGATGAGTTGCAAGCATCAAATCCAGCACAAAGTTACCAATGTCGTAAACGCTGCCGCCTGCACCCTTGTGATAAATGAGGCTGAGTTCGGTCTGCTTCTGGAGCGGTTCCTTGTACTCCTCAACCGGGATAGCGATGGTCTGGACGTTCAAATCTTCCATAACTGGTTCCTTTCTTCTCGCATGATGCGGACCACCTTGCGGCACTGGTCCACATCGAACATTCCAATATGCGTAAATTCAATCGGGGTGCCCATCTTCTCGGACAGCCAGCGGTAGGCCTCATTCCGGCGGCCACGGTAGGGGCCGTATTTCCAGAGCGGATCAAATGCTGCATGAGCTGCCTTTTTCCAGTTGCGCAACTCCGAATTTGCCAAGCGGCCAAGGGGCTTGTCAGACCCCTTGTGTACGCCGACATAGGCACCGCAGCGAGGGCAGAGGTAAATCATGCCGAAGCTGTGGCCGTGGTAAACCACCGAACTGTCTACGAAGTCTGCGGGCGTTCCGCAGTAGTCGCAGATGACGATTCGGCCTTTCATCGTGACCATTCCTCCTTGTACCGGGCCAACTGCTCCGGGGTATCCGTCTCGATACCCAGAGCCTTGGCTTCATCAATCGCACCGTCAATCAGGTGTGAAAATTCTTTCGTGTCCATCTTGCTGGTGTCCTTGTAAACCAAGTAGCAGTTGAACCATTTCCCGTCCTCTTCCCGCACATCAAAGCAGCGGGTGTATTTGTAGAGGTCGTGGACATCTACGCTGACCGGGAGTTTGAAGCCCACGGTGCAGCCGTCCTTATCTCTCGCAACGGTGCCGTAGGCTACAACCAGCCGCTCTTTCACAAGGTCATCCGATTCGCCAGTTTCGGCGGCGATCTTGTTGACCAGAACATGGAAGTAGGCGTTTGCACTGTGGCTGCGCTTGTTGCGGTGCTTCTTGATTTCAATGTCCAGCAGCGGCTCCTGATTCAGCTTGTCCCACAGGTTTCGGAAATCGGAATCAACTTCCAGCGTGATACGCTGCTTGCGGTTCAGGCTGAAACTCATATCCACCAGCCGCCCGGTCATAAGGCTTTCCAGTGCTCCTTGAACACGTTCATCAGGCCGAAAGCATCCAGCCAGTCGAAGAAATCCGAAATGATGGGGCAAATATCCGGCGTTTCGTCCCTGCGGTAGCACTCCGTCCAAACATCCATGCCGTTGCTGACGAGGTAGGAAAACGTCTGCGCTTCCGGGATGAGCAGCATATAGGTTGGGTGCTGGGTGCTGGAATAGAATTTTCCACGCTCGTAGCCCTTGCTGAATTTGATGTCGTAGATGGTGCCAGCTTTTAGGGCATCGAGGCGGCCATACAGAACCACATCCATGCCCCGCACCCGAATTGTCCGGCGGGCTTTAAACTGCAGCTGCCCGCCCTTGATGATGGCGGCGATCTGCCCGGCAGCCCAGTTCCACTGATTGTTGGGGTCATCGTGGCCATCGACAATGGCAGTCACAAGGTTCTCAAAGTCGATGCCGTTTTGCATGGCTTCTGTCCGGGGCGTAGGCTCCCGGCGCAGAACCAGCATAAACTCCGCCAGCGGGTCGCCCTCGGTGGTCAAATCCTCGTAAGGATTCTCCCGAATGAGATGCAGCCACGAGGACAGCAGCGAGTGAGTGACGAGGTATGCAGCCATTACTGTGCCTCCTCTGCGGGCTTGTACTGGGCGGAATTCGGGTCGAACATTAGACCGAGGGCTGCGATTTTAGCTTTCCACTGGGCGTTCAGTTCCCGGCTGGAAGTCAGGTGATGGTGCAGAGCCTTGAACGGCTGCATGGCGGCGTTGGCGGTATTTGCATCCTTGATGCCGGCAATAATCTTGCTGCCATCCCGCATAACCTGTTCGTACGCCTCGTTTTCCTTGGCGTTTGCAGCCACTTCCTCGGCGGCCTTGCTGTTATATTCCTCGAACAGCTTGGTCAGGAAGTCATTCTGGCTGCCGGGGCCAAGGGCGGGAATCTTATAAACGCCGTGGATGCCGCGGGTGCCCTTGGCGAAATACCGCTCACAGTTGGAGAAGCCGATGGTGCGGTCGTTGCCGTACATCTCCACGAAACCGCCCAGATCCATAGGCTCCCAGACGTTGTTCTTGGTCTGGCCTTCGACCTTGATGCGGAGGCGGGTGTTGTCGCCGTCCTTTTCCTCGGTGGCATGGAATACGACCACGATGTTCTTCTTCAGCTCATAGAAGCAGTAGTCCATCAGCCGGACGAACTCACGGCCTACAAAGCCATAGCCCTTGAGGGACAGGCTGCCATCACGCTGACCGTACTTGGGGTTCTGCTTGATAGCCCACAGACCCATCAGGGAAATCAGCTTGCCGGCGGTATCAAACACCAGCGTCTCAAAGTCGTTGAGGTTCTCAGGCTTCAGGTCGTTCAGGATCTCGTCATAGCTGCGGGGCTGGATGTACGGCATACGATAGCGAGGCTCGATACGGTCAATGCCGAAGTCACAGTCGATGTGCAGCGGGCGGGGGGCGGACAAGGCCAGTGTGGACTTGCCGATGCCGGGGTAGCCAGCAATGAGCATCCGAATCTTCTTTGCGCCGTCCTGAATGTCGTTGGGATTGCGAATCATAATGTTTACTCCTTTTCAGTTTGTGGGTTTACTTGTGGAACATGACGTACTTGCCGGTGGTGCGGTTGACCAGCTCCATGAAGTCCGGGGTATCCCGGACGCAGAGATACAGGCGGAAATCCCATCCCTGTGCAGAGAGAGCTTCTTTCTGGCGGCGGGTCAGCTTTTTGCCTCTTACTTTCAAAAAATCACCCCCTTCTCGGCCTTGTTGACAGCGATGTTCAGCGTGATGGTCTCCCGGCAGCGGCGGCCGAAGTTGCCCTCCGAGCCGAACATCTTGGTTTTCTCGAACTCCTTTGCGCTGTACACGCTGGCACAGTTGAGAACATTGGGAATGCGGTCAGGGTGGACTGCCCGGAATGCCTGACACGCCATCTGGTAGTTGGGCGCCCAGACCACCGTCCATCCTCCACAGTACGGCTGAACATCATCTGAGCCGTATGTGAAGTAGAATTTTTCCAGATCCATCACTCAGCCTCGCTTTCGTTCTTGATGCTCACGGGGTCGTCTACGACGTTGATTCTGACATTGAAGTGGAGCGAGGCCAGCAGGACAATCAAACCAGCTTCATCGTCATCATTCAGGCTCACGAAGTCCCGTTCGCCGTTCACAAAGCCCTCGCGGAGAATCACAGCGTTGCCCACGATAGGCTGACCGTGTTCCGGCGTACCGTAGAGGGCGCTGGCAATGTTGTTGACGGCAGAGCCTTTCAATCGTCCCTCGTCATCGACCACCATGCAGAAGCCCTCCGGCAGATACTTGGGATGAACCACCTCGATGTAGCCGCCGACTTCTTTCTGAAGGCTGTCCAGCAGCGGTTCGCTGAAGTCCTTGAACTGCATCCGATTCTCGGTGTCAAATACCAGTCCTTTCATAAAAATCACTCCTTTTCCGGGAAGCACTCGTTGACTTCCCATGCGTCTGTGGCCTCTAAGCAGCGGTCACAGCCTACAATTGTTCCATCCTCGGTGCGATAGATGGTATCGCACCGCTGGTGGCAGATGGGGCACACGGGAGGGTCAGGGTAGCCAGCCTCCGCATCAGTCCTCGGATACAGCATCCAGCACCTCCCGGAGCGTCCGACCCATCCAGCGGCCTACGCCGTCCAATGCGCCGTTGCTGTCCAGCCAGACAAACGCGGCTGCAACGGCAGCAGTCAAAACGAACTGTGCCGCCGGGAGCCGGGCTGCTGCCTGCTCTGCGGTGATGCCATACATGGCCATCAGGATCTTCGTCATTCTACACACTTCCTTTCAGATGCCTTTTTGGTTGCTCGGTAGGCTTCCAACTCAGCCATGAGTTCGGGGTTCTGCTGGAAACGCTTGTGAAATCCGAGAAACACGCAGCCGATTCGCTCTGCGACCTCCGGCGGGATTTCGTCCACGTTGATGTGAATGTTGGCGTTCATGTAATCCTCCATGTGTTGTTTGTAGATAATCAATCTACATCAGCCGCAAAAAAATATGCTCTCCTTCTCATTGACATCAATGTCCAGGAGAACGCAGAGACCCTTGATCTCTGATGCGGTAAACTCAGACTTGTTGCGGAGTTTGTTCAAAAAACCCTGATAAGTCAGGCCGATTCGGGTCGCAACATACTTCATCTTGTAGCCGGACTGGTCAATTTTGATTCGGAGCAGATTTGTGTTGGTCACGGTGATATCACCTCACTTTCTCTTCGGCTGTAGATGTTTCATCTACTGGGCGTATATTACCACATCGTCGATGTATTGTCAACAAGTTTTTTTGAAAAAGCAAAAATATGTTGACGATGTGGGTACACGTGTACTATAATAGCATCAGAAGATTTTGGGAGGACTATGATATGACTATTGGACAGAGAATCAAGGTTCGGAGAGAAGAACTCAACATGTCCCAAGAGGAACTGGCTAAGCGTATCGGCTATAAATCGCGTTCCTCCATCAACAAAATAGAACTTGACCTTTATTCGTTACAACCGTCGAAAATCAAAACAATCGCTGATGCACTTGATACGACCCCGTCTTATATCATGGGGTGGGATGAAGAAGCCAGCCGTAATGAGTGGGCCTCTAAATTTCGTGACAGCGTGATGCAGATTTTGAATAATGCAGATTCAGCCGATTTAGAGGCTGCGGGTATCAGCGTTCAGGAAATTGAGGAAGAACTGAGCGGCAGCGAACCTATTTCGCTGGTTGCCGCCTGCTCTATTGCAGACCAGCTAGGAGAATCCTTGGACTCTCTGCTTGGACACACGCCGAAAGAAATGATAAAGGCCGCCCTCCAACAGGAGGACGGCCAAACGGCGGAGATTGCGGAGATTATTGAATTACTTCTTGACTTGCCGGCTGATCGGCGGCAGGAAGCGTTGAATTATCTTCGCTACCTTTCAGAGCGCGCAGATAAGTAATCAGCCGAGCTTTGTCAGCGTCCGACAGCATTCTTACCCTGATAAGCACTTCTGACCATTCTTCTGTGGTCATACGCATTACCCCTTTCCTAGATTACTGTCGGCAGTTTAGTTGATTATACCAGATGTGCGGCTGATTTTCAGCCATTTATAAAATAATGCCGGAATGCGAGGAATAATTATGATTTTGACTACAACTGACAACGTGCAGAGTAAAAATGTAACGGAATATTTGGGTATTGTTGCATCCGTTATTTTGACCGTCCTGCCGGGCGGAAACAAGATGATGGGGAACGCCATCGACAATTTCACGAAACAGGCTCAGGAGGATTTGGAGAAAAAGGCGACTAAGTTGGGTGCGGATGCCGTTATCGGATTGAAATTTGCCACACAGGGTAACAACTTCATGCTGCTTGGAACCGCCGTGAAGCTGGGGTGACTGACCGGACAGCTAAAATAAAAATTTATTGTGAGAAGGAGAACAAAATGGACGAGTATGAAATCAGTTTGCCTTGTACTCTTGGAGTGACTCTTTGTGCCACTGAAGATAAGTTGATAGCAGTAAAAAAGAAAAGTCAAGAAGTTTTTCCGATTTCAAAAATTCAATCCTTTAAGTTTGCCGAGCCCGGATTTCTTTCGAATGGTATGATTTCCTTCAAGATAGCTGTTTCTTCGGATTTGGTGAATATAGGGTTTGGCGTAAACGTGGCATCTGGCGGAGCACAATACTTTTGCTACACTAAAGAAAATCTGGACAAGGCGAGAGCTATAAACGATTATGTTACTGGGTACGAGTCGCGGCAGGCTTCCGCATCCGCTGCACAATCAGTCTCATCCAACACGGTTGTTTCAGTTGTGGATGAAATTCGCGGCTTGAAGCAGCTGTTGGACGAGGGTATTCTAACGGAAGAAGAATTTACAGCAAAGAAAAAGCAGCTTCTCGGAATTTGAAAGTGAACGGTGATGGTTGATGGCCAGAAAAAAGAATATCGCTGCTGGCCTCGATGCCGTCATCTATGCCCGGTACTCGTCACATAACCAGCGAGAGGTCAGCATCGAGCAGCAGATCGCAGAGTGCACGAAGCACGCTGCTGCTCTTGGACTGCGCATTGTTGGTACATACGAGGACAGGGCAATCAGCGGCAAGACGGATAACCGGCCTCGTTTCCAGCAGATGATGCGGGATGCTGAAAAAGGGAAGTTTCAGGCCGTCGTGGCGTGGAAGTCCAACCGCATCGGCCGCAATATGCTGCAAGCCATGGTCAATGAGGCGAAGCTGGACGATTACGGCGTAAAGGTGTTTTACGCCGAGGAAGATTTTGACGATACTGCCGCCGGGCGTTTTGCACTGCGGAACATGATGAACGTCAACCAGTTTTACAGCGAGAACATGGCAGAGGACATCACCCGCGGTCTGTACGACAACGCCAACAAGTGCATGGCGAACGGTCGACAGCCGTTGGGGTACAAGCGCGGTGCAGACGGTAAGGTCATGCTGGACGAGCCCGCAGCAGCTGTTGTCCGGGAGATCTTCGCCCGCGTTGCCGCCGGGGATCTGTTCGTGGATATTGCGCGAGACCTTAACGCGAAGGGCATCAAGACCAGCAAGGGAGCCGTGTGGAACAAGGGCAGCTTCCAGAGCATCTGCCAGAACGAGCGTTACAAGGGCATCTATATTTACGGCGACGTCCGCATTGTGGATGGGATTCCTCGCATTGTGAGCGATGAATTGTGGTACAAGGTACAGGAGGCCATGAGGATGAAAAAGAATCCGGTTGGAACCCGGCACCGCGTTGGTGCGGAAGATTACCTGCTGACCGGGAAACTGCGCTGCGGGCATTGCGGCAGCTATATGACGGGTATATCCGGCACCAGCAGAAACGGCGAACTGCACTACTACTACACCTGCCAGAAGCGGCGTACCGAACACGCATGCAACAAGAAGAACGTCCGCCGGGATGTTATCGAGCCCGCCATCGCACAGGCCATCAAAATGTACTGCTTGACCGATGATGTTATCGAGTGGATGGCAGATCAGACGGTCCAGTATTGGGAAAAGCACGACAATGACCTCCAGATCGAGGCGTTGGAGCAGCAGCTGGCCGAAAACAAAAAGGCCACCTCGAACATGCTGAAAGCCATCGAGATGGGAATTATCACAGAGGCCACCCGCAGCCGGATGGTTGAATTGGAGACTGAAAACTCAAAGCTGACCGCCCAGTTGAGTGCAGCCAAGAGGGATGTGGTCAAAATCAATCGGGAAGATTTGATTGACGAACTCCACGTTCTTCGCAGCAAGGATATACACGACAGGGAGGTTCAGGCAGAGCTTTTCAAAGACTTCCTTGTCGCAGCCTACATCTACGATGACAACCGCCTGAAGCTGGTCTTTTCCTTTATGGGCAAGGACAACAGCGTTGAGATCCCTCTGGAGACTGGGGAAGACCCGCCGGATGGCGAGGATTCGCCAGATGCCAAAATGTTCGTTTTGACTCCTGATTGCTCCACCAAAAAAGCACCGTACTTCGTAGGAAGTGTGGTGCTTTTCTTTTTGCTGAAGCCGATTTTTTGGGGGGCGGCATTGCTTCGCCTGCACCGTTTTCAAAAAGAGTGTTTGCCACCCGGCTGTTCAGCATTACAATAACAACAGAATCCAAGCAAAAACAAAATGGATGCCTCCCTCTACGTTCAGGGAAGCATCCATTTATTGCAGTTCCGCACAGCGGGGGTCTTTCTGATTGAAAACAGTTTTGGTGCCGAAACGGCGTTACAGCGTTTTGGCTTCCTTTTTCTGCCGCATGGCATCCGTATAATTCTGGAGTGCGTTCAGCGTCTCATCCGAGCGGCCGGTGCGGGCAACGAAAGAATCGTAGAGCTTCTCGGCGACGCGGTAGCCGGTGCGGACCACATTGAACAGCAGCATGGGCACAAAGGTGATGGAGAAGGACAGCAGTCCGCCTCCCATGACAAAATCGCCAAACTGCAGATGATCGGTAAAGTCGTCCCATGCGGTGCGGAAGTCCCCGCCGCCGATGGTCTCACACGCCTCCTTTTCGGAGAGACGGGCGTAGGATGCAGGCAGACAAAGGTGTTTCATCCCAAAGAACTCCTTTCAAAACCGAATTCCGTCTCAGGTCAAGCCACCGCCAGCGTGGTGTTGGGGATGGCGGCTGCAGCAGCCTGCTCGGCGGCCTTATCGGCCTTGGACTGCTGGTAGATCTCCTTCATCTGTTTGTAGATGCTGACGACCGTGTTGATGGTCTGGCGGGCCCACAGGTAGGCATAGAAGCCGGCAAAGCTGCCCATGACCACGGCGCTCACCTTGCCGCGGGTGTTCTGGCCGTCCCAGAAATACTGGATGGAGGTGGTCAGGCCCATGCCGTCGTCGTGCATCTCCTTCAGGCCGGTCATGGCGGAGTTGAGTGCACCCCGTCCCAGCATCCGCACCGAGTTGACAACGAGGTTGATGCCAAAGTTGAGCACTGCAGCCTGCATCTCGGACACGCCGCCCTCAATGTAGGTCATTTCGTCCTCGGAGAGGACCGCATAGGCTGCGGGCAGCACCATCGCACTCTGATATGTAAGTTCCATCATGGGAAAACTCCTTTCGCTCGTACGATCCGCACAGGGCGGAAAATCACTTATCAGGATTATAGCATAATCCACCAAAAACAACAAGAGAGCGCGGAAACGAAAATCCACGCCAAAAGAGGAACAAATTGCGGCAAAACTGTGAAAAAGATGCGAACAAACGCATAAATATCGGCGCGCAGCCCGGCGGGGCAGGACGAAAAAATGTTGTGTGAAATTTGCGCCCGTACTGAAAAAACCGCCTCCCGGCAGCTTTGGCAAAAAGCAGCATGGGGCGGCGGTTTTTAGGGGGAGAAAATGAAGAAGGAAACGCTTTAGTCGGGGGCGCGGTCGTACAGAGCCGTCAGGGCGGCGATGTGCTCGGCCAGAGCGGTGTCCAGCGGCTGCGCGAGCCGCCACTGCCAGTTGGCACCCTGGGTG
>ERZ1034691.2418-NODE-2418-length-10247-cov-6.101550_pt1 | contig 10247 bp, 10 predicted proteins | sample MGYA00520638_ERZ1034691 | MGnify/ENA primary metagenome ERZ1034691 (study PRJEB33766, sample SAMN09781763) | gut metagenome | biome: gut microbiome | host: Homo sapiens | place: Madagascar | study: EMG produced TPA metagenomics assembly of the PRJNA485056 data...
ATATTTTACATCATAACTCTTTTGATTGGAAATAAGCCTGAGCTCAATTTCAAAATCAAATTTTTTTCCAGCAATTGACTTTAAAATAGGAATATTCTTCTTCGACGACATCAGCGCTTCCCTAATTCCCCTGTTCGCATGAATGAAATCAAATCCAAAATCAATTGCATCAATAACATTTGATTTTCCATAACCATTTAATCCAACCAAAGCAGTAACCTTATCAAAATTCAAATTGACATTTGATATATTTCTAAATCCCGAAATTGAAATATTCAATATTTCCATACCTTTTACTCCTTGTAAATAAAATATTTCTCTATCTCCGAATCGCATTAACATTATATCACCTTTCAAATTCAAGTGCAACCTTTTTTTTCGTTTTATGGTCAATTTATTTAACAAGGCGCAAAACTTATTGGATTCACGCAATTATTATTCCCGTTTATTATATCTTTATACTTGTAATACTTATTTTATGTCACGGACGATGATTTTAAATCGAACCCTTCGCCCGTGACAATTTCAACGGGCGGAATAATCTTGAAAAGCCTTACTTCGCAGCCAGCACATAGCAAGCTCTTATTGTCTGCGGACCGGCAAGACCGTCAACGGTTATGCCTGCAGCTTTCTGTACCTGCATTGTTGCTGTTCGAGTACCTGCGCCGAAGATCTCGTTATTGTCAACGCCCTGCGAAATTATGCCCTTTTTTTTGAGGAGCATAAGCTGCTGCTTGTATGAGTAAACGCCCTCATTGCGGTCGCCTACCTGGAAATATCCTCTTGTCATGTCATTGCCTCCTATCTCTGACGGTGCGTCAATTTTTATTGTGGTTGTCGGCTTGGCTGTCGGCTTTGTTGTGCCTGCGGAAAGTCTCTTGTTGACCTGAGCTGCAGTATCTGCCATACGGCTGTAAAGATATGCACCGGGACAAGCAGTCGAAGCAAAATCCCTGTGTACGGTCATATTGCAGCCGTTTCGGTGGTTAACTCGGTTACTCTTGTTATCGGACCACACAAGCCTTTTGATGTCGTTACGCTTGCAGATGTCGGTTACAAGTGTTATGAGCGCACTATATGCCTTATCTGTGACCGCATACGGCGGCTTTGTGTCCGAGGCAACTTCAATTGTGATTGCCCTGTGGTCGTTTGATGGAGAGGACGACGTCCACGCTCTGTGATTCTCTGCAACCGAAAGACCGATCGAACCGTCACGACCGACAACATAGTTTGAGGAAACCTCTCTGTCGGTGTTGTAAAAATAATCGCAACCCTGCTTTGCCGTGACCTGTCCAACGTAACAATGAATTGTAATCGTGTCGATCTTGTTTCTGCGAGGGTCGTAATTATCGGTCAGTCGCTGATATGTAGCGAGTGAGCTGTTACTCATATTCACTCACCTCTTCCGTTTGTCAGTTCGGGGCTGTTCTTGACATCATCGGCAACCTGTGCATTTTTCGTAAAACTGTTGTTCTTCCACCATGCGACGATTGATGCTCCGACGGTGAATATGTAAGTCACATACTCCTGCCATTGATCAATGTCGATTGCTTCGCTTCTCTTGCCGAGGATAACGGCAAGCTGACTAATGAGCGCAAGCAAGAGAACGAGTGTTCTTGCCCAGGTCTGCGCCGTTACGCCTTTGAAATTGAACTTTTTCATTGTGATTCCTCCTTAGTCTTTCTGATTTATATGCTCTAAATCGCTGATACGGTGATCTGCGACCTTCGCCTTTTCTTCGAGCACCGGGACACGCTTCGCAAAATTATTGTGCTCCCGTACTTCTCGTGTTAATTCTTCGATTTTGGTATCCGTTACCGCCTGTGCTTTTTCAAGCTCCTTTGCCATTTTAGCGTTGGCAGCAAGGTTACTGATAACCACTCCGATGAGCGATAATACACCCGTGATGATTGCTGCGATAATTCCTTCCATGCCGCACCTCACATCAGCCCGAGGGCTTTAAGAATTACGGCACAGATCGGCAAAATCACATTAAATGCGATCGCCGAGCCTGCGACATATATGATTGTGTCAATAAGTCTGTTTCCTGTTGGTGTCATTTTGACTCCTCCTTAAAATTCAACGAGATATTCTTCTGTGATTGTTTCGGGCGAACTCTCGGCAATTGCAACATACCTCTTGCCGTTGTATGTGTAATATCCGTTCTGGATAAGCTTCATACCGGGTTCCCATTCAAACGGGTTGTCCTGTGTGCCTACCGGATTGTCCTGCTCAACATATATAGATTTCACGAGCTTGTCTCCGACATAATAGTTGTGCCAATCATACCCGATTTTATCCGACTGCTCTATCTTCTCGGTTATGCCGCCGAGCTTTTCAACCGTTTCACCCTGTACGACCTTTCGCCGTATTGCTTTAGCTTCCGCTCTCGTCATTGTCATACACCCCCTTAATTATAGCGAGCGACAGGCTGTCGGGAATTTCTTCGTCCTCTGTCGGCAAAATCGGAGGTTTTTCGACCTGCTCATCAGGTGTATCAATAGGAACTGCGTGATAATTATTCAGTAAGCTTTCAAAATCTGCCGAAAACATTATCTGCTGAGTGCTGTATGTGTTGTCGCCGTTTGCTCTGAGCTTGTAGCCCTCGTTCGGCTCAATCACAAGCATTTTAAAGCCGCTATCCTCAACGATTGATACGGTTGCGTGTTTGATTGGTTGCTTTTCGTAAGTCATGCGATAATCACTCCTTTGTAGCTCGTCAAAACGGTTGCAAGGGTCATGCCCTGCGTGGATGCAACGTACAACCCCGTTTCGGAGTCTTGTACGCAACGCCACGAGGTTAAATAGTCCTTTACAAGTGCCGAGAATTTAATCGTAATCTGCCCCAATTCCGAACGGTATTCACGCACACCATTAACAATTGACAAGAGCGTTCCCTGGTCATCAGAGCTTGCTCCGTACTTTCCTTTCATCAAAGCAGGACAGTCTGAAAGATCGAGGTCATGACTGATTGTGAGTGGCTTAAAACGGACATACCTTAACTTTGAACACTTCTGAAACGTTCGTGTGTACCCCGTTCCGCGGCTCAGGTCAAGTGGTGTTCCAAGAATTGATTGTAGGTTTGAACAGTTTCGGAAAAATTCGTACCAATAACCGGCGTTGTGTTCTTCTGCATTGTTTCCTCTCTCGATCAATGTTATTTCCTCAATAGAACCGCTGTCGTTGAAGATACCGCGAGGGTCAACGACGCACTCAAAGTCGGCAAGTGTAAGTTTTTTTAGATTTGCCGCAACCGTTCCGCCGAGAGAATTAAACATACTTCTTTCATTTCCTGCGATTGTTTTCGCCGAGCCTTTAACGCTGAATCCGCACTCCTCGACAGATTGCGAAACACGGGTACTTTTACTGTACACCGCATTCGGTGTTTCAAGAAATGGAAGCTTAATCAAAACGTCGGGTGAGTCGGGATCGTCAGATTCTTCCTTGTCGAGCTTATAGCCACCTGTAATCAAGCTCGGAGGTGTTGTTGCCCGTGCGAAAGCATAGGTTAACTCACTGCATTTTCTGAGGTCAATCACATCCTGCTCACTCTTGAGCGGCAGCTCATTGGCAATGTCGATAAGCTCGTTCCAATCCGCTTCCTTTAAGTCCTGCCCCGTGAGGTCGGATAACGTTTCACCAAGCTCGGTGCGGTCTGCTTCTTTTTGCTCCGATTTTGCCTTTTCAACGACGTTTTCACCGCTGTCGTCAAGGGTCGGATTGAGGGTGAATGTGTACGGAATTGACTTCCAAATTACCTTGTCACCGTCCTTGAGAACAAGCTGTAAAGCAAGCGTATTGTCCGTCAGAACCTCACTCGGAAGGTCGAAGGTATCGTTTGATACCGTATAATTAAAACTGCCCTGTGCGGTCTCACAGACGATATTTTTGTCATAGCCTTGTAATGACGAAGGGAGAAGAAACAACAGCGTCGTTGCGTTCTTCTCCCCTATAGTGCCGAGACTTGAATATTCGGGAAACAATCCCCTTTTTTCGCTGACTGTAATTCGGTTAATCATCGGTGATCACCTCGATAAAAGGCTCAATACTGATGATATCCTGCGCCGAAAGCTCAAGGTCGCTGATGTCAATCAGCTTGATATCAAGCTCGACCTCTTGGCTCTGCAAGACGTTAATATCAGTCTCAAAGCTCTTGTACGCCTCATCCTCAAACTCGTAGATATGCTTTTCCTTGTTCAGTGTGCCGTACTTCTCGCAGAGCTTGATACGTTCGCCGTCGTACACATTGATTTCGCCGTCAACGGCTTTAATGAGCTTTGCCAGTCTGTAGCTCTGCTTTACAGGCAATGTCCGCCCCGCAAGCCGTGAAAGCGTCTCACGGGCGTTTAATATTTGTTTGATTGATATTTTCATGTGTGCCTCCTTGTTACAGTTCTCTGTACAGTTGTCCTGTTGAGGGATCAATATATACTTTTTTCAGATCATCCGTTGATTGTGCCGAAGGGAGTGCTTCTGGTCTTAAATTTTTACAACTTATTTCATCAGCTGCCAAAATGCCGGTACCAAGATCAAAATAATAATTCGTGTTTGAGTTTAAGAGTGCCCTTGCATTGAGCGTGGCTCCAACAAAAGTAGTAAGTTTAAAGTTTCCCACAAATCCCATATGATCAGCGGTCGGACTATTTATTGCTTGAAGCCACGACAAAGAATCGCTTGTTGTGCCTTGATTAGCCATTGCAATAGAAACTATCCTCAGTTTGGCATTCTGACTGTTTGCCTTTTTAATTTTAATTAAATCATAACCTCTAATTGAACAAGAAAGGCTGCCATATCTATACTGATACGTTTTTCCGGAAACAGTCGCATTTCCAGCTGTCAATGCATCCACGCCAATTTCACATGTAACTGTTTTATCAGTTGTCAATTTAACTTGTTGTGGCAATAGTGCCTTGCCGTTTGTGGTTGTTGCAAGAATTACATCAAACGTAAGCATATACACCTGTGTTTCTTCTACATTATCAATTTCTGCAATTGTAATAGAGTTTGTAGCAGTCTTGTGGCAAAACCAATTTTTAGAGTTGTTCCAGAACAAGGCTTTTAACACCGGAATCGCAGACATTACCGACACAGCAGCTTTTGCATTCACCATTCCTGTATCAGATCCCGTATAGTTTCTCAGTGTTAAAACATCAACGTCGTTATTATCAATGACAGTACCATTTTTTATTGTGTCAATGTTTATTGTATTTCCAAAGTTTATATGCTCACTATGAACACCTGAACTATCAATCATAGAATCACCGTTTTCATCTTTAAGAATTAATGCTCCATTTTCTATGGTAACACCGCTTGTGTCAAGAGTTACCGATACGCACTTTTGATTTATTTTATCTGCCACGTATTGATCGGTAACTGTCGATTCAACCCCTGCACTTATCTTTTCAGGCAGCAACTTTATAAAAGACCGATAAGTTGCATCACTTACCATATCTATCTCCGACGGCGTCCAATCGGTAGCAATGTTGCCTTCTTCAAGCTTAAATGAGGAAATATCAACTCGGTATTGTGTGCTTGCTAAACAGTCTGTAAAGAAAAGCATTATATAAAAATGACTGATTAGGCCTGTAATCTTGAAAGTCAATACATATTTCTGCCACGAGGTTGTGAGCGTCGGAGCAGTACTACGATTTGTGTCAAGAGTAACCTTCACGCCTTCTCCGGCATAAATCGCAGATGAAGCAACAAGATTACCCGGGTGTGAGAATGCACCGTCTGTTTTAAGCCAAAATGACAATGTATATGTCGTATTCGGCTTGACCTTATCAACAGTGCTCTGACCGAGGATATCAGACTCAACAAAACGGATACCCCTTGTTATGCCTGTATCTCCGCCTGTCGAATCAGCGGTAAAAATCACTTGACTGTATTTCCCCGACGGTACATATGTATCGGGGTATGACGGGTATATCAACGCTTTGTCGACCTTATATTTTGTCGGTGTAAAACCCGCGAAACACTCGGAATTCAGCAGAATATTTCTTGTGCCGATTTTCAGGTTTTCCTCAACCGATAGCGTAATCTTGTCCGACTGTGCTTCAATGAGCGAATTACACCGCTCCTCGGTGATATATCCTGCGTCCCGAATATTCTTGATTGACTCTGCCTGTGTTGAAAACTTTTCGGCGGTCTGGTTGACGAATGTATTGTATGTGCTGTTCGCCACATAGTTTTTCTTAACCTCCGTTTTCAGCGCCGTATATTGGCTTGTTGCCGCCGAAGCAGTTGCCGTGATTTTTGCTTCAAGATCATTCTTGGTATCAACTATTTCGCCCTTAATACCGTTTATGGTTTGAGTAAATTCGGAATACTTGTCGTCAGATTCCTTGACAAGTGCCGTAATCCTCTGCTCCTGCTTGTCAACCTTGATCATGGTTTTCTTCAGCAGCTTATCAGATGCCGACTCTGCCGCCGAATAGTCAGTTGATGTAGCCTGCGGCGCTTCAAGCTTCGACTTTTCTTTTACTCCTTGGCTGACGGTCATATCGGTACGCATAAAGATTGTTTTGTACTCTTTTTCGTCACCGATCATACCGCCTGTGCGTTCACAAACCTTGAGAGTGAATATATCACCGAAATTAAGGAAGCCGATGCCGAACGAGTCGAGCTCATAAAGGTAATACTCCGTGCCTGCAACGTTATCATAAATACCTTTCGCAAACTGCTTTCGGTATTCGTCGTTGCTTGAGTCCTCAATAAGCTCGACGTTCGATATTTTAACCGCTGTCTGAGAATCTGTAAGGTTTGACGGATAGAATACATTATCCTCCTGCGGTTCTCGACTTAATACAACGCCCATAACCGGTCCGTACTTTGCACCGATAGTCACACTTCGGAGGTTGCTCTCGTCAATCACATAGCCGCTCTCTGTCGGCTTTATTGCATAAAGCTTAAACGGATCGCCTCCGAGCGAATTTTTGAACGCAAACGTCACACCGGAAGCCTTTGCGATTTCATCGAGAATATCACGGTATGTATAGGCCGCCTCGGTGCTGTCGTTCTCAATGTCAAGATATTTCTCGCTTGTGATCACCTTATCGGCGTTTGCCATTAAATTAAAACTGTTTGCATCGTAGTTGATATCGAGCTTATTTAATATAGCAATAAGATAGTTTTTAACGGTAATACCGCTTTGCCACAATGATGCAGTATATGGCCGCATAGACTGATAAAGCTCATCGTAAGCAATTACGCTTGTAAGATTTTGTGCCGCATCATATTCGGGAGCTTCTGCGATATAAAATCCGCCGTAACCGATTGTTACGCTGTCACCCTCCGGGTGTGTTGCTTTGATTTTGAGGCTGTCAAGCAGCAAGCCTTTTTTTGCTTTTGCTGTCCAGTCGCCTTTGAGCTTAACCTCAAGACAACGCATCACGGAGCGGTATAATGCCCCGTCAAAGTAATACCGTATTTCATTGATATCTTCCGGGGTAATGTCGGCTATGTGGGTGTATGAACTGCCGTTTTTACGTTCCAGCTTCATGGTCACTTCAACAGTCTTGCCCATTACCTCCATTATTTCCTGTACGGTTTTGCTCATGATTTCGACCTCCTGTTATTGGCAATGACACTAAATTGCATTGAGTCAAATGTGCTTTTACATTGGTACGACTGTACGCCGTTGCTCAATGTTCCGAGCGTACCGTATTTATCCCAATGCTTTATCTTGTTGGTAACATCGCCGAAATAAAAGCTTGCGGTTTCAAAGCGCTTGCGTTCGGTGCAGTACGCTCTGACGGTAGCTTCGGTCTGGTTAAGACATTTACACAAAATGGCACGCTCGTCGGCATTTTGTTTTCCGATTGTCACCTGCAACTTCGGGAATATACCGATAAGCGTACCTTTTGATGAGCCCGTCATACTGCGCCCCGTATCATCTCCCCACAGCTTATAGTCGCTGAGCGACGCATCTTTAATTGTACTCGGGAAAGCATACCACGTTGAGCCGCATTTGATTGCAAAAGGCTGCGTGCAGTTTTTTATAGTGGTATCTGTATATGTTTTTATCATCACAAAACACCTCCGTTTGTGGCAAAGGCAAATCGTGAATCGTACTTCTTGTTTGATGAATTTACATCCTTGCCGTCAATCGTAATGCGGTTGACAACGTTCATTGATACCCTATCGGCAACCTTGTCAACAAGCATATCCATCCACTCGGTGTTGTTCTGCAACGGGAGGATAGCCTCCGCTCCTGCTTCACCGGCAATAACCGCCTGACCTCTGCCCGGGTTATTTACAATACCGCCTTTTGCAAGACGGGGAATGTTTACATAAGGAAGATTAAAACCTAAAGTGCTAAAGCCCACGACCTTTGCAACACCATCTGGCAAGTTAAAGTTAAGCAAATTGAGCTTACTGACAATCCAATTTATGCCACGCTCAATATATGAAATTGCAGAGTTAATTGCCAACTTTGCTCCTTGTGCAATTACTGATAGCTTGTTTGACCACCATTTTGTAGTAAATATCGGAGCAATTGAAGAATTCCAAAACGATTTTACGGATGACCACGCTTTTGAAACCCATTCGCTAACAACATTCCAATTTAAAGCAATCGCAGTTACCAACCCTACCGCTCCAGCCGCAATTAAAGCAACGCCTAAAGGTAGTGCAGCACCTGTCGCACACAGAATAATTCCAAGAACCAGTAAAGCTCCCGAGACAATTCCCGCAAGAACAGAAATTGTTTTTTGCGTTTCATCTGATAGTTTATTCCAATTTAAGGCAATTGTTGTTACAAGTAAAGCGGCTCCTGCTGCTAACAATGCCACACCGAGCATAAGGTGAACACCGGTACACAATAAAATAATACCAAGAACCAACATTGCAACAGATGCGATAGCAAAAACAACTTGTAAAAAGTTTCTAACCTCCGATGGCATTTTGTCAACCGCCAAAGCGACCGCCGTCACAAGCAATGCCGCCCCTGCTGCTATAAGAGCAATTCCCAAAGGAACCTGTCCCGCAGCAAGAATAAGAATAACACCTAATGCCAACAAAGATGCACCTGCAATTCCCATAATTTTAAGTAACATATTTTGGACTTCTGTCGGCATTTTATTAACCACCATTGCAATGGCACTTACCATCAACGCAACACCTATTGCAATTGCTGCTAAACCAGCAGGCAATTGACCGGCTGTGCAAAGCATAAGCCCTATTGCCAGCAAAGCGCCTCCGGCGATCATCATTATGGTGCTTATCATTGCTTCTGTTGATACTTTGATTTCATCTGCGTTTCCTATTGCCTTCGCTTCAAGTGCAACACCTGCAACTATAGCAGCAATTCCTAACGGGATTTGTCCGCATACAAGTAAGACTAAGCCAACTGCGATAAGTGTACCTCCAACAAACGCCTCAACATCTGCAAGATTATTTTTTATAAGTTCACATATCTGTTCAAACTTTCCGCCGCTGACATCGGGGAGATCAAGCAATGCAATGGGGTTTGCTGACTCCGCATCTGTTGAACTCTGATTATTTGCCGTCAAAACATTCTTTTCATCAAATGCTGCAAGTTGCTTATTTGCTTCCTTCGTTGCCTTTGCATTTTTCCTTGTAGCTTCGGTCTGCTTGTTGATTGCTTTTGCGTTGTACTGCGCTGCCATATCAACGCCCGTCAGCACTTTTACAAACAAATTCAGATAAGCGAAGGCATATTTCAACCAATATACAACCCGTTCTATTACGGGAGCTAAAGCGTTTGCAAATGCACCTTTCATTGCAGTTACGGTATTATTAAGTTTCTCATTGTCGGAAAGCACCTGACGAATGGCATTTTTTACGGCATAAAATCCCGCTTGTGCGCCGAAAAGGGCAAGTGTGTATTTAGAAACCTGTTTTATAGCTTTTTGCATACTCGACCCCAGATTTTTGGCGCTGTCTGCCGCAGCGTTGAAACTACCTTTTGATGAATGCTTAAACTTATTGGCACTGGCAATAAGTGCATCATACTGTTTTTTAAGTTTCTGATACTCTCTGTTTGTGTTCAGTGCATCAGAACCGTCAATGCCTTTCTGCGCTGCCAATTTCACCGTTTCTTGTTCAATTGTCTGCATTTTTGATTTGACCTTTTCAAGCGTTGCCTCGTACTGTTCGGCATTCTTGATTTTCGATACAAAATCATCACCTGCGACCGTGCCGGAAACATCGGAATTGATTGATTTAATATCGTCTTTCTGCTGTTTTTCGGCAGCCTTGATCTCTGCTTGTCTTTGTCTTTCAAG
>ERZ1034691.2421-NODE-2421-length-10230-cov-30.254447_pt1 | contig 10230 bp, 7 predicted proteins | sample MGYA00520638_ERZ1034691 | MGnify/ENA primary metagenome ERZ1034691 (study PRJEB33766, sample SAMN09781763) | gut metagenome | biome: gut microbiome | host: Homo sapiens | place: Madagascar | study: EMG produced TPA metagenomics assembly of the PRJNA485056 data...
GGAGGAATATCATGGGTAATTTATCACATTTGGACGCACTCGAAGCAGAGGCGATATATATTATAAGGGAAGTTGCAGCAGAATGCGAAAAGCCGGTAATGCTGTATTCTATAGGAAAGGACAGCTCAGTTATGCTTCATCTTGCAATGAAAGCATTCTATCCTGAGAAACCACCTTTTCCATTTCTTCACATTGACACAACATGGAAGTTCAAGGAAATGATTAAGTTCAGGGATGAGACAGCGAAAAAGCTTGGAATCGAGATGCTTACTTACACTAACGAAGAGGGTGTTAAGCAAGGAATCAACCCATTTGACCACGGTTCAGCTTACACTGATATCATGAAGACTCAGGCTCTTAAGCAGGCACTTAACAAATACGGCTTTACAGCAGCATTTGGCGGCGGACGAAGAGACGAGGAGAAATCAAGAGCTAAGGAGAGAATTTTCTCTTTCAGAAATACAGCACAGGCATGGGACCCTAAGAACCAGCGTCCGGAAATGTGGAAGCTTTACAACACTAAGATTCACAAGGGCGAGAGCATGAGAGTTTTCCCTATCTCTAACTGGACTGAGAAGGATATCTGGCAGTACATCCAGAGAGAGAAGATTGATATTGTACCTCTTTATTTTGCAGCAGAAAGACCTGTTGTATACCGTGACGGCAATATCATCATGGTTGATGATAACAGAATGAGACTTCTTCCAGGCGAAAAGCCACAGATGAAGAAGGTAAGATTCAGAACTCTTGGCTGTTATCCACTTACAGGCGGTGTTGAGTCAGACGCAGAAACTCTTGACGAGATTATCGAAGAGACTTTAAGTGCGGTTGAGTCAGAAAGAACAAGCCGTGTAATCGACCATGAGGAAGCAGGAAGCATGGAAAGAAGAAAGAAAGAGGGGTACTTCTAGAATGAAAGGTTTACTTAAATTTATTACATGCGGTAGTGTTGATGATGGAAAATCTACACTTATCGGACACATTTTATATGATTCAAAGTTATTGTATGCTGACCAGGAGAAGGCGTTAGAGCTTGATTCCAAGGTTGGAAGCCGTGAAGGTAAGATTGATTATTCACTTCTTCTTGATGGTCTTATGGCTGAGCGAGAGCAGGGAATCACTATTGATGTTGCTTACAGATATTTTACAACCGACAATAGAAGCTTTATAGTTGCTGATACTCCGGGACATGAGGAGTACACAAGAAACATGGCGGTTGGTGCTTCATTTGCAGACCTTGCAGTAATCCTTGTTGATGCAAAGCAGGGCGTGCTTATCCAGACTAAGAGACACGCAAGAATCTGCGCACTCATGGGAATTAAGCATTTTGTATTTGCAGTTAATAAGATGGATCTTGTTGGTTACAGCGAGGAGCGTTTTAACGAGATTAATGCACAGATAGCAGAGCTTACTAAGGAACTTTCACTTGCAGATGTAGTTGTTATCCCTGTTTCGGCAACTGAGGGTGACAATGTAACAACTAAGTCTGAGAATATTACTTGGTATAAAGGTCAGGCACTTCTTCCATACCTTGAGCAGGTTGATGTTGATGATACTGAGGAAGAAAAGGGCTTCTACATGCCTGTTCAGAGAGTATGCCGTCCAAATCATGAATTCCGTGGCTTCCAGGGTCAGATTGAGGCAGGAAGCGTATCTGTTGGTGATGAGATTATCACTCTTCCAACTAAGGAGCATGTTCATGTAAAGAGTATCCATGTCGGTGACAAGGAAGCCCAGACTGCTTCTATCGGACAGCCGGTTACTATCCAGTTAGACCGTGAGGTTGATGTCTCAAGAGGTTCAGTTCTTGCGGCAGGAGCAGACCTTAAGCTTGCAACTGAGATTACTGCTACAATCCTCTGGATGGATGATGATGTTCTTACTAATAACAAGAACTTCTTTGTAAAGCTTGGAACAAGACTTATTCCGGGCGTTGTTACTGAGATTGTTAATACAATTGATGTCAATACAGGCGAGGAGAAGCCAGCAGCTCTCCTTAAGAAAAATGAAATTGCTGTATGCAAGATTTCTCTTGCTGATGTAATTGTTGTTGATGAATTCAACCTTCACAAGACTATGGGAGAGCTTATTCTCATAGACCGTGTTACTAATATGACTAGTGCCTGCGGTGTTGTCCGTGAAGTTAATGAGGCAGCTGATGATGTTAAGGAAGTTGACGCAGCTTTCAGAGCGGAGCTTAACAACCAGAAGCCTGTTGTTGTAGAGACAGTTCTTTCAGACAAGATTAATGTTGATTTCTTAAAGAAAGTTGAGAAGGAGCTTCTTCTTGACAACAAGCATGTATATCTGTATGTTCCAGCAGAGGGCGAGGATTATACAAATGTTGTGACTCACCTTGTAAATGCAGGTATTGTTGTTATTCTTGCACTTAGTAAGGCCGCTGATCTTAAGATTGACGGCGCTGAAGTGCTTGCAGGCTGGGAGTCTGAGGTTGATGCTACTACTGTGGATGTGGCTGCATACATTAAGAAGAATGCGTAGGCTGTGGTTCTTCCCCGCTGCGTGGGGTTACTTCAGGGTTGGAAGTGTTGGCAGACGTGCGGTAAAGGGCGCTTCGCTGCTTTACCTTGGGTTTGGCAAAGCTTGCTTCGCTGCTTTGCTTGGTTTTGGAATATATTTTGTAGGAGTTAGGCTATAATTATGAATACACATTTTTTTAAAAAGTTAATATGTTTGGGTGTGATTTTTTGCCTGACTTTTACCGGACTTTCTGGTTGCAGGCAGAAGAAGACGGAACTTGTTAATGTTTCTTATGATGCTACCAGAGAGTTTTATAAGGAGTATAACAGGCTTTTTGAGGATTTCTGGTATGGCAGAACTGGCGAGAAGGTTGAGGTTATCCAGTCTCATGGCGGTTCTGGAAAGCAGGCGCTAGAGGTTGCTAATGGTCTTGGTGCTGATGTTGTCACGCTTGCTCTTGAAGGCGATATTAATGTTATAAGGGACGAAGGGCTGATTGATGACGGCTATATTGATGATTATTCTGATGACAGCTCGCCTTACACTTCTACGATTGTCTTTCTTGTAAGAAAGGGCAATCCTAAGAATATTAAGGACTGGGATGACCTTCTTAATGATGGGGTTAAGGTTATTACCCCTAATCCTAAGACTTCTGGTGGTGCCAGATGGAATTTTCTTGCGGCATGGTATTATTTTAAGAAGCAGGGACAGACTGAGGAACAGGTTCAGGCAAGTGTTACGAGACTTTACAAGAATGTGGCAGTGCTTGATTCAGGTGCAAGAGGTTCTTCTACCACATTTGCAGAGAATGGACAGGGAGATGTCCTGATTGCATGGGAAAATGAAGCATTTTTCGCATTACAGGAATATCCGGGCGAGTATGAAATTGTTGTTCCTTCCGCATCTGTATTGTGCCAGCCAACGGTTGCGAAGGTTGACGAGGTCACGCAGATGAATGGAACTGCGGAACTGGCAGACGCCTATCTTTCTTTCCTGTACACTGATGATGTGCAGAGACTTGAAGCACAGAACTTCTACAGACCTGTAAATAGGGACATCCAGAAGGAATATGAATCTTCAAGTGACGCAAGAAATATTAAAGAGATTCCATACGATGGTAAATGGATTGTCAGCGACATTGACATGGCGGATATCGGGTATTTTGGCGGTTGGGAAGCGGCTACACAGAAGTTTTTCTCTGACGGCGGAATATTCGATAAGATATATGATTAATTGAGATGTGAGGTCACACTTAACCGGCTTTTGGCTGGCTGGGTGTGGCCTTTTTGGTGTGAATCTGACTATGCGCAGGTGAATGAAGCCTACTAACATAGTGCAAAGTTATTAATTTAGTGGGTTTCTGAAGAGAATATTATAGGTTGTTAAAGTGAGAAGACCTACTAATCAATCAGGGAAGATATGATTAGTAGGTCTTTCACTCGCAAACTGCTTGCAGTTCTTAGTAAAATGTGGGAAAAAGACCTACGAAAATATGTTAATTTAACAATATAGTAGGTCGCAAGCCGGAAAGTATATGAATAAGACCATGGAAATGACCTACTATATTGAGTGTATAATGGCTTTTAGTGGGTTTTGTCCGCACGATCGAAGCTGTGTGACCGTGGCAAAACAGTGGTTAAAGAATATTAGTGGGTTTTGTCCTTCGTCAACAGCCTCTTATAAGTACAGTCGATGCCAAGTGCACCAAGCGGAGCGGTCACTATTATTGCAAGCACAGCTACAGAAAGCACTATCTGACCGCAGGTAAGTCCGGCGGCGAGAGGTACAGAACCGATGGCTGCCTGGACGGTTGCTTTAGGAAGATATGCAATGACGCAGAAAATGCGTTCCTTCCATGTAAGGTTTGTTTTTATGGTGCAGAAAAGAACTCCGGCTGCCCTGAAAACAAGAGCAGCGAGAATCATGAGTAAGGCTGGAAGCCCGGCTTTAAGTGTGTAGCGGATATCGACAGCCGCGCCGACAAGCACGAACAATATTACTTCAGCAGCGAGCCACAGCTTGCCGAATTTCTCGGATAGACGGGCTGATACATCAGGAACACATTTGAACTTCAGCGTACATGCCATTGCGACAACGGCAAGAAGTCCGGAAACAGACACTTTACCTTCAAGCCAGCCCTCAATTGCGATAAGAAGGAAAGAGAAGCCAAGCACGATAATAACCTTCATGCTGTTTCTTACAGTATGCTTGCGGGCGTATGATGTTTCAAAGAACAGGTACAATCCCAAGCCGATCACTATACCAAGAATTATGCCGAGTATAATAGATACAGGGATGTTTATGAAATCCATAACATTTGCCTTGCCGCCCTGTGCCACATTTAAAAATGTTGTGAATAATACTATGACAAATATGTCATCGCATGAAGCACCAGACAGTATCATCTGCGGAATCGCTTTGTCAGTTCCGTAGCGCTTCTCAATCAGCATTACCATCCGTGGAACGACAACCGCAGGAGAAACGGCGGCTAGAACCGCGCCCATCACGGCGGCTTCGGCGTGGTTAATTCCAAGAATTACAGGGGCAAACAGAATATAACAGATGATTTCGCAGGAAGCCGGAACGAAGGACAGAAGAATTGCACTTCGTCCGGCTTTTTTCAGGTCTTTTAAGTCAAGCGACAGACCGGCTTTGATAAGAATAATGATAAGAGCCATTTTTCGCAGGTCAGCCGATATCGAAAGGATTGACGGGGCAAGAAAATCAAGGACATATGGTCCGAGGACAATACCGGTAACAAGCATTCCGATGATTCTCGGAAGTTTCAGCTTCTGGCAGATTGCACCCATGACGAGCCCAACCAGAAAGATAAGTGATAAAGATGTCAGCATAATAAGCCTCCTTAAAATATAATAAAAAGTAGTAAATGCATTTATGAACGCAAAAAAAGCTGATGCTTCCTGCGACATAAAATCGTAGAAGTCATCAGCTTGAATAAGCAGTTTAGGTTTCCCAAGGGAGTACTTCATTCACTTTGATATTTATAATACTTTGGGGCGTGGTTGTCAAATGTAAATAAGAAAATAGGTTTGTTTCGGGAAACAAGTAATGCTTTAGAGAAAAAAGTGTAATTTTCCAGAAATTAAAATAATATTTCCTAAAATTAACTTGATATTTCCGAAAAACTGCGTAGAATATAATATATAGATATATAAATATTGTGAATTAAAGCAGATATGGTGTGGAATCTGTGCATACATGACACGGATTTCAGTATGTGCAGTAATGCACAGAAAAGAGGGGCTTTATGGATATAAGATATATTAAGGCGAAGGAATTATCCGCAAGATGGGACGTGACACCAAGAAGAATTAACCAGTTGTGTGCAGAGGGAAAGCTACATGGGGCTTACAAGGAAGGCAAGTTCTGGATGATACCTGATGATGTGGACAGACCGGATTGTTTAAGGGAGAATAAGAAGCTTTATGTCAGAGAGGACGGCGTTGTATATAACAGGAAGCGTCCCTGCCCGGTTGGGATAACATCTTATAAAGAAGTGTCTAATGAATGTTATTATGTCGATAAAACATTGCTTATAAAGGACATTATAGATAATCACAGTAAGGTGTATTTATTTACAAGACCGAGAAGATTCGGAAAGACTCTTACTATGGACATGGTGCGCACATTTTTTGAAAAGACTGATACGGATACATCAATATATTTTAAGGATAAATATATATGGCGTGCGGGAGCAGTATATAAGGAAAAGCAGGGGCAGTACCCGGTGATATTTCTTACATTTAAAGACGCCCACCAGTCAACATGGCAGGATATGTACGCGAGTCTCTGCTTTACATTAAGAAATGAATTTTTGCGGCATATTGAACTGACGACAAGTGCCAGACTAAGTAACTATGATAAGAAGTATCTTAAGTCAATACTTGATGATGAGGCAACGATAATAGATTATCAGTTTGCACTGGGGAAGCTGTCGGCAATGCTTTCAAAGCATTATGGCAGGAATGTAATCGTGATAATTGACGAGTACGATACGCCAATTCAGCAAGGACATATATTTGGATACTATGATGAAGTGATTGGCTTTATGAGAAATCTTTTGTCGGCTGTCTTAAAGGACAATCCAAGTCTGGAACTGGGGATTCTCACGGGAATTCTCCGCATAGCTAAGGAAAGCCTGTTCAGCGGGCTTAACAATCTTGTGGTTAATACAATTCTTGATGATGAATATTCGCAATATTTTGGATTCACGGAAGAGGAAGTTTCTGCTATGGCGCAGTACTACGGCGTGTCTGACCGGCTGGGTGAGATTAAGGAATGGTATGACGGCTATATGTTTGGCAGAACCGGAATATATAATCCGTGGTCGGTTATTAATTACTTCAATAACAAATGTGTTCCCAAAGCCTTCTGGTCAAGAACAAGTGGCAATGAGATAATCGGCGAGCTGTTTAATAGTGCTGATACCACATTTGCAGATAACTTATTAAGATTGCTGCAGGGCAGTACTGTTCAGGCAATTGTTGACACAGATATCATATATCCTGAGATTAATGGAGACATTGATACAATATACAGCTTCCTTCTGGTTGCCGGATATCTGCGTGTGTCAGAGCATATTGGCTCTCTGTACGACAATCCGATATGCGCGCTGTCGATACCTAATTATGAGATAAAGAGCGTGTTCCAGAAGGAGATTATTGACAGATATAACGGCATATTTACAGGTGCGCTGCTAAGAAACTTTGCGGAATCAATCCGTACGGGAAATGCACATTTATTAACAGAAACCTTGCAGCAGTATCTTTTGCAGTCTGCAAGCGTGTTTGATACGGCACATGAGGATTTCTATCATGGGGTGGTATTTGGAATGCTTGCGGTATTGTCAGACAATTATTATATCTCGTCTAACAGGGAGTCAGGTGATGGACGATTTGACATAGAGCTGCAACCGAAGAGCCGTGGCGGACATGGATATATCATAGAATTCAAAGCATGTAAGGAAGCTGAGCTTGAGAAGATGGCCGGCAGTGCAGTCAGACAGATTCAGCAGAAAAGTTACACAGCCAATCTTGAAAAGCATGGCGTGTCTGGGATAGGCATGTTCGGAGTTGCATTCAGTGGAAAGAAAGTGAGTGTGGCGTATGAGGAGCATGATGTGAAGAAGCGCAAGTCACGCGAATAGAAGAATTGCAGAAAAAAGGACGGTAAGAAGTTAATGCTTATCGTCCTTTTTGTCACGGATTATTTATCCTTAATTGCATTATACAGATTAACAATCTCGCCATCTTTCTTGGAATTCAAGAACACAGTCTGGTCAGCAGTTTTTATCATAAGTACAGGAGACACATCATTAAAAATGTAGAGATTACATTTGCCATAAGTATTTCCTTTGAATTTGCCGACAAGGTAACTGTCGGTTGCACCGCCGTTATATCTGAAAAAATGGTCATCAGGCAGTGAATCCATCAGAGTAATTTCGGTAATGTCGTCAATGTTAATTCTGCTTGTGTAACCGCAAGAAGACACATTTACAGTGCTATCAGTAGTCCTGATGTCGATAGTAACATGAATGTATGGAATTAATACAATAGTTGTCCATATTAGTAATCCAAGAGTAACAGCCGTTATGCTTCCGGTGAATATCTTAGCACCTGTGCGGGCGTAGTTAAGCGAGTAGTTGGTCGAACACAGCCTGTCGGGTACGAAAAGGTGCGGGTCATTAGGATTGTAGTAAAATCCAGTCTTCCAGTAGTCGTCATCATCAACAAATACCGGCTGTGTGTCAGCCTTAAGCATTTCGTTCTTTCTGTTGCGTGCAAGAATAAGAATGACAGTGAGCGTGCAGCCGCTTAACAACTGCAGAATAATGTACATCCAGAAACTTAAATCACCAACAGTATCCTGAATAATACACATTAACACAAATGTTATCCATGCCACGAAGTTAAGAAGTGACATTACAAGCATTGCTGAAGCAATGTATTTCTTCATAGTCAGATTAACAATGTTGTTAATGTCCGAATTAAGGCTGTATGCCTGATTCTGTCGTCTGTTCATATAAATGTGGAACACAAGCCCGAATACAGAAACTATGACAGTACATATTGCAAATACAATAATCATAGAAAAATACGCTCTGTCTGTCCATGAATAGAATGGAATCAAAGCCAGCAGTTCTGCGGCAATTATGATGATGTGGTATCTGAAGCTGATGGGGGTTGTGTCAGCATTTGCACAAGCACGCGTATCAATAAAGACCTTCTGTTTCTGGGATTCCACAAACCAGCCATTCTGTATCTTTAACAGATACATTTTCCGATGCGCTGAAAGCTGGATATACATAATTCCGAAAACGAACACGAGAATCCAGATTGTATACACAATAACGAAAATGATTATGTTCACAAAATTAAGAAAGCATATGGCTATTGAGAGTACTGCATTGATATTCTGAAAATATTTCATGCGTTTCTTAAAGCGTGTCATAAGTCGGGTGACATCGTCATCGTTAATATGGTCGCCTGGAATGTGGACTCCGATAAGCATTCCGTTGTTGTATCGGTAGTTGGATTCATATGCAAATCTCATGATCAGGACTGTGAACATGTTGCATACGAAGAATAGCATAAACATTGCGATTTTCATAAGGAAACCTCCTTGTATAGTGGGACTGTGTGTGTTAATGCATGTGTGAATACAGGCATATTACATTGTGCAGGGATTCATCTTGGAATAAATGTTTTCGCACATTTTTAAGAATTCTGCCTTATCCATTCCTGTAATGCTTGCTTCTGCGGATAGCAGCTCAAGCTCTGATTCAAGCTTTTCCCTGAATTCAATATCCATATTAATATTCTCGGCGACAAATGCACCAAGCCTTCTGTCGGTTTTAATAAAACCTTCAGCTTTAAGAATCTGGTAGGTTTTATTGACGGTCATTGTATTAACGCCTGCGTCAGAAGCAAGTTGTCTGACGGTCGGTAGTTTCTCGCCAGCCTTGAGTTCTCCCTTGCCGATTCCTTTAACAATCTGATTCCTTAACTGCACATATATGGGGGTGTCGCTCGCAAAATCAAGTTCTATAACCATATCGGGCTCCTTTCTGTAAAGATGGGTGATTTCTGTTTTATCTGTATTACATATAGTAATACAGATAAAACAAGAAGTCAAGAGGGCAGGGTGAGGATAATCATAGACATGAGATAATATTGGGGAAATGCCTACACAATTATGGTAATTATGTAGATTAGTAGGTCTGTTGAGGAGAATGCGAAGTGGTAAAAGAGAATATTGACAGAGAAAGACCTACGCAGGGAGGGGAAAATGGCAGGATAGTAGGTCTTTCGAGAGGGATGAGAGGGAATAAAAGAGGATATTGGCAGAGAAAGACCTACGCAAGGAAGGGAAAATGGAAGGATAGTAGGTCTTTCGAGAGGGATGAGAGGGAATAAAAGAGAAACTAGGAGGAAAAAGACCTACGCAAGCTAAGAAAACAAGATGTTTAGTAGGTTTACGGAGAAAAAAGCGTTCCGAAGAAAAGAGGCATCAGGAAAACAACCAGAAATCCTATAAATACTATTGACATACAAACCTAGTAGGTATATAATCTGCAACATAGTAACATATAAAATTAGTAGGAATTAAAAATCAATAAACATTTCAAGGATGGCGGAGTATTCGATAAGATATATGAAAAGAAGTAATTATAAAATATATAAAAGTAATTAAGGGAAGGGGAAACGACAGAATGAAAGAGAAGAAAAG
>ERZ1034691.2422-NODE-2422-length-10225-cov-11.456834_pt1 | contig 10225 bp, 11 predicted proteins | sample MGYA00520638_ERZ1034691 | MGnify/ENA primary metagenome ERZ1034691 (study PRJEB33766, sample SAMN09781763) | gut metagenome | biome: gut microbiome | host: Homo sapiens | place: Madagascar | study: EMG produced TPA metagenomics assembly of the PRJNA485056 data...
AACCTTCCTTCTGTATTTGATCTGGTGCAGCGGGGCTGCACCGGCGGGCTCCAATAATCTATCGCAAGGCAGAAGCGGCGCGAAAAGCGCAGACCTCGCTGCCCCATACGAATCGGAACGAAAATGTTTGCGTAAAGAAGTTGAACTTATAATCATATAATAAGTTTTTAAAATTCATTTGTAAAGACTTTTTTATAAAAAACATTGTAAAAACGGGAGGAAACAGTAGAATAAATGCCCGGAGCGGTGTTCTGATGCTTTTTTCTCGGGTATAGTACGACCTTTCGGCAAAACAGGCAGCCATTCCCGGGAAAGCCGGGCAGCACTGCGGCCACAAATACGGCGGGCAAAAACGGCCTTTTGCGGGGGCAGAATAAGGCGGAACGGAACTGTCGGCGCACGCAGGGGCGCAGCAGAGAAAAAGTAGAAGCTGCCGCACAAAAAGCAGTGCGGCAGCTTTCTTTTGCTACGGCAGGTCGTCGCTCATGTTATGGAACGCCATCTGCGTAAAATTAACAGGATTTCGAAAATATTTTTGCAAAACTTGCGGTTGGTAATTAAAACTGCTTGAAAAAATATAACAGATACAGCAAAAAGAAACCGTACAAAAATGCGATGACGCTGAAAAGCGGGAGTAATGATATCAGGCCGCGCTCAACACAGAAACAGTGCCAGAACCTGAAATACGGCAAACAACACGACGAACAGTATCGCAAGGAAGCCTGCCCAGTGCACCAGCGCCAGCAGCACCAGCGCTCGCCGCCCGTCTGCACCCCGGTGCAGCAGCTGCCGCCAGCGGACAGGCTGTGCAAAGGTGATCTTTGCTAGAGCGGCAATACTTTCCACCCCGAGCCGTGCCGACAGTGCCGCTTCGCCGTCATGCTGCGCGAGCGGAAGTAGTTGTTCCGTGATGGAGAAAATGTGGCATACGCTCGTTGCAACGAAAACAGGGCGGTTCCATACTGTGCCCAAAAGCAGCAGTATGCCCGCGTAAAGACTCTCTGCGCGTACTCCCGCCAACGCCTGCTGCACCCCTGAGCGGTCGTTACGATGCTTGTCCATGCTTACATAGGCACTGGTCACCCGCCAACCGCAGACGTAGATCCCAACTTCGTCCACGGCACACCCATCGGCTATGGCTGCAACCATGTGGCCGATCTCATGCAAAGCGATCCCAGGCAGCGCCAGTGCCAGCGCCACCAGCAGTTCTGTCATACAGAGCTCTAAGAGCAGCTGCCGCAGCGACAGCCTTGCCAGCGCCATGGCGGTGCAGCCTGCGTATCCGCCGCGGGTCAAAACGGATGAGCGTTACGCGCTTTTCCTTTTTGCTCATTTTCCTCCTCCTTGACTGGATGTGCAGCTTTCGGCTTTATGATACCATATTTGTGCTGTCAGCACCCAAAAACGCCGCATAAAGCGCGAAGGGACTGTTGCGGCGTTTTTGCGCAACAGTCCCTTACAAGTTCTCTTTTAAAATGAGAATACACGCGGGATCTGGCTTGACGGCAGCAGAGCATACCCCTGCTCTTGCCAAATAGCAGCATCGGGAGGTGCGATATGCAGCCGCGAAGGTGGTGTAAGGATGTCATGCCGCAGGTCGGCGGTAACGTCGATATACAGTGTTCTCCAACCTTCGTCCGGCAGCCAGACCTGATTAAACGCATGGTTCAGCCGTCCTGCATTGCGGCAGTCAGCCAGCACCACCCGGTTGGGTATACCTAATCGAGTAGCCAGCGCGGAGAACCACAGGGCGATGCCCTCACATACGCTGGTGCCGCCGGCAGCGCCGCGAATATCGTGAGAGGGGCTGGCGCTGCTGGAGCCATAAGCAGTCTCAGCGGCGATCACATCGTGCAGCCAGCAGACCCGTTCACGGTCCGTCGTGCCGGCAGCCTGCTTGCTTCGGGTCAGAATGCTTTCCATACGGTTCAATGTTGTTTTTTTGCAGCGCTCAAGCGTTGCTCCGCTGTAAAACGCTTCAAACCGCAGTGCGGTGGATCCAACATGGGTGTGGCGGAAGTCCACCCAGAAAAGCTCTGGCTTGTCATATTTGAGGGCGTTGATGATGCGCGTGATCTCCTCGGAAGAAAGTTTGCAGGGCAGAACCACGTCGAATTCATCTTCGATTAACTTCCCGTAGATCAACGAATAGCATTCCTGTTCGTGGGAAGAAGAGAGGTACGCGTAGTAATAACCGCCCTTCGACCAGGGCAAAGCGGGACCTGACATTTCCTATCTCCTTTTACAGTTGCTGCAAGGCGGCGCGCAGGGCTGCCAGCTGCTTTTGGGGGTTCCTCGGCAGCCCCAGCAGGGCTGCACGCGCTGGCGCGTAGCCTGCCCGCGCAGCGCGTTCGAGAAGGCTCTGCGCCTGCTCGGGAATAACTCCAGCCAGGTAGAACCAACAGGCGGGATGATCGCTTCCTGCGAGAAGCTGCCGCGCGGTTTTGGCGTCCTTGTGCTGCAGGGCTGCTGCTGCCGCCAGCAAGGTGGCGGCTGCGCCGCGCGGCAGACTGTTGACCAGTTCGTTTGCATTGGCACAGCGCCCGCGGAGAGCATACAGTGCGTTTTCTAGAGCTGCGGCATATCGTTCCTTGTCATGTACCAACAGCGCTCTGTGCAGCGCCGTGGCAGCCTTTTGGGGAGAGAGCCGTTCCTGCGGGTCGTTCTTTGTCAAAGCAAGGATGACCTCCAGAATGTCGTCCGGTACGTCCTTGTACTGATCGACCTGATGAGCAAAGATAAGCGGGTCGAATTGCAGCCGCTTCTTGCCTTTATGCACCAGCAGCTTGTACAAGCTGACCCCAAGGCTGTATATGTCGCTTTTGTTGCCAACAATTTCGCGGCCTTCCAGCAGCTCAGGGGCGCGGTAGCAGCCTGTCCCACTGATGGAAAAATTATCCATTTTGCTTTCCAGATAATTCGGCCGGGCCAGCCCGAAATCTGTCAGAAAAAACTCCGGCGATGCACCGCAGTTTTTTACAAGAATGTTTTCCGGCTTGATATCCCGGTGCAGCGTCTTTTCTTTTTCCATTTTCTGGATGGTTTTTGCGACGGACTCCAGTGCGGCAAGCACGGTCGCAGTGCGTTCAGCCTCCTGAAGTTGTTCGAGGTATTTCGGCAACGACTGAAGGTATTCCATTCGGATGAGGAACAGCCTGCGATTGCTATCCGAATCCGAAAGAGCAAATTCTGCCGTGTCATAAACCTTCACGCCGCAGCCCGCTTCAGACATGCGGCGGGCGTATTCCAGCTCATTGGCGCCTCGCCAGGAAAGGTCTTCGCACAATTCCGGTGTGTCTGCACGGGCGCTGTTCGTGACCTTGAGCGCTTCGACCCTGCCGCTGGCTGACACTTTATATACGTCGGACATGCCGCCGTGTCCGATCTGCTCTCGAAGCCTGAAGTTGAGTTCCGGCCAACTAGCCCGAACCGCCCGTTCTACCATATCGGGGGCGGTATAGTAGTTTCTGTTGTTCTCAGCCATAGAAAAACTCCTTTTTATACGCACCTGATGACACGCACCTGATGACGACTGCGGTAGCGTTGTCATCGGCATTGCTGATGGCGCACAGCTGGTCAGCGCTGCCATTTAGCTTTAGCAGAAAGCGGCTGAGCGGATTCAGATCCACGCCATCTGTGCAAAGTACGAGAGTGTCTCCGTGTTGGAGGCGGAAGTGTCCTGCGTGAAGCTCTGTGTCAGTCGCCCCCATATAATTCAACAGAATGTTTTTCTCTCTTGGATCCGCGGGTAGTCCAAGCGCTTTATGGAAATAATAGCGGTTATCCAACGGATGATTGATGAGAGTAAATTTGCCTCTGTGTGCCAACCAGATGCCACTATCGCCAGCCGAAACCCATTCCACCTCTCCGTTTGCGCACACCGAGACTGCACACAGGGTGCACCCGCCGTCAACATAGCGGTAGGTTTCTGCCAGCGCATCCCGCGCCTCCATGGCTGCCGCCATCAGCCGGGACGGCGCAGGTTCTGCTTCTTCTTCATACTCAAGGAGGAAAGCTGCGCGCAGCGGTAACAGCTGGCTCACCGGCCGCAGCACTGGCAGCGGGGACTCGCCCGTTGTACAGGTATGCAGCGGTTCACAGAGAGCCGTCTGTTCCTCTGCTTCGGTTTCAGTGGCGGTATTATAAAAGCTGTAAAAGCTCTCTCTCAGCACTTCCAGACAGCGGGCTGCGGCATATTTTCCGTTGGTGCACCCCCCAAGGCCGTCTGCTGCGGCAAAAAGCACCTCATTATCCTCACGGATATCCATCAGGACCTGCCCGCTGATGTGGCGCTCCTCGATGCCCTCCGGAAAGGCTGCCTGTTCACCGATGGAGAGATTATCCTGATTCTCTTTGCGCCGGTTTCTGCTGGAAGCCCAGCTGACCTTCAGTTTCATCCGACCACCTCCAAGGTGTGTTTCAAAAGTGCCCGTGCGGGCTCCTTCAAGATTGCCGATGTGTTATCGGTTCCGCTGCGGGTGATAACGGCTACATAGGCTTCCCTACGCTGTGTGATCAAAGAAAACGCGAGCATTGTCGTGTTTTTTCCGTCGGGCTGGGTCGCCGTGCCGGTTTTTCCATAAATTGCCTTTAATTTGTCGCTTTTCAGCTTATAAGCTTCGGCCGCGCCTGCAAAAGCCGCGCGCAGGGTCTCTTGAGTTTTGCCGTATCCGGCAAACATGGCAGGCAGGGCAGGTCTTGTCTCAATATATTTCGCATCCTCCACAGTATTGGGATCTTCGATGTAATCGACAATATGCGGAGCGCCAACAGCTTCATCATTATTCAGAGCCAGTGCACCGTACCAAAGCAAGACCTGTATGGGCGTCACAAGGGCGCTGCCCTGGCCGAAGCCGATCTGGCGGAGGTTTGCTTCGCTGCTATCTGCTTGGAGACCGAGAGAGGACTTCAGAGCCGTCCCTTCGTAAGAAGGAATCACCGTGGGAGCAGGAACCGCGTCCGCGAAGCCCCACTGTCCGGCTTCTTTCAAAAAGTTTGATGTACCGACCATTTCCGCGCCGTGCGCGAAGTAGGTGTTCGAGGAGTGGACAACTGCACTGTTCAACTCAAGCTTGCCATAGCGCTTCTTCCCATAATTGCTGATTCCATGGTAAGGCCCATCATCGTAATACGTCATATCTACGCCGTTTTTCAACATGGCAGACGCCGTGATCAATTTCATCACACTGCCGGGTGCCATAGGTGTGATAAGCGGGTCTGCAAAAAAGTTTGGTTCGTTTTTGTAGACATCATACAACTCGGTGTAGTGATTTACGTCAAACTCAAGCGTACCACGACTTGTGGCACAGGCCAGCATAGAGCCTGTACGCGCGTTCATCACCGCGCAGGTACCGCGAGTGCCAGCAATCAGGCTGTAAGCAACCTTCTGCAATTCGCTGTCAATGGTCAAATGCAGTGTGCGTCCTGCACCTTTTCCGGGAAGGGTACTGTACACCAACTCCTCCTGATAGGTCTTCCGCAAGCCTGTCAGCTCGCCGCCTGCGGTGCGCAGGCCGATGAGCGACCCGTAGCTGACATCCAGTACCTTGGCCGGGGTGCCGGGGTCGCCGGGCTCGGTCAGGGGCTCACCGTTCCGGTCTACGATGGCACCCTCGATGGTCTGGCTGCGCTGCGCTTCCTTGGTAAATTTAGTCCGCCAGCTTTCGATGTTCTCACTCTCAGAGGAGGGAATGACCCCTGCCTGCTGAAGGAAGCGGCAGGTGCTTACAGCAAAGCCGCCAGCGACTGCGGCACCCAGAAAGGCGCGCCGACTAAACTTTTTTTCAAATTTCATGGTTCTCCTCCTTTTGTTTTACCGAAGAGTGAGCAACAATGCCCGTCATGACCATACTGGAAACGAGGCTCGTGGTGCCGGCGCTGACGAAGGGCATAGAGACGCCGACTGCCGGCAAGGTATTGGTTGCACCTAACAGGTTCAGCACCGCAGCAGCGGCCAGCGCTCCCGCACATCCAAGCCCCAGCGTACTAACGAAGCCTTTGCTGCGGCCACTGTTGACAAGCCCAAGCGCAAAGATGATGTACACCAAAACGACTAATACCAGCACTGCTGCAACCCCCAGCCTATTGGCGACCACGCATGCCACATAGTCCGTAGCCTGTACGGGTAGGTGGACGTGATAGGGAGAGGAACCGATAAACTTTGCGGTGAGCAAGCATTTTTTTGCTTGTACGGGCTGGTAGGCTGCCCCGAGCAGCTCCTCACTGGAGAGGTTATTCATCTTGGAAAGGATATCCACATACGCCAGACGCTGTGTGACCTTGTTCCAGATCTTGCCAAAAAGCGAACCCGGAAACTTCGTTCCAAAAATCTTAAGCACACCCCACGAGAGATAAGCCGTTCCACCTGCCAATACGCCGAGAGGGAGCAGATCGAGCAGTTCGACCTCGTTTGCGGCAATGACCATAACGGCAATAGCTAAGACAAAAATGAGTGCGCTGCCCATTTCATTCATCACGATATAGTAGAGCGTATTGATGATGGCAACTACGGCGGCAGACAAGAGCCGCTGGGCAGAACTGCTTTCGCGGTCGCTGATCGCTGCGGCTACTCCGGCCAGAGCCACCAGAAGCATCGGCTGACCCACCAGAACGGACCGACCTAATACCTGAACGGCAATGTGGCTGCCGTTTACCGCCGGACTCAGCATTGCAGCGGCGAAAATGACGAAACATACCACAAGGGAGGCAGCCTCTACAACGGCCTTGCTGCAATGAGAAATGAACTGGATTGCGCCCAGACAGATCAAAGAGGCTGCAAAGCCCAAAATATAACCAGCCATCAGGCTTTTTGCTGTGTTGGCATCCAGCAGCAATTGGCATGTGATGCCAATATTTGCCAGAAATGTGGTGAACAAAACGATGAGCGGTTCAGCACCGGCACCGACACAGAACACCATGGCCGCGATGCTGAGGCAGGGCAGCACCCAGAGCTGCGTTGCAGCCTGTGCGGCAGCAGCATCCTGTGCCCTGAGCGTCAAAAGCACACTGATGACCCACGCAATGACCACGGCAGTGATACATGGCACCAGCTTTTTTGCCCCTTCCCTACTGAAAATACGGCGCTGTCCAAGGGCGACCTTGTAGGAAATATTCTCCACCTTTTATCCCTCCTCTCTAATTCTTAAAGTTGTGTTTTTTCGCGGGACGCGCAGAAGCAGCCTGCTTGCTAGATGTATCGTCGTCGAGAATCACAGTCCCGGTAGTTTCCTCCGGCTTCTTCTCGCGGCGTTGGAAAAGAAGGGCTTCTTTTCCAAGGAAGAAGGGCTGATAGCTGCCCTTAGCGGAAAGGACATCAGCCAGGGGCAATTCATCGACGATCTCTCCGCGAAAACGGCTTTTGTTCAGGTTCTCGGGGTTAACTTTGATGTAGTAGGTTTGATTACGCCCCTTGTAGATCATAAGAGGCTCGTCATGGCTGACCGTGGCGATGGTGGGCGTTTTGCTCAGGGTGACCACTGCGGTTGCCTCAGGGTCAGCCTTCCCTCGGGGCGGGATGATGGCGGTGTAGGAACCCTCCTTCACAGGGAGAGGGACGAGATGCGTTGCGACGGTGGTTGCGTGCTGACTGGCGATAGAAATCTGACGGACAACGATACTTTCCGCGCCAACGGTGGCCGCCTCATCCTCCCAGTCTTCCCGGTCATGATGGGAAGAGGGCAGCTTGATACGAATGCGCCCAGAGCGAGCGAGCAGAAAAAGCATAGCCGCAAGGCTTACCAAAAAGGCGGCCAACACCGAAAACAGTTCCATAGGGTTTGCTCCTTTCACTTTTTACTACGATAATTACGCGTGGCGGGACGAGTGAGCCGGTCAATCAGATCATTATTGATCGAAGCCTTATCCAGAATGAGCATCAACGCCGCCAAAGCTGCTGCTAGGACCAGCAAAAAAATTACGATAGTAAACATGCTTTTCTCTCCTATATGATGAATTTAGAGGATCTCCGATGATCCTATGATCCTAGTATAGCGTTTTTGGTTGTGTGCCTTCAAAAAATCTCTCCTTGGCACGCTGCCGGCGCAGCTCTTTTGCACTTTCAAAAGCTGCACTGGCAGAGAGGTCGAGTAGGGCAGCAAGTAAGATGGAACCGATGGCAGGCAGAGCGTTCCTGATACCGACCTGCCTGATGTGCAGTACAGCCCACGTTATTTGGATGGAATTGCACGCTGTTTGGAGATAGGTCCCGGTCAGCTTGTCAAGTGTTGTCAAATGCTTGTCACGGTTCGCAAGAGGAGAGGCAGCGATCTCGGCGCGGAGCCCTTCCAGTTCCTCGCGCCATACAGTCTGCACCCCTTCCAGCGCCTGCTGGTCATCCTCCGCTGCACCGGCGGCGGCAAGGCGCTGCGCAAGCGCCGGCTGTTCCGCCTGATGTTCCTTCAGGCGGGTGTTCAGCTCGACCAAGGCTGCAAAATCCAGCACGCTGTCGCGCAGAATGGCCAATTTCGCGGTATCAATGGGAAGCTCCACTGCCATGGCTTGTGCCACAAGGGTGTCCGCATCCGCACGCAAGGCAGCGGTGTCCAGTGTGCCCTGCATCAGTGCACTGCGCATCGCCTTGGCACCGGCGCTCACCGCTGCTGCACCGGTATTTTCCTGCTGAGAGACCAATACACCAAGGCCGTTGAAATCGGTTCTGATATCACGGTAGAAGGCTTTTTGTCTGCCTGTGGCTGCAATATCGACCAGCTCATCCAGTGCGCCAAGGCTTTGCTCGATAAGCAGTCGGGCGTTCTGGGTGTCTCCGCTGTGCACCAGCGCTGCCGCCGTAAGGAGATTCTGGAACATGATGTCGTTTTCATACCCTTTGGGGTAACGGCTTGTCTGCTGTGCATACCGGGAGTTGAGATCCTCCGCATCTGTTGTAGTAAAAATATTTCCGCTGCTTGCCGCCCCTTCGGCATCCGCGGCGGCGGCTTCCAATGCGTCCAGCTCGGAAAAAACTGTCGTGCGCAGGGTATCCAACTGGGCGGCAGCGTCCTTCTGGATTTTGGGCAGAAGCTCTGTGTAGATATGGTTTACGCCGGTTTCAGCTACTTCTCTGAACTGCCCGGCGGGGTAGGAAGTTTCCACAAATTGGAAAGAAGAGAGACTGACCGAAATCAGAAATGCCAGCCAAAAGCTGAAGCTTTTCCAGCTGCCGCTGAAAACGATCTCCGTGATCTGAACGACAGCAGACGCCAGAAGCGCCAGCCCGGCCTGACCCACGAAAAACAGCGTGACCATGCCTTTTTGGGTGGAATACCAAGAGAGAAACGATGCCAGCACAAACACGAACGAGAGCACCCACAGGCGGGTCTCAGTCCTCATACCGGGTTTGGGTTCCTTTTTTTCAAGCTTCATTTTTTTATGATGCCTCCTCTGTCAAAATTGTGTCTGCAAGTTCATCAATGTCCGCACAAAGATCGATTTCAGGCGGTTTGCCGTCTTTTTTTGTATCTTGTGGTTTGGTCTTTTTTTTGTCAAAAATCTCCCCGGGATCGTCGCTGACCAGATCGAAGATCCTGACAAGCGCTCCCACCATCGCAAACAGACCATCCAGCAGTGCCAGCAGGTCCCTCCAGTGCACCACCAGTTCCCATATCATCCCGCCTACAAGAGCCATGCAAAGCGCGCCGGTCATTACCTCGGCAACATCTTCGAGGTGCCCAGGGAACGAGCGGATAAATGCAATTGCTGTTCCAGCGTGCTCTGCCAGCCCGCTCAATGTGAGGAACCACACCATGAGAGCCCCTACGATCATGCAAAGCACGATGCACAGCAGCAGCCGCAAGGCTGCGAGAAATTTTTCTTTGCTCATAGGCAACGTCCTTTCTGTTTTGCTATTCCCGGCCGATGCCCCCCGGGGACGATTCTATTATACTCAAAAACACTTTCACGCCTCTAAAAATAAAAAATAGCGATGATACGAATATTTATGGAAAATGCCGGTTTTGCTGTGCTGTGGGGGCTGCTCTGTCATACACCACAATATCGGGCTGCAAGCTTTGTGCAGCCTGATAAACAATAAGACCCTGAGAACTTTGCCGCTTATCCGGCAGGGTTCTCAGGGTCTTTTTTGATTATTGCTCAGTCTGTACTCAGAGCAGTATTCCCGGTGCTTTCAATTTGTTTAGCGATCATGCTTTCCAGTTCCTGCGTGATGGTTGCACAGTTTGCAACACGGTAATTCCAGAAATAAGAAACACCTTCGCACTCTTCCACGGAC
>ERZ1034691.2425-NODE-2425-length-10218-cov-4.365148_pt1 | contig 10218 bp, 5 predicted proteins | sample MGYA00520638_ERZ1034691 | MGnify/ENA primary metagenome ERZ1034691 (study PRJEB33766, sample SAMN09781763) | gut metagenome | biome: gut microbiome | host: Homo sapiens | place: Madagascar | study: EMG produced TPA metagenomics assembly of the PRJNA485056 data...
GCCGCCTAGGCGGTCTGCCGTGAAACGGCTTAAGTAAAATGATGAAATCATTTTATTAAGAAATAGTATTACGCCTGTTCCCGGAAGGTGATGACCCCGGTCTCCGGATCCATGGCATCCACGATGGCCAGAGATTCCAGCCGGTAGCCCAGATTCCGGATGACCCGACCGCCGATCTGGAAGCCCTTCTCGATGACAATGCCCAAACCCTCAATGGTAGCCCCGGCCTCCTCGGCAATGGAGATGAGACCCTGAAGGGCACAGCCGTTGGCCAGGAAGTCGTCGATGATCAGAAGATGATCCTCAGCCCCCAGGAACTTCTTGGACACGATGATCTGATTTTTATTCTTGTGGGTGAAGGATTCCACCTCGGCAATGTACATTTCGCCCTCAATGTTGATGGACTTGGACTTCTTCGCAAAGACCATAGGCACGCCGAATTCCTTGGCTACGAAGCAGGCAATTCCGATGCCGGAGGCCTCGATGGTCAGCACCTTGGTCACTGGCTTGTCCGCAAAACGGCGGTGAAATTCCCGACCGATTTCCTCCATCAGGGCAATGTCCATCTGATGGTTCAGAAAGCTGTCCACCTTCAGCACATTTCCGGCCTTGACGATTCCGTCCCGGGCAATTCTCTCTTCCAAAAAGTTCATAACGAGCACCTCCTGAAGTTTGAAGGTATTATAGCACAGGGGAGCAAAAATGTCAGTGGTTTTTCCAAAAAAAGACAGGCTCCGACCACTTTCGGCATTTTTCACACTCTCCGCTGCGTACCGGGGCAAAAAATGGGCACTGTGTCTGGAAATCGCTTCCGCAGCAGTCGTGTAAAAAATTGAAAACATTGTGTGAATTTCTCAGATTCGGTTGAATTTGTCATAAATTCGTGCTACGCTGGTTTTAGAAACCAGATTAGGAGGTATGTACTATGTCACTTTGGGATAACATCACGCAGAAAGCCGCCGCCGTCACCGACAAGGCGGTTCACCAGGCAAAAAACTTCACCGAGCAGGTCAAGCTCCGCAACCAGATTTCCGAGGCGCAGAGCACCATCACCGACTGCTACACCCAGATCGGCAAGCAGTACGCCGCTGCCCACTCCGAGGACTTTGACGAGGCCTACGCCCCCATGATGGCCGCCATCGCCGGAGCCAACCGGCAGATTGCCTCCCTTCAGGAGCAGCTGCGGGATCTGAAGAAGGTTGCCCTGTGCCCCAAATGCGGGGCGGAGGTAGACAGGGAGGCCGCTTTCTGCAGCGCCTGCGGAGCGGAAATGCCCAAGCCCGCCCCGGCAGAGGCCGAGGTGGTCACGGATGACGCTCCCGCCGAGGATGCACCCGTGGCAGAAGCACCCGTTGAGGCCGCTCCCGCCGAGGAAGCCCCGACAGAGGATTCGCCCGAGTATATCTAAGGCTTGCTACCCTGCGCCGTCAGCAGGAAAGCAAAAGAAAAACGCCCTGCCGTTCTGGCAGAGCATTGACATTTCGCCCCATTTGGGCTATACTAAGCATAAGAGGGGTGCTGCCAGCAGACGGCTCCCAATCGATTACAGAGAAGTAACCGGAACTGTGGGAGGTTGGCGGTTACTTCTCTTTATTATTTGCCTGGATGACCAGGGCAATGACAGCAGTAATGACCATGCAGAATTGAAAAATTCCTTCCCATGTAACCACGCTATCACCCCCTCTCTTTCGATTGGGGGTAAAAGAAGACTATCACCCCCGAAAAAAGTCGGGGGAACCGCCTGCCGGGGTGCTGACAGCACCAAAGATAGAGTAGCATATGCGCTTCTATAAATCAAGAAAGTTTCGACAAAAATAGCCCTGAGATTTTACTCTCAGGGCTATTTTTGTTATAGATTCGTATATCCCATCAGGCTTTCGTCCACCACGGCGGCGGTATCCCGCCCCTCTCGCAGAGCCCAGACCACCAGGCTCTGACCCCGGCGCATATCGCCGCAGGCAAAGACCTTGGGCTGGCTGGTGGCGTACTTGGTATCCGCCACGGTGCCCCGGGGGGTCAAATCCACCCCGAAGGCCTCGGCCACATATTTCTCGCAGCCGGTGAAGCCCGCGGCAATGAGCACCAGATCGCATTCCAGAGTGAATTCCTCTCCGGTGGGAACCATGGCCCGCCGTCCGTCCACCACCCGGCTTTCCAATCTGGAAATCACTGCGGCGCAGACCTGACCGGCCTCGTTTTTCAGAAATTCCTTGACGGTGGTCTGGTACAGCCGGGGGTCGCTTCCGAAGCAGGCGATGGCCTCCTGCTGGCCGTAGTCCGTTTTCAGCACCCGGGGCCACTCCGGCCAGTCGTTGCCGGGCATCCGGTACTCCGGCGGGCAGGGCATCATTTCCAGCTGGATCACTCCGGTGCAGCCCTGACGGATGGCAGTGCCCACGCAGTCGTTGCCCGTGTCGCCGCCGCCAATGACCAGCACCTTCTTCCCCTTGGCCGAAATGGCTTTGCCGTCGGCAAAGTCCGAGTCCAGCAGACTTTTCGTCACGGAGGACAGATAATCCACCGCAAAGTAGATTCCTTCTGCCTCCCGGCCGGGAACTGAAATATCTCTTGGCTCCTTGGCACCGCAGCACAGCACCACCGCGTCATACTGCTCCGTCAACTCCTGGGCGGAAACATCCCGACCTACGTCCACGCCGGTGAGAAAATCAATGCCCTCCTCCTTGAGAATCCGAATCCGGCGGTCAATGACCCACTTTTCCAGCTTCATGTTGGGGATGCCGTACATCAGAAGTCCGCCGGGGCGGTCACTGCGCTCGTACATGGTCACCTTGTGCCCCCGCTTGTTGAGCAAATCCGCCACGGACAGGCCGGAAGGGCCGGTGCCCACCACTGCCACCTTCTTCCCCGTCCGGGAGGGTGGGGGAACGGCGTGGAGCACCCCGTTTTCATAGCCGTACTCCACGATGGCTCGTTCGTTTTCCTTCACGGTCACAGGGCTTCCCGTGGCCATGCCGCAGGTGCAGGCCGCCTCGCACAGGGCAGGGCACACCCGGCTGGTAAACTCCGGGTAGCGATTGGTGGCAATGAGCCGCTTCACCGCCTGCTCCCACTGACCCCGGTAGACCAGGTCGTTCCACTCGGGAACCAGATTGTTCAGCGGACACCCGCTGTACATCCCTCCCAGCAGCATTCCGCTCTGGCAGAAGGGCACGCCGCAGTCCATACACCGAGCCCCCTGGGTCTGCTGTTCGTCCGGATGCAGGGGAACGTGAAATTCCCTGAAATTCTGAATCCGTTCCTCGGGGGGCAGCTCCCGGCTGACCTGCCGATCAATTTCCATAAATCCTGTAGGCTTTCCCATGGTGCTGCCTCCTCACTTTCCGTTTTTCATGGCGTAGAACGCCTCGATCTGAGCCTGCTCGCTGTCCTCGCCCTTCTCTTCCATCTGGGCGATCAGCCGGAGCATCTTGTCGTAGTCGTGGGGCAGCACCTTCTTGAACTTGTGCAGATATTCCCCGAAATGCTCCAGAATTTCCTTGCCTCTGGGAGAGCTGGTAAGCTCCACATGCTCCCGGATCAGCTCTTTCAGAAGGGACACGTCATACTTGTGCTCCACCGGCTCCAGGGACACCATGTCCTTGTTCACCCGCTGGTAGAAGTCCCAGTTTTCGTCCAGCACATAGGCAATGCCGCCGCTCATGCCCGCCGCGAAATTCTTGCCGGTTTTGCCCAGCACCACCACGGTGCCGCCGGTCATGTACTCGCAGCCATGGTCACCCACGCCTTCCACCACCGCCGTGGCACCGGAATTGCGGACACAGAACCGCTCCCCCGCCACGCCGCTGATAAAGGCCTTGCCGCCGGTAGCGCCGTAGAGCGCCACATTGCCGATGACGATGTTCTCGCTCCGGTCGTAGGTCACGTTCTCCGGGGGATAGACGATGATCTTGCCGCCGGACAGGCCCTTGCCCAGGTAGTCGTTGCTGTCGCCTACCAGCTCCAGGGTCAGTCCCTTGGGCGCAAACGCACCGAAGCTCTGACCGCCGTAGCCGGTGCAGCGCACCCGGAAAGTGTCGTCGGGCAGAGAATTGCCGAATTTGGCGGTGATTTCACTGCCGAAAATGGTGCCGAAGGCCCGGTCGGTGTTGCCCACGGTAACCCGGATTTCCGCAGGATTGGGCTTTGCCATGTCGAAGCTCTTCTTGAACCGCTTCATGAGCACCTTCATATCCGGGGTCTGATCGAGCGCAAAGTCATAGACCGCCTCCGGGGCAAAGTGGACATTGGAATCGGAAACCAAGGGATTGTGCAGCAGGGCGGACAAATCCATTTCGCTTGCCCGGGAGCCGGGAGCGGCGGGACGGACTTTCAGCAAATCCGTGCGGCCAACCAGTTCCTCTACCGTGCGCACGCCCAGCTTCGCCATGTATTCCCGAAGCTCCTGAGCCATGAAGCGCATGAAATTCATGATGTACTCAGGCTTGCCCCGGAATTTCTTCCGAAGCTCCGGGTTCTGGGTGCAGATGCCCATGGGGCAGGTGTCCAGGTTGCACACCCGCATCATCACGCAGCCCATGGCAACCAGCGGGCCGGTTCCGAAGCCGAATTCCTCGGCACCCAGCATGGCGGCGATGGCCACATCCCGGCCGCTCATAAGCTTGCTGTCCGCCTCAATGCGCACCCGGGAGCGCAGACCGTTCAGAATCAGGCACTGGTGAGCCTCGGCGATGCCCAGCTCCCAGGGTAGCCCCGCGTTGTGGATGGAATTGTAGGGTGCCGCACCGGTGCCCCCGTCAAAGCCGGAGATCGGGATGACCTCCGCACCGGCCTTGGCAACGCCGGCGGCGATGGTTCCTACGCCCGCCTCGCTGACGAGCTTGACGTTAATGGCCGCATGACGGTTGGCGCATTTCAGGTCGTAAATCAGCTGAGCCAAGTCCTCAATGGAATAGATGTCGTGGTGGGGCGGCGGCGAAATCAGCCCCACGCCGGTGGTGGAGTTCCGGCACTTGGCAACCCAGGGATAGACCTTGCCGCCGGGAAGCTGGCCGCCCTCGCCGGGCTTGGCACCCTGCGCCATTTTGATCTGGATTTCCTTGGCGGAAACCAGGTACTTGCTGGTCACGCCAAACCGGGCGGAGGCCACCTGCTTGATGGCGCTGTTGCGCTCGGTGCCGTAGCGCTCCTCGGCTTCGCCGCCCTCGCCGGTGTTGGACTTGCCGCCAAGCCGATTCATGGCAATGGCCATGCACTCGTGGGCTTCCTGGGAAAGCGCGCCGTAGCTCATGGCGGCGGTCTTGAACCGCTTCACGATGGACTCCACGCTCTCCACTTCCTCGATGGGCACGCCCTCGGCAGGATAGTTAAAGTCCAGCAGACTTCTCAGGTGCATATCGTCCCCGGCCTCGTTGGCCGCGGCGGCGGTGTACTGCTTGAATTTGCCGTAATCCTCCGTCCACACCGCCTGTTGAAGCAGGTGGATAGTCTGGGGATTGTACAGGTGCTGCTCGGCTTCGGTACCGCCCCGGAATTTGTGAGCACCGATACTGGGCAAATCCATGTAAATGTCCAGACCCAGCGGGTCGAAGGCTTGCCGGTGCCGATCCTCCAGATCCTTCTGGATGTCGTCCATGGTAATGCCGCCCACCCGGCTGGTGGTGTTGGTGAAATACTTGTCAACGACGCTTTCGCTGATGCCCACGGCCTCGAAAATCTGGCTGCCCTGGTAGGACTGGATGGTGGAAATGCCCATTTTCGAGGCGATCTTCACAATGCCCGCCAGCACCGCCTTGTTGTAGTCGCTGACGGCGGCGTAGTAATCCTTTTCCAGCATACCGCTCTGAATCAGGCTTCCGATGCTCTCCTGGGCAAGGTAGGGATTGATGGCGCAGGCGCCGTAGCCCAGAAGCGTAGCAAAGTCGTGAACCAGCCGGGGCTCGCCGCTTTCCAGAATCAAGGCCATAGCCGTGCGCTTGCGGGTGCGCACCAGATATTTGGATACCGCACCCACCGCCAGCAGACTGGGAATGGCCACATGGTATTCGTCGATTTCCCGGTCGGACAGAATCAGAATGTTGGCTCCATCCCGATAGGCTCGGTCAACATCCACAAAGAGCCGCTCGATGGCCTTTTCCAGGGAGGTGTTCTTATAGTAGCAGATGGAAACCGTCTCCACCTGGAATCCGGGCACATCCATGGACTTGATGCGAAGAAGGTCCGTTTCCGTGAGGATGGGGTTGTCGATTTTCAGCATCTTGCAGTTGTCCGCCTTCTCTTCCAGCAGGTTCCCCTGCGCACCGGCGTAGACCGTGGTGGAGGTGATGACCTGCTCCCGGAGGGCGTCAATGGGCGGGTTCGTCACCTGGGCGAACATCTGCTTGAAGTAGTCAAAGAGCGGCGGATGGGTGTGGCTGAGCGCCGCCAGGGGGGTGTCGCTGCCCATGGCTCCGGCAGGCTCGCCGCCGTTTTTCGCCATTTGCAGCAGGATGTTGTTCACATCCTCATAGCGGTAGCCGAAGGCCTTTTGCAGCCGCACCAGCTCCTCGTGGCTGGGGGCTGTCACCTTCTGATTGGGCACCTTCAGGTCGGACAGATTCACCAGGTTCCGATCCAGCCACTCACCGTAGGGCTGACGACCGGCGTAGTCCGCCTTCAGCTCCTCGTCGTCCACCAGCCTTCCCTTGACGGTGTCCACCAGCAGCATTTTGCCCGGACGGAGCCGGTCTTTCCGGAGGATGGTTTCCTGGGGAATGTCCAGCACGCCCACCTCGCTGGAGAGAATCAGCCGTCCGTCATTTGTGATGTAATACCGGCTGGGCCGCAGGCCGTTCCGGTCGAGAACCGCGCCCATCACGTCGCCGTCGCTGAACAGGATCGAGGCAGGGCCGTCCCAGGGCTCCAGCATGGTGGCGTAGTACTGGTAGAAGTCCCGCTTCTTGGGATCCATGCTCCGGTTGTTGCTCCAAGGCTCCGGAATGGTCACCATGACGGCCAGAGGCAGCTCCATGCCATTCATGAGCAGAAATTCCAGGGTGTTGTCCAGCATGGCAGAGTCCGAGCCCCCCTGGTTGACGATGGGCAAGACCTTCGTCATATCGTCCTTCAGGTACTTACTGCTGATGGTCTCCTCCCGAGCCAGCATGGTATCGACGTTTCCCCGGATGGTGTTGATTTCGCCGTTGTGGAGAATGTAGCGGTTGGGGTGAGCCCGGTTCCAGCTGGGAGCGGTGTTGGTGGAGAACCGGCTGTGCACCATGCCGATGGCGGTCTCATAGTCCTCGTCCTGCAAGTCCGGGTAAAACAGCCGCAGCTCCTTTACCAGGAACATGCCCTTGTAGACGATGGTGCGGCTGGACAGGCTGCACACATAGGTGCCCTGGCTGGACTGCTCGAAGACCCGGCGCACCACATACAGCCGCCGGTCAAAGTCGATGCCCTTGTTCATCCGGGGCGGCTTGCCCACGAAGGCCTGCCAGATGCTGGGCATACAGCTTCTGGCCTTGTGACCCAGCACCTCCGGGCACACAGGCACCTGCCGCCAGCCCAGGAAGGGCAGTCCTTCCTTCTTGCAGATGATTTCGAATAGCTTTTTCGCCTGGTTCCGGGGCAGCTCCTCCTGGGGGAAGAAAAACATACCCACGCCATACTCCCGTTCGCCGCCCAGTGTGATTCCCAGAGGGGCGGCAACCTTCTGAAAGAATTTGTGGCCGATCTGGACTAAAATGCCCACGCCGTCGCCGGTTTTGCCCTCGGCATCCTTGCCCGCCCGGTGCTCCAGATGCTCCACGATCTGCAGTGCGTCGTCCATGGTCTTGTGGCTTTTCCGACCCTGGATGTCCACCACCGCGCCAATGCCGCAGTTGTCGTGCTCATACCGGGGGTCATACAGGCCTGCCGGCCCGGAGTAATTGTCCATACTGTAATCCCTCGCATTTCCCGGGAAATCCGCCGCCGCTGCCGAGGCCGGCCTTTTCCCGAAATAAAAAGAGCGTCCCCAAGTCCAATTGGGAACGCCTTTGTTCTCGGAACGTATGATAGCATAAATTTCAGGAAATTACAACCCAAAATTCCGCCTAGGAGGGATTTCTGTCTTTATCTGGTGGATTGCACAAAGGGCAGGCCGCCCCAGGCCCCCTCCTTCGTCAAAAATCGATGATGCCCAGCAGGTTCAGCCCTACCTTCACGAACAACAGCCCCAGCACCAGGAACATGATGCTGCGGATCTTGTCGCTGCCGCCTTTGATTGCGAACCGGGCTCCTACATAGTTGCCCGCCATGGAACACAGCATGGCCGGAATGCCCACGGAAAAGAGCAGGTCGCCGTCCAGGAAGAAAATCACCATGGAGGCAACATTGGAGGCAAGATTGGCGATTTTGGCGCAGCCGGAGGACTTGAGCAGGGTGTAGCCCAGCACCAGGGAGAAGCCGATGGCAAGGAAGGTGCCGGTGCCCGGGCCCACCAGACCGTCGTACAGGCCGATGAGCAGGCCGATGAGCAGGGACAGAAGCAGGGTCTGCCCCCGGGTCTTGGGGGGCTTTTCCACTTTTCCAAAGTCTCTGGCGAAGAACAGCACCACCGCCACCACCGGCAGCGCCGCCAGGACGATCATCTGCAAAACCTCCTCGTTGAGGTACACCGCCGCGGAGGTACCCAGAGAAGAGCCGATCAGAGATCCCGCCGCCGCGGGAATGGCGCACAGCCAGTCCACATTGCCGGAGACGATGTACTTGTAGGAGGCCAGAGCGGTACCGCAGCCGTTGGCGAATTTATTGGTGCCCGCGGCAATTTTAATGGGCACACCGGCAATCAGGTAGGCAGGCAGGGAAATCACGCCGCCGCCACCTGCCACAGAGTCCACAAAGCCCGCCAGGAAAATCAGAGGACAGACGATTACAAACGTCCAGACAGTCGGGGTCATAAAAATACCTTCTTTTTCCAAATTCGGCACTTATTGTAGCACAGCCGATTTTCTTTTTCCATATGGAAATTCCCCTAAAAAGCCTGGACATTTCCCCCGTTTTCTCCATAGAAACGACTAATTCCGCCAATTGTGGAGGCGATAGGTGTCCCCAAAATAGAAGTTGTCATTGCCGCCCGTTAGACGCATGTCATTGCGAACCAGTATCGCAACACTGGTGTGGCAATCCGTTCTCCTCGTCCCCTTGGCTCCCACTCTGGGGGAGCTGTCACGAAGTGACTGAGAGGGTAAAACAAGCCCTCTCCGCCCCTTCCGGGGCACCTCTCCCATAGGGCGAGGCAAGGGGGAAGCGGATTGCCACGCCAGTGTGAGCACTGGCTCGCAATGACATGCGTTGCTCGACGCTTTCCCCCAAAAAAACGGGCGGCTAAGGTGGCCGCCCGCACAGTTCGTTCCCCGTTAAATGCTTTCAGAACACGAATTTTCCCTGTTCCTGGATTTCCTCCACCGTCCAGCGGAACTGCGCGTCCCGGTTCTGTTCCGGCCGGATATCCGCCGCGGAAAGACTTTTCAGAATGGCAGTGCCGCCATCGTAAAACCATGTCTGGTCATACCAGAAATCGTAGCAGTAGGTTTCCCCCACATAAATTCGGTGAATCTGCTGGGCTTTTTCCACGCCGTCGCCCATCTTGAAAATTACTGTCACAAAGCAGTTAATATCTCCGCCTGTGGTATGGCCGCCGCCCCAGATGACGGCTTTGTCCGGATACACCTCCGGAAGCACCTGCTCTCCGACAAATTTTGCCAGAGCCTTGAAGCCGTCAAAATTGTCTGCCGCCTCGGTCAGCATTTCCTTCGGAATGTCGAGCAGCAGGAAGCCGCCCACCTGCATTCCGTTTTTCACCAGGTCATGCCGGCAGTTGGAAACCGGGTAGCGGGTCAATTCCACCGCCCCGTCCGTTAAATCAAAATGAACGCTGTCCAGAACCTCCGGAGCCGCTTCCAGTGCCGGATCCGTCACAACGTAAACGCCCATCTGCCCCGGCTGATAAGGAAGCTCCGGGGGTGCTTCCTCGGTTGCGGCAGGAACCGCCGGTTTGCTGCTTGGCGGTTTTGTGACAGCAGTCTCCATTCCCTTTTTCCCGCATCCTCCAAGCAAGGCGCAGAGCAGCAGCGCAAGCAGCAAACTCTCCCATGTTTTCTTCATGTAATCTTCTCCTTCCGGATACCACATTGGGCGGACGGCCCAAGTGGCCGTCCGCCGCAGCGTGTCAAAAAAGCCCCAAAGATACGGTGTCATTCCGAACCAGTGGTGCTCCGCGCAGCGAATTAAAATAGT
>ERZ1034691.2426-NODE-2426-length-10216-cov-3.698160_pt1 | contig 10216 bp, 10 predicted proteins | sample MGYA00520638_ERZ1034691 | MGnify/ENA primary metagenome ERZ1034691 (study PRJEB33766, sample SAMN09781763) | gut metagenome | biome: gut microbiome | host: Homo sapiens | place: Madagascar | study: EMG produced TPA metagenomics assembly of the PRJNA485056 data...
CCTATCTGTTCACCCGGGTGCCGCCCCATCGGCCGGAGGATCTGGGCACCATGCGGGACCCGGACCTGCAGATGAGCTGGCATTCCAGTGAGCTGTGGTACGCTTTCGCCTCTCTGCGGCAGGGCATCCCTCCCGTGCGGCCCTGGGAGAAGCTGGACTTTGACCTGGCCGGGACCATGTGCGACTATTGGGCCAATTTCATCAAAACAGGCGACCCCAACGGCCCGGGACTGCCCCAGTGGCCCGCCAGTGACGAAGCGGGGGGCTACATCGAGCTGGGAGACGAGATCGAGGCGTTTCACGATACCGGCAAGCTGCACGAACTGATCAGGGAGCATCTGGAGCGACGGAAGGCCTTCCCGGACTAAGGAGCGTACAACATGAAAAAAATGGCTCGTGGCGTCACCGGCGTGAAAAGACTGTCCGCCTATGGATGGCTTGCCCTGTTCATGTTTGTATTCTTCACGACCCAGACCACCAATCAGTATATTCAGCTCTATCTCTATGAGGTGGGATTTACCAAGACCCAGATCGGTCTGATCACCGGAACGGCGGGGCTGATCGCCCTGTTCTGCCAGCCCATTCTGGGAGGCATGGCAGACGGAGCCGCCTCTAAGAAACGGATGATGGCCGTGGTACTGACCATCGCCACGGTGGCCTTTCCGGCCATGTATCTGCGCAAGGATATGCTGTGGATCTTCCTGCTGTATACGGTGTTTCATGTGTTTTTCAGTTTTTCTGTGACGCTGAACAATGCCATGTCTGTGGAATACTGCCAGCTCCACGGAAGACCCTACGGGCCGATGCGGATGCTTGGAGCCCTGAGCTATTCTCTGATGATGTTTGTGATCAGCGCCGCCGTGGACAAAACGGTGGATGCCATCTTCCTGCTGTTTCCGGCAGCCTGCGTGGTTTCCCTGCTGATTTTGCCCCAGACGCCGGATGTAAAGGGCTCCAACAACCGAAACTCGGGGCTGGAGCACATTTCCCCCACGGTGCTGCTGAAGGACAAGACCGTGGTGACCCTCATTGTGTTCCAGACCCTGGTGGGCATCGCCACCGGCATCAGCAACGGCTATTTTTCCATCTATTTTACGGATGATATGGGGGGCACCGCCCGGCAGTTTGCCCTGTGTGTGGCGGTGGCGGCCATGTGCGAGGTGCCGTTCCTGTTCCTGACGGACCGGTGGCTGGACCGGCTGGGGCCCCGGAAAATGCTGCTGATGCTCTGCGGCTTTACGGCCCTGCGGCATTTCCTGTGCTTTGGGGCCAACTCCGTGCTGGTGCTGTTCCTGGTCAGATGCATGAATTTCTTCAATGTGATCGAGTCTGTGGCCTATTCCCTGATTCTGATCCGCATTGTGAAGCCCCAGCTGAAAACCTCCGCCCAGACCCTTTCCTCCACGGTGCAGACCGTGGCAAACCTGATGGTATCCTCCTATCTGGGAGGCTTCCTGGCAGACCTGGTAGGCATCCGGCCGCTTTTTGCGGTGTCCGGTGTGCTGACCGTGGTCCTGTCCCTGATTTTTACATTCTGGGTATTCCCCAGAACGCTGCAAAAGGATATGCTATGAAAAACGTGTTCGGTCCGGATTCTCCGGCCATGGTCTTTCTGCGCAGGCTCATGAGCCTGGTGCAGCTCAATCTATGTTGGGCCCTTTGCTGTGTGCCTCTGGTGAGCATCGGCGCTTCTACGGTGAGCCTTTACGGGACCGTGGCCGCGCTGGAAAAGGACTGGAAGAAGGGCGAGGAGTCTGTAGAGGTGTTTTCCTGCTTTTTTAGGCTGTTTCGCCGGGAGTTTCGGCAGTCTACGCTGCTGATGCTGGTAAAGCTGGGAGCCCTGGCGGTGCTTCTGGCGGATTTCCGGATCGCGAACATGGTAGCGGAGCCCTTGACCGGGGTGCTCAGCCTGATTTGCTGGATCCCGGCGGTGCTGGCGGCGTTGGTAAACGGCTTTGTATATCCTGTGCAGGCGAAGTTTGCCAATACCCTGGGGGCGACCCTGAAAAACGCCGCCCTCATCGCCTTTTCTGATCCGGCGGTCGCCATCTCGGCCGCCGTGCTCAATGCCATTCCCCTGGGGCTGCTGCTGAAGCGGCCGGAACTGTTTGTGAAAACCAGCTTCCTGTGGCTGCTGCTGGGGGTGGCGGTGATCGCCTGGTGCAACTGGAAAATGATGGATGCCGTGTTTCAAAAGTATTATACACCGGAAGAAGTAAAGGAGTGAGCAGTTATGAATTACCGTGTGATCCCCATGGATGCCCAGACCTGGCGCATTGAAGAGATCGCCCAGCCTGTGGACAGCTACATGTATCTGCTGACGGGCAGCGAAAAGGCCATGCTCATTGATACGGGCTATGGCGGCATCGATCTGCCCCGGGTGGTCGGGGAACTGACGAGCCTGCCTGTGATGGTGGTCAATACCCATTATCACGGAGACCATGTAGGGGGAAATCCCTATTTTACGGAGATCTATATGCACAGCGCCGACCGGGATCTCTATCCCCGGCGGCAGGAAATCCTGAAAAATTCTCCCCTGTGCGGGAAGCTCTGGCGGGAAAGCCCGGAGCGGCCCGTTCATTGGATCGAGGATGGCCATGTTTTTGACCTGGGGGGACGCCAATTGCAGGTGATCCACACCCCCGGCCATTCTCCCTGCTGGACGGCCCCCGGCGCTGGCTTTTCACGGGGGATACCTGCTGCAAGGCAGACGTGCTGCTCAACTGCGACGGCAGCACCGCCCCGGAGGTATATGCCCGGAGCATCGACCGGCTGCAGGCCCTGCGGCCCCGGTTTGACGTGACCTGGCCCGGCCACCACGCAGTGCCCGTGGAGCCGGAGATCCTGGACCAGTTTGCGGAAGGGATCCGCCGGGTGCTGGACGGAGACCGGGGCAATGTGGTTGAGACCAATCACGGCCCGGCCACGAAGCTTCTGTATAAGGACATCGGTATCATCTGCCCCCTTGGGAAGGAGATGCGGTAATGGAGCGAGCCATGTTTTACGGCACCGGCGCCGCCGAGGGGATCCCGGACCCGTTTTGCACTTGCTATCTGTGCCAATATGCCCGGGACCACGGGGGAAAGGATGTGCGCACCCGGTCCATGTTTCGGGTGGACCCCACCATGGTCATTGACATGGGGGCGGATGCCTATACCCAGGCAAACCGCTATGGCGGCCTGACCCGGCTTCAGGATGTTCTGATCACCCACACCCACGAAGATCACTTCTGCTTTATGATGATGAACGTCTGGAACATGGCCACACATCGCGCTGTGCCCTGCCTGAATTATTATTTTGTGGAAAAGGGTTATGAGATCGTGGAGGTCATGCGGGATAACCCGGCGTTCATCAAAGGAAACCTGCAGAGGATGGAACAGAAAGGCATCCTTCGGTGTCATCAGCTGCGCTTCTTTGAAACCTATTCCATCGGCGGAAAGCAGGTGACCCCTCTGAAGGGTCACCACTGGGGGAATATGGACGATCAGTGCGCCAACTTCCTGATCAAGATGCCCAACGGCACCACGCTGTACTACGGCTCCGATACGGGCAAGTACGAGCCGGAGACCCTGGAGTATCTGAAGCATGTCAAGATCGACGTGCTCATCAGCGAGTGTACCAATGGCGATGGAGAAGATGCCATGCCGGACCCCACCCATCTGTCCTATACCACGGCCCTGGCGACCGTCCGGCAGCTGCGGGAAATGGGCACATTGGGAAATGACGCAAGAATTTATCTGACCCATATCAATCATCTGCATTCGGCCTATCACGACCGGCTGCAAGCCATGTGGGACAACGCCGGATTGCCCAACGCCTGCACCGTAGCCTGGGACGGCCTGGAAATCGACTTGTAGAAGAGAACCACGCCGTTCAGCCACGGAAAACCGGGAAGCCGGTGCCCGGGGCTGGCGGCGTTTTTTAAGAGGGAAGAGAACGATGCGAATCAAAAAAATGCGAACGGACGTGGATATGTCCCAGGGAAACATTTTGCCGCTGCTGCTGAACTTTGCGCTTCCGCTGATGCTGGGAAACCTGTTTCAGCAGATGTACAACATGGTGGATACCTGGGTGGTCGGAAATTATGTCAGCAATGAGGCCTATTCCGCGGTAGGCACCGTGGGGCCCATTATCAATACACTGATCGGCTTTTTTACCGGCCTTGCCAGCGGTGCCGGCGTGGTGATCTCCCAATACTACGGGGCCAGAAACATGGAGGATGTGGGAAAAACCGTCCATACCGCTTTGGTCATGACCTTTTTCCTGGGCCTTGTGTTTACGGCTGTAGGTGTCGGCATGGTGCCCGCCATGCTGCGGCTGATGCAGACACCGGCGGAGGTGCTGCCGGAGGCCACGCTGTATTTAAGGATCTGCTTTTCCGGTGTCCTGGGCCTGATGATCTATAACATGGGCTCCGGAATATTGCGGGCAGTAGGGGATTCCAACCGGCCGTTTTTACTGCTGGTGGCCTGCGCCCTGGTCAATACGGTGCTGGATCTGGTGTTCGTGCTCCGGTTCAAAATGGGCGTTGAGGGTGTGGCCCTGGCGACCATCATTTCCCAGGCGGTCTCGGCCGTTCTGGTGCTGGTGATCCTGCTGCGGGAAAAGAGCTGCGTCAGGGTCAGCGTCAGGGCGCTGAAGGCGGATATGCCCATTTTGGGGAAAATTTTCCGGGTAGGCATTCCCGCCGCCATGCAGATGGCCATTACCGCTTTTTCGAATGTTTTTATCCAGTCCTACATCAACCATTTCGGCGCGGATTTCATGGCCGGATGGACCACATACAGCAAGATCGACCAGGTGATGTTCCTGCCCATGCAGTCGGTGGCACTGGCCGCGACCACCTTTGTGGGCCAGAATCTGGGCAAGGGACAGGTGGACCGGGCAAAAAAGGGGATCCGCTGCGCGTTCCTGATTTCGGAGGTCTCCACCGTGTGCTTGCTGATCCCTGTGATGTTCTTCGCCCCGGCGCTGGTGGGCTTTTTCAATGCCAAGCCGGAGGTGGTGGCCTATGGAACAACCATCCTGCGGGTCATCTCTCCGTTCTTCCTGGCCTCCTGCGTCAACAATGTCTATGCGGGGGCCCTTCGGGGTGCGGGTAATTCGGTGGCGCCCATGTTTATTATGCTCTCCAGCTTTGTGCTGTTCCGGCAGGTATATATGTTTGCCGTATCCCATCTGTTCCCGGATGCCATGCTGCCTGTGATGATGGGCTATCCTGCGGGATGGATGGTGTGCAGCGCCGCCACAATGGTATATTACCGGCGGGGCCAGCTGGAAAAAAAACGCATTACCGCAGTTGCCTAGGGAACCTCTGAATCCATCGTCGGAAAAATTTAGGGAAGCTCTGATTAAATCGGCAAGAGCTGACGGCGAAAGATTCGCCGCTCAGCCGCAGACGATTTATTCAGAGTTTCCTGAGAAAGATACATATGAAAGGATGTTGTTTATGAATGTCAACGCGCTTCCCATGCTGGCGGAAACCGTCAATACATGGACACCCCCTCTGATCTCCGGCCCCATTCCTCACGGAGATATGCCCGGGGACAAGGTGCAGATCGGCCCGGAGCATATTGCCAAGGCCAATACCATTTTTCCCGCGCTGGTGCCCATGGCGGCGGAGCTGGCCCAAAACGGCCGGGTCGTGATCACGGTCTGCGGCGGCTCTGGTGTCGGCAAATCGGAGATTGCTTCTCTGCTGATCCATTACTTCCGCACCGCCGGGGTGGGCAGCTATACGCTCTCCGGTGACAATTATCCCAAAAGGATCCCGATGTACAATGACGCGGAGCGAAACCGGATCTTTCGGGCGGCGGGCCTGCGGGGGCTGGTGGAGGCAGGTACCTATGACGAGGCGGTGAAGGAAACCCTGTCGGCCCTTTGGCTTCAGGAAACGGATGCCGAACCCACGCTTACCGAACAATACCCCTGGCTGAAGATCTATCAGGACCGGGGCCGAAAGGCACTGGCGGGCTACCTGGGCACCGAGGCGGAGCAGGACTATGAGGAGCTCAGCACGATCATCGAGAAGTTCCACAGCGGCGCGGAAACCCTTTGGCTCAAGCGCATGGGGCGGACGGAGGAGGAGCGCTGGTACGACCCGGTGGACCTGTCCGACACCAACGTGCTGATCATCGAATGGACCCATGGCAACAGCGATTTCCTCCGGGGCATCGACATTCCCGTGCTGCTCAACAGCACGCCGGAGCAGACCCGAGCCCACCGCCGCTCCCGCAGCCGGGACGGAAAAACCGACAGCCCCTTTACCACCATGGTTCTGGAGATCGAGCAGGCGGAGCTGGACAGCTGCGCCCACAAGGCGAAGATCATTCTGGCCAAAACCGGTGAGCGGCTGACCTATGCCCAGTACAGGGCGGAAATGGGGGAATAAGATGGCAAACAACAACGCCATGGGCGCAATGCTCAACGCCTACCCGGACAGCGTAGGCGGCACCTTGGGGGACATCGTCTCGGTGCTGGGCCGCCCGGAGTTTCAGGGGGCCTTTACCTCCTTCTATATCCTTCCCAGCATTTTCAACACAGATTTGGACCGGGGCTTCTCCCTGATTGACTACGGCCTGAACCATCTTTTGGCCGCGCCGAAGGATCTGGAGGATCTGAAGTCCCTGAATATCGATCTGGCCCTGGATTTTATACTGAACCACGCCTCCGTGCTTTCCAAGGAATTTCAGGATATTCTGAAAAATGGCGACGCTTCTCCCTTCCGTGACTTTTTCATCGACTGGAATCGTTTCTGGGAGGGCCACGGGGAGATGACGGCTCAGGGCTATATCCAGCCGGATGCCGCCCTGATCCGGGATATGTTCTTCCGCAAGCCAGGTCTGCCCATCCTTATGGTGCGGTTTCCGGACGGCAGGGAGGTCCCCTACTGGAACACCTTCTATCAAAGCGTACACTACGACCATGTGGATGCCCAGGACCTGATGGAGGCGGCCCACACCCAGTACGGGGAGGCCCTTCGCCTTGCAAAGATTGTCAATGAGGCCCTGGATGCCGGGAAGACCCCGGCGGAAATGGACTTTGGCTCCCTGGAGATCTTTGGCACGGCGGTACGGAATTATCTGGAAAGCCACCGGAAATATCTGGGGCAAATGGACCTGAATATCCGCTCACCCCTGGTCTGGGACTATTACCAAAAGACCCTGGAAACCCTGGCGGGCTACGGTGCCGCTATTGTGCGGCTGGATGCATTCGCCTACGCTCCCAAGGAGGTTGGCGCCCGGAACTTCCTGAATGACCCGGGCACCTGGGATCTTTTGGACCGGGTGGCGGCTCTGGCCAAGCCCCTGGGCCTGACCCTACTGCCGGAGATTCATGCCAGCTACAGCGAAAAAATCTATGAGCTTCTGGCCTCCAAGGGCTACATGGTCTATGACTTCTTCCTGCCCGGTCTGATCATTGACGCGTTCCAGCGCCGGGACGGCGTTTATCTGAAGCGCTGGGCAGAGGAGCTGGTGGAGAAAAACATTCGCACGGTCAACATGCTGGGCTGCCATGACGGCATCCCCCTGCTGGACCTGAAGGGACTGCTGGATGACGACAGCATCTCCCGGCTCATCGATACGGTGGTAGACCGGGGCGGCTATGTCAAAAACCTCCACGGCCAGAAAAATGTCTACTACCAGGTCAACGCCACCTACTACAGCGCCCTGGGAGAGGATGACCGCCGGATGCTGCTGGCCCGGGCCATCCAGCTGTTCATGCCCGGAAAGCCCCAGGTCTGGTATCTGGACCTGTTTGTTGGAAAAAATGACTATGAGGGCATGAAGCGTGCCGGAAAAGACGGACACAAAGAGATCAACCGTACAAATCTCTCTGGGGAGGACGTTCGTCTGGGTCTGGAAAAGCAGGTGGTTCAGGACCAGCTGACCCTGCTGCGGATGCGCAATACCTATGGTGTCTTCTCCCCCAACGCGGGCATTTCCGCCCAGGCCCAGGGGCAGGGCCTGAGCCTGACCTGGGATACCCCGGAGCAGCGGGCGATTTTGTGCGGGGACCTGGATACCTGCGCTTTTTCCGTTGAGGTTCTGGAAAAGGCCACGGATAAGGTCCTGTTCCGGTTCCGGCAGGAGTAAGGAACAGGCGGAAAAAGGGGCGTTCAGGGAAAATACCGTCGCCGGAAACGAAAACACAGCGGTCAGCCTTCTTGCATTTTTGAAATAATATGTTAAAATATAAATAAATTATTTGGATTTTAAAGCGAATGAAGAAACTCCAGACAGGAGGCACGCAATGGCAACGATCCGAGATGTGGCTGCAAAAGCCGGTGTGTCCGTAGCGACAGTATCCCGTGTCATGAATAACCGCGGATACCTCAGCGAAGAGATCCGGGAAAAGGTCCGGCAGGCAATGGAGGACCTTAACTACCGCCCCAGCGAAGTGGCAAGATCCCTTTCCAACAAATGCACCAATATTATTGGTGTGCTCTTTCCCGCACTGAACAATGCGTACTATGCGGAGATCGCTTCAGAGCTTTCTCGGTGTCTGACGGAAAAGGGCTATAAGATGATGCTCTATGTGGCGTTTAACATCGATGACGCGGCGTCGGAATATGTATCCATGCTTCAGGCAAGCCGGGTGGACGGCATGATCATCGCCCTGCGCAGCAAGGCCATCGACCGGATCCTGACGCCGGATATGCCGGTGGTGTTCTTCTCCCGCTTCCGTGGAACGGCCCATCCTACGGTGCTGTGTGACGATGAGATGGGCGGCCGCCTGGCGGCCAGAGAGCTGATCGACTGCGGCTGCAAAAAGCCTGCCATGGTGGGCTTCTTCCACAGCCATGATATTCCGGCCTATGCCCGGCTGATCGGATTCCTTTCCGAGCTGCAGGAGGCCGGTCTGGAGGAGCGCTCCGTGCAGGTGTTCGGAAGCCACCCCCATGATGAGTTTGACAAGCTGACCGACGCGGCCCTGCTGCAATATCCTGACAGCGACGGCTTTTTCTGCTCCGATGACGCACTGGCCGCCACGCTCATGCAGAAGCTTACCAGACAGGGAAAGCGCATCCCCCAGGATGTGCAGGTCGTGGGCTTTAACAGCTGCTTCCTGGCAAGGTCTACGAACCCGCCGCTGACCAGTATCCGGCAGCCGATCCCACAGATGTGCGAAGAGGCGGTGGAGTGCCTGCTGAACCAGATCGGCGGCCAGACCGGCCAGAAAGAGATCACCCTCCCGGTGTCGGTAGAACGGCGGGGAAGCACGGTAGACAGGACAAACGCCGCCCTGTAGGGCCGTGTCACTTCGTCCGTGACCTCAGCGAAGAGGCGGATCCCCAAAAAATGAAGGGTTATCTCACGAAAACGCAGCACCCGAAAGAACCAAAACCCGGCCCTTTGATCTCACAGAGCCTGAATTGACGAAAACGAAGAAAAAGCAATCGGCAGTGGGGAAACTGTGAAAAAGTCCTGTTGCTTCCTAAAATGATGATGGAGGAACGGACCAATGAAGGTATTGCATGGCTTTTATAATATGGACGAAAACAGAGTGGAGCTGACTTACAGCGATGGCTCTGTGCGGGTGATCGACTGCGAGGAAGTGGAGAACTTCTATCATGTCACAAGATGGCAACTGACAGATTTGGATTGGCTGGTATACCATGCGCCGATAGAGTATGCCGGACTGGTGCTGTCTGGCAGAATTAAGAGCTATTTGAACGGCACAACTCAGCATGGGATGGAAAGTGAATAAGGAATAGACACCGACAGCAGGAGAGACGTTTTCTCCTGCTGTTTTATATAATAATGTGATTATTGTGCCGTAAGATCATAATAATTTTGTAAATGGGGTTGTATTTTGGTGGGAGATTGCATATAATAAAAATGTGATTACAGCCACGAATATTCCAATAAAAATGTGAGGAGAACGCTAGTGGAAAGAGTCATCCTAAAAAAGCTGCTGGACTGGAAGAATTCTCCCTACCGCAAACCGCTAATCTTAAAGGGTGTGCGTCAGGTGGGCAAGACTTGGGTTCTCAAAGAATTTGGCAGACGTTATTATGAAAATACAGCCTACTTTAACTTCGACGAAAACGAGGAGTACAAGCAGTTTTTTGAAACCACCAAGGATATTGACCGCATCCTGCAAAATCTGATGCTGGCCAGTGGGCAGAAAATCGTTCCGGAAAAGACTCTGATCATTTTTGACGAGGTGCAGGACTGCCCCAAGGTCATCAATTCCATGAAATACTTCTGCG
>ERZ1034691.2434-NODE-2434-length-10190-cov-13.091564_pt1 | contig 10190 bp, 9 predicted proteins | sample MGYA00520638_ERZ1034691 | MGnify/ENA primary metagenome ERZ1034691 (study PRJEB33766, sample SAMN09781763) | gut metagenome | biome: gut microbiome | host: Homo sapiens | place: Madagascar | study: EMG produced TPA metagenomics assembly of the PRJNA485056 data...
AACCGGTACTTTCACCAGCTTCTCTCCCGTTGCATTCATGGTAGTTGATGCAGCTAATGTTGCAACAACCGCAGTGAAGGCACCTAAGACCGGCGAGTTCTAAGATCATCTTACGAACTTGATTTCATAAGGCCTTATGAAATTTTATTTGAAATAATGGCTTTGTAAAAAGGTAGAGTGGTTTCTATGAGACCGGTGTGGTGCTTTAGCACCATGCCGGGATCAAAAAAGGAGATTGTTACATGGAATATATTGATATGCATTCCCACATACTGCCCGGTATGGATGATGGATCCAAGAACATGGATATGACACTTGCCATGCTGCGGGTAGCGGAAGAAGAAGGTATCAGTACCATCTATACGACACCCCACTGTATGCCGGGGAAAGGACGCCCAACGCTTGCAAAAGTAGAGGAGAAGATCCGCCTGGTGCAGGAGATGGCTGCCAACGAGGGAATTCACATCACCCTGAAAAAGGGGACAGAATATTATTACATAGAAGAAATGTCAGAATGGATGGAAGAAGGCAAGATCATCACCCTGGGAGATTCCAATTGCGTATTAGTGGAATTCGAGCCCTATGCGGAGGAAAATTACATCCGCAATGCGGCAAGGGAGATATTGGGATTCGGATATCGGCCGGTGATCGCCCATGTGGAGAGATACCGGAACCTGATGGACCGAAAATTCAGCGCCATCCAGTGGATGAGAGAGATCGGAGCGCTGATCCAGGTCAATTGCGCTTCCGTGACCGGAGATAACGGTTTTACTACAAAACAGAATGTGAAGAGCCTGTTGAAAAACGGTCTGGTGGATTTTGTGTCTACGGATGCACACAGACCGGAGGGAAGGGCTCCTTATATAGAGAAATGCGCAGAGATCCTCCGCAGGAAATACGGAGACGTCTATGCCGCAGAACTGACGGGAGGCAACGCCCGGAGGTTCCTGACGCACAACTAATGAACTCATTTATTGATAACGAGAGGAAAATACCATGCAGACTTCTTATCAGGAAGATGAAATTGAAATCGATTTACAGGATCTGTTCGGTCTGCTCCTGCACAAGGTCTGGATCATTATCCTGGCTGCTGTTGTGGCAGGTGCCATCGGATTCGCAGTCAGTTTTTTTCTGATCACACCGCAGTATGAATCCACCACCAGCATCTATATCTCTACTAGCAAAGGGAATGAGAACAGCATGACTTACAGTGATGCGCAGTTGGCCAGCCAGCTGACCAAGGACTACGAAGAACTGATCCTTAGTCGTACCGTACTGGAGAAGGTCATCGATGTGTACAAGCTGGATGAGAGCTATGAAAGTCTGAAGAATAGAGTGGCAGTAGCCAATACTTCCAATACCCGCATCATCACGATCACGGTTAAGGATCCGAATCCAGCCAATGCACAGATCATAGCCAACAGCATCCGCGATGCGGCTGCGATCCATATCAAGGATGTCACCGATGTGGAAGCAGTCAATGTGGCAGATGAAGCGAATCTGCCGGAGAATCCCTGCGAGCCTTCTATCCCGAAGTGGACACTGATCGCAGCAATGATCGGCATGATCCTGTCAGCCGGTATTATCATTGTGCAGTATCTGATGGATGATACGATCAAATCTTCCGAAGACATTGAGAAATATCTGGAACTGTCTACCCTGGGACTGATCCCGAATTTTGATACCGTGGATAAGAAAAAGAAATCCCGGAGATCAAAGGAGGAAGAAGAGATCCATGAGCCCCGGATGGGAGAAGATGAGACCATCGAAGTCGTAGATATAGAAAAGGAGCAGGAAGATGCAAAGCATTGAATTAAAACTGGAAAAACAGGATTTCCGTACCAAAGAAGCATTTAAAACGCTCCGCACGAACATCGAATTCTCCGGAGAGAATATCAGAGTCATCTGTGTGACCAGTTGTACACCGAATGAAGGTAAGAGCAGCGTGTCCTATGAGCTCGCCAAATCCTTTGCACAGAACGGGAAAAAGACCATCCTCATTGACGCGGATCTGCGCAAGAGCGTCATGAGAGGCAGACATAAAAAGGGTAAAGTCCGCTTCGGACTGACCAATTACTTAGTCGGCAAAGTAGATCTCGATACGGCGATCTGCGAGACCGATATTCCGAATTTCCATCTCCTCTTCGCAGGACCGGTACCGCCCAACCCCAGTGAGCTGTTAGGCAATACCAGATTCCAGAAAATGGTAGAGGCATGTCGTATGAAGTATGACATGGTCATCATTGATACACCGCCGCTCGGAAGCGTTATCGATACTGCAGTCGTGTCCAAATTCTGCGACGGCGCGGTGATCATCCTCGCCTGCGGTGAGATCAGCTACCGCTTCGCCAAGAGAGTCAAGGACCAGCTGGCAATGACCGGCTGTAAGATCCTCGGCTGTGTACTTAACAAGGTAGAGATGAGTGGCAAGGGATACTACGGCAAATATTATGGCAAGTACTACGGGAAGTACTACGGCAAATATTACGGTAACTACGGAACGGAAGAATAAGCGAAGGTGCACACAGGAGGGGAAGCCTGCTTCGCTGATCCGTGATAATAGGGAGTTGTAGTATTGAGGGTGACAACATGGAGGAAGACAGAAACCAAAAAAAGATAAAATAATTGTGATAAACCGAAAAAATTCGGGGGGGGTAGAAACATGTACAAAAAAAAGTACAGTGGCTGGCTGAAACATGCAGACTTTCTGACACTTGATATCATTTGTCTCCAGCTCTCCTTTTATATTGCATATTGCATCCGTCATGGAATCGGTAATATGTATGATAATCAGCTTTATGCCGGTATGGCAATCGTACTTTTGCTGGTAGATATCGTCATTGGTATCACTTTTGAAAATTTACATAATGTCCTGAAGCGTGGTTACTGGAATGAGGCCATCCAGACATCGAAGCAGGTGCTCGAGGTATTCGCATTGTTCGCCATCTATCTGGTCACCGTGCAGAACGCTGAGCAGTTCTCACGTACTGTACTATATCTGACCATGGCATTCTACTGGATCTTAAGCTATGTGGGAAGAATCCTCTGGAAGACATACCTGAAGCATCATAACAAGTATACATCAAAGCGTTCCCTCATCATCGTGACCAAAGCAGACCGTCTGGCTGCGTTGACAGAGCAGCTGCAGGGAGAGAAATATGCCTCTTACCAGATCCTGGGCATCGCAGTCGTAGATGCGGATATGATGGGACAGCAGATCGGAAAATATACGGTGATAGCGAATGCTGACAGTGTCATTGAATATACCCGTACCGGCTGGGTGGATGAGATCTATATAGATCTGGAACCGGGAGATGCATCGGCAGAACCATTGATCAGACAATTCCTGGAAATGGGTACTGTAACGCATGTGCGGGTCCCCGGTGTCTTAACAGAATCCGGACGAAAGATCATCATGGAAAAGATGGGAGACATGCCGGTAATAACGGCTACGATGAATTATGCTTCTCCCAGACAATTGTTCATGAAGCGATGCCTGGATGTCGCAGGAGGTCTGATCGGATGTATCCTGACCTGTATCTTGTGCATTTTCCTGGCACCGGCCATCTATATCCAGTCTCCGGGACCGATATTTTTCTCCCAGATCAGGGTGGGCAAGAATGGCAAACAGTTCCGCCTCTATAAATTCCGCAGCATGTATATGGATGCGGAAGAGCGTAAGGCAGAGCTCATGAAACAGAATAAAATGTCTGATGGCAAGATGTTCAAGATGGATAACGATCCACGTATCATTGGCAGCAAGATCCTGCCGGACGGTACCTATAAAAAGGGAATCGGTAACTTCATCCGCGACTGGAGCATTGATGAATTCCCACAGTTTTTCAATGTACTTAAAGGTGACATCTCCCTCGTAGGTACCAGACCTCCCCTCGTCTCCGAGGTAGAACAGTACGAGCTCAGACACTGCACCAGACTCGCCATGAAACCGGGCATCACCGGAATGTGGCAGATCAGCGGGCGGAGCAGCATCACGGATTTCGACGAAGTCGTGAAGCTGGACCGGGAATATATCGAGAACTGGAACTTGGGAAAGGATCTGAAGATACTGTGGAAGACCGTAGGAGCTGTGCTCAAGAAGGACGGAGCAGTGTAAGGAAAAGTGAAAAGTCTGTATGTGAGAGCGTGCAGGCTTTTTTTGTAGTGAAGTGAAAATAGGAATTATAAGGATAGAATGGTGTAAAAACAAATGAAAATCGCCATGTTTGGACAAAAACGTCTATCTCGAGAAGGTGGAGTTGAAATTGTTGCAAAAGAATTATCTACAAGAATGGTCAAAAATGGTAATGAGGTAACTTGTTATAACAGATCAGGACATCATGTAAGTGGTGCGGAATATGATGGAAGTGAAATAAGGTATGAAGGAATTCGTCAGATATCAGTTCCTACCATTGAAAAAAGGGGATTGGCAGCAGTAAGTTCTTCTTTTTTTGCTGCCATATATAGTGCGTTTGGGAAATATGATGTGGTGCATATCCATGCTGAAGGACCGGCTTTTTTCTGTTGGCTGCCCAAACTGTTCGGCAAAAAAGTAGTGGTCACGATCCATGGTATTGATTGGCAACGCGAAAAGTGGAAAGCAGGTTTCGGCGCAAAATTCATCCGGCAGGGCGAAAAGAATGCTATAAAATATGCGGATGAAATCATCGTGTTGAGCAAGAGAGTAGAGGATTATTTCAGAAATGCTTATGGCAGAAAGACGCACTTCATTCCAAATGGTGTGAATCGACCAGAAATCAGAGAGGCAAATCTGATAACGGAAAAGTTTGGTTTAAAAAAGGATTCCTACATATTATTCCTTGGCAGGCTTGTGCCGGAAAAAGGCATCCGATATCTAGTGGAAGCGTTCAAAAAGGTCAGGACGAACAAAAAACTGGTGATTGCCGGCGGTTCCAGCGATACTGATGCCTTTATGCAGGAGCTGAAAGCACTGGCAAAGGAGGATGAACGAATCCTCTTTACAGGTTTTGTGCAGGGGCAGATACTGGATGAACTGTACAGTAATGCCTACATTTACACATTGCCATCCGATTTGGAAGGAATGCCGTTGAGTTTGTTGGAAGCTATGAGTTATGGCAATTGTTGTCTGGTTTCCGATATCCCAGAGTGCGTGGAGGTTGTGGAAGAAAAAGCACTGATCTTTAAAACATCAGATGTGGAGGATCTTAGTACAAAGTTGCAGGATGCTTGTGACACCCCAAAAAAGGTGGAGGGGTATAAAAAACAGGCGGTTGGTTTTATATGTGAGAAATACAACTGGGATGATGTTGTAGAAGAGACGATGGAGCTATACAGGAGAAAATAATCCATGAGAGTATTAATGATAAATAATCACCTCTAACTGAACGCAGGTAGTGAGATGTATATAGTGAAATACCGGAAAAAATAACGTATTTACGGCACTTTTTGAGAGAGACTTGGAGCTGCGAGAGCAGTTTTTATCTCGCCACATAGGTTCATCAACAGTAGATGAAATTATCATAAGAACTTTCAGTATCACTACCTGCGTTTGTATAGAGTACTCTAGTTTATGAACAATACATTGGAAGTGCTTCATGTGAACAGAGGTAGTGAAATAAAGTAGAGCACATAAGGAAAAATAACATGAGTAAGCAAATTGCAGCAAGAACAAGAGAAAAATGGGTGGATGATGTAAAAGTAATCGCCTGTATATTGGTTGTGCTAGGTCATTTTTTCCAAAGCATGACGAAGGCAAGTATCATGCCTGAAAGTGATTTGTACAAATGGTTCAACACAACAATTTATTACTTCCATGTGCCGCTGTTCTTTATCTGTAGCGGATACCTTTATCAGAAGTACAGCAGGGTAAACAGTTTGGGAAGTTGGCGCAGAAATGTAGCAAAAAAATTGTTAGCACTCGGCGTACCATATGCGACTTTTACGACTGCTACATGGGTACTGAAAAAAGTGTTCTCAAGTAGTGTCAACGACCAAATCGGTGGTCTAGGAGATACATTTTTCCTTCACCCAACAGCACCGTACTGGTATCTGTATGCATTGTTCTTTATTTTCCTTCTTACACCAACTTTTAAGAGTGTGAAAGCAGCCGCAGTTGGATTGGTAGTTGCATTAGCTGCAAAAGGTCTATTTTTGAGCGGGGGGGGATACGGCGTTTACGCAGTATCAACAGTTCTTTCGAACGAAATCTGGTTTGTGTACGGTATGAGTATTTGTGCATTTAATGTGCAGCTGAAGGGAAAAAGAGTACAAGGAGCAATATGCGGATTGCTATTTATGATTATGAGTGTGGTGGTGTATATGATGGAAAACCCCAACAAAGTGGTTTCCTTTGCACTGGGATTGCTCGCATGTATAGCTGTAATTCTTTTGGTGGTGGATTCTGAGGAAAAGTTCGGTAGATGTATGGATTTCCTTGCAAAATATACGATGCCGATTTTCCTGATGCACACATTGTTTGCAGCACCTATGAGAGCTATCCTGATGAAGATTGGCATCGAAAATGATGTGATTCATGTAGTACTGGGACTTGGAATTAGCTTTGCTGGTCCGATTATTGCGGCTTGGATTATGAAGAAAACGAAGTGGTTGGAGTTCTTCCTGTATCCGAATAAATTTGTGAAGATAAGGAATTATCAAAATGTGTGATAGAGGCAGACAGTGAATTAAAGAAAATCTACAACAAGGAAAAGAGAGTAATATGCGTATTATCGAGATAAATAAATTTCTACACCGAAACGGCGGATCAGAGACGTACATATTTAAATTGGGTGAGGCACTGGAGCAGCATGGACATGAGGTTCAGTACTTCGGTATGGAGCATGAAGGTCGCTGCGTAGGAAACCGGGTCAATGCTTATACATCTGATATGGATTTCCACGATGGCAGCAAACTGTGCAAGCTGACCTATCCGATCAAGACTATCTACAGCAAGGAAGCAAGAGTGCAGCTGAGAAAAGTTCTAGACGACTTCCAGCCGGATGTCTGTCACCTGAACAACTTCAACTATCAGCTGACACCTTCCATCATTCTGGAAATCGTGAAGTGGCGTAAGGAGACCGGAAGAGATTGTAAGATCATCTTCACAGCACATGATTACCAGCTGATCTGCCCGAACCACATGCTAAACAATCCGAACACGCACCAAAACTGTGAGAAATGCCTCGGCGGCCATTTCGTGAACTGCATGAAAGGTAAGTGCATCCACGGTTCCACGACGAAATCTGCCATCGGCATGATGGAAGCGGAGCTCTGGAAGTGGAAGGGTACCTACAAGTACATTGACACCATGATCTGCTGCTCTGAGTTCATGAAGAGCAAGATGGACAGCAATCCACTGTTCGCTACTAAGACTGTGGCGATGCACAACTTCATCGATAAGGTGGAGTGGAAAGAAACTCCGAAGAAGGATTATGTCCTTTACTTCGGACGATTCTCCAAGGAAAAGGGTATCGGCACACTCATCAAGGTCTGCAAGAAACTGCCGGATGTACAGTTCACCTTTGCTGGTACTGGTCCGCTGGAAGATACCATCAAGGGCGTAAGCAACATTAAAGATGTTGGTTTCCAAAAGGGAGAGGCACTGGAAAAACTCATCCGTGAGGCACGGTTCTCCATATACCCGTCTGAGTGGTACGAGAACTGTCCGTTCTCTGTGATGGAGTCCCAGATGTACGGCACGCCAGTTCTCGGTGCGAACATCGGTGGTATCCCGGAACTGATTCAGGTTGGTAAGACTGGCGAGCTGTTTGAGAGTGGTAACGAGAAAGATTTGAAAGAAAAAATAGAAAAAATCTGGGGGGATAAGAAGCTGTGTGAGCAGTATAGCAATAACTGCAAGGATATCAGCTTCGATACCATCGATGAGTATTACGAGAAAATTATGAAGGTGTATCAAGGCTAATTAACAAATGACCTTTGTGACGGAGGATAAAGATGAAAAATTATAAAATTGCTGTGGCTGGCACAGGCTATGTGGGGCTTTCGATTGCAACTTTGCTGAGTCAGCATGATCAGGTAACGGCAGTAGATATTGTTCCGGAGAAAATAGAGTTGATCAACAATCGCAAGTCTCCGATTCGGGATGATTATATTGAAAAGTATCTTGCAGAGAAAGAACTGAATCTGACCGCAACACTGGATGCAAAGGCTGCATACTCTGATGCGGACTTTGTTGTTATTGCGGCTCCTACAAACTACGACAGCCATACGCAGCACTTCGACACAAGTGCAGTCGAAGCCGTAATTAAGCTGGTCATGGAGTACAATCCGGATGCCATCATGGTAATTAAGTCCACCATTCCGGTTGGCTACACTGCAAGCGTGCGTGAGAAATTCAATAGCACGAACATCATCTTCAGCCCGGAATTTCTGCGTGAGTCCAAAGCCCTGTATGACAATCTGTATCCGAGTCGTATTATCGTTGGTACTGACTTGAATGATGAGCGTCTAGTCGAAGCGGCTCATGAGTTTGCTGGGCTGCTGCAGGGAGGTGCTATCAAAGAGAACATTGATACTCTGTTCATGGGCTTCACCGAGGCAGAGGCTGTTAAGCTGTTCGCCAATACCTATTTGGCTCTTCGTGTTGCCTACTTCAACGAACTGGACACCTATGCGGAGAGCAAGGGACTGAACACCCAACAGATTATTAATGGTGTTTGCCTTGATCCTCGTATCGGTAGTCATTACAACAATCCGTCCTTCGGCTATGGCGGTTACTGCCTGCCTAAGGACACCAAACAGCTGCTAGCGAACTATGCTGATGTGCCAGAGAACCTAATTGAAGCTATCGTCGAGAGCAACAGAACTCGTAAAGACTTTATTGCTGACCGTGTACTGAAGCTGGCTGGTTACTACGGTTATGATGAGGACAACGAGTACGATGAGAAACAGGAGAAGTCTGTGACCATCGGTGTGTATCGCCTGACGATGAAGAGCAACAGCGATAACTTCCGACAGAGTTCTATTCAGGGCATCATGAAGCGCATTAAGGCCAAGGGTGCGACTGTGATTATCTATGAGCCGACCCTGAAAGACGGCGATACTTTCTTTGGTAGTCTGGTGGTCAATGATCTAGCTAAATTCAAGGAAATGAGCCACGCCATCATTGCGAACCGCTATGACAAATGCCTTGATGATGTGAAAGAGAAAGTTTATACACGCGATATTTTCCAGCGCGATTAAGAGGTGGATATGCAAAAAGAACGATATGAAGGGATAGATGGGTTAAAGGCATATGCCATTATTGGAATTACTCTAATGCATGTTCGGTCAAATGGTGAATTTATTATGGAAGGATTTCTTTTTAAGAAACTGATTCCATCATTTGCACATCTCGTATTCCTTTTTATGATGGTCAGTGCCTTTGGTATGTGCTGTGGCTATTATTATAAAATTGTTGACCAGAAAATCAGTGTAGAGGATTTCTACAAGAAGCGGTACATCAAAATTTGGCCGTACTTTGCACTGCTTTGTGCGTTAGACTTTGTGATTTCACCGAGCAAGGAATCCTTGTTTGAAGTATTCGCAAATTTGACCTTGTGTCAGGGACTTCTCCCACAAGCAAATATTTCAGTCATCGGCGTGAGTTGGACGCTAGCAGTCATTTTCGTGTTTTATATGTTGTTCCCATTTTTCTGCTTTCTGATTGGAAACAAGAAGAGAGCGTGGGGAGTAGTGGGTGCAGCGATGGCGTTTAATTGGCTGTGTTCTTCTTATTTCAATGTGGGAAGAAAAAACATTGTCTACGATGCTGTATATTTCATTGCAGGCGGCCTGATTTTCCTTTATCGAAAGGAACTGGACGAGTTTGTAGCGAAGTACAAGATGATCGCGGGAGTGATTTTGCTGATTGCCACAGTTGCTTATTTTGCAGTAGGAAGCTCTACGCTCACGATGCTGTTCTTCTGTGTGGCAGCATTGGTCTATACACTCGGATGCAATCGGGGGGGTACTGGTCAATCCAGTCGCCAAATTCCTCGGTGGTATCTGCTTCGAGATTTACTTGTGTCACATGGTAATTTATCGTGTGCTTGAAAAGCTACACTTGGTTCATCTATTTGGAAACGGTCTGCCGGCATATATCTTCACAGCAGTTGCAGTTATCTGTGGTTCGGCTGTGTTCTCGGTGTGTGCCAGGTGGTTCTTAAATAAAATCGAAACATTCTTAAAAGAGAGAGTAAACAATAGGAGAG
>ERZ1034691.2436-NODE-2436-length-10186-cov-67.463034_pt1 | contig 10186 bp, 8 predicted proteins | sample MGYA00520638_ERZ1034691 | MGnify/ENA primary metagenome ERZ1034691 (study PRJEB33766, sample SAMN09781763) | gut metagenome | biome: gut microbiome | host: Homo sapiens | place: Madagascar | study: EMG produced TPA metagenomics assembly of the PRJNA485056 data...
GGCAAGAAGGACGAGATCCACGAGGTCTCCGACGGCTACGCCCGCAACTACCTGTTCCCGCGCAAGCTGGCCGCTGTGGCGGATGCCAGCGCTGTGAACATGGCCCGCGGCAAGGAGGCCGCGGCCGATTTCCACGAAGCTGAGAACGTGGCAGCCGCCAAGGCTCTGGCTGCCAAGATCGAGGGCAAGACCGTGACCATCAAGGCCAAGGGCGGCGCATCCGGCCGTCTGCACGGCAAGGTGACCGGCAAGGAAGTTGCCGAGGCACTGGCTGCGCTGGCAGGTGCACCCATCGACAAAAAGAAGATCGAGCTGGAGACCAAGGACATCAAGGATGCCGGCGTGTTCAACGGCAAAGTCCGTCTGTACGTTGGCGTCGTGGCTTCCTTCAAGATCCAGGTGGAAGTGGAACAGGCCTGATCTGTGTGCCGTTTGCGCCCCCTCACAGCAGGGGGCGCTTTTTGGCTTTACAGGAAGCTTTGGATTTTGGATAAGGACAAACTACTATGCCGAACGAACGACGTTATTCCAATGAACTGAATCTGGAGAGCGTGGGCATCAATCTGCCCTACAATATGCAGGCAGAGCAGAGCGTGCTGGGCGCGGTGCTGCTCAAGCCCGACACCCTGACCGATCTTGTGGAGATCATCAAGCCGGAAATGTTCTACACCCGGCAGAACGCCCAGATCTGGACCGAGATGCTGCGCCTGTTCACCAACGACCAGACCATCGATTTTGTCACCCTGCTGGATGCAGTGGTGTCCGATGGTGTGTTCCCCAGCGCAGACGAGGCCAAGATCTACCTGACCGGTCTGGCAGAAACAGTGCCCAGTATCTCCAACGTAAAGGCTTATGCCCAGATCGTGCAGGAAAAATATCTGGTGCGCCAGCTGATGGGGGTAGCCAAGGACATCTTGCAGGACGCCGGAGACGAGCCGGACGCCGACCTTCTGCTGGAAAACGCAGAGCAGCGTATCTACGAGATCCGCTCCGGCCGCGATTCCAGCGCCCTGACCCCGCTTTCGTCCAGCATGGTGGAAACGCTGACCAACCTGCAAAAGATCAGCGGCCCGGATGCGGATAAGTACAAGGGCATTCCCACCGGCTTCCGTCTGCTGGACACCGTGCTTACAGGCCTTGGCCGCGGCGATCTGGTCATTCTGGCAGCTCGTCCCGGTATGGGCAAGACCAGTTTTGCACTGAACATCGCCACCCGCGTGGCCATGCAGCAAAAGGTGCCGGTGGCCATCTTCAGTCTGGAAATGACCAAGGAGCAGCTGACCAACCGTATCCTCTCGTCGGAGGCCGGTATCGACAGTCAGGCCTTCCGTACCGGTGCGCTGCGCGCCGAGGACTGGGAGTATCTGGCGCTGGCCACCGAAAAGCTGCACGATGCACCGATCTATATGGACGACACCTCCGGTATCACCATCACCGAGATGAAGGCAAAGATCCGCCGGGTGAATCAGGACCCTGCTCGCCCCAACGTGGGCCTGATCGTCATCGACTATTTACAGCTGATGACCACCGGCCAGCGCAGCGAGAACCGCGTGCAGGAGATCAGCTCCATCACCCGAAACCTGAAGATCATGGCCAAGGAGCTGAACGTGCCCATCATCGCGCTGAGCCAGCTGTCCCGTGCGGTGGAAAAGCAGGGCAACAACTCCAGCCACCGCCCGCAGCTTTCGGACCTGCGTGACTCCGGTTCCATCGAGCAGGACGCAGACTGCGTTCTGTTCTTGTACCGCGATTCCTACTACGCCAGCCAGAACCCGGACGGAGCTGAGGTGGATGCCGATACCGCCGAGTGTATCGTGGCAAAGAACCGTCACGGCGAGACCAGTACCGTGCCGCTGGGCTGGGACGGTGCCCACACCCGCTTTATGGATGTGGACTTCAAGCGCTGATGGATGCCGTGATTCTTGCCCGGGTGGAGGATTTCTGCACCCGGGAGGGGCTTTTGCAGCCCGGCGCACCGCAGCATCTGGCAGCAGCAGTCTCCGGCGGGGCGGACAGCATGGCGCTGCTGCTCTTGCTGCGGCAGTTGCAGCCGAGGTTTGGCTATACGCTTTCTGCCTGCCATGTGAACCACGGTCTGCGCGGGCAGAGCGCCGACCGGGACGAGGCCTTTGTGCGGGCAGAATGCGCCCGCTTGGGCGTGCCGCTGCGGGTGTTCCATGCGGCAGAGCTTGCCCCGCCCCCGGCACACGCCGGGGAGGACTGGGCGCGCCGTCTGCGCTACACGGCCTTTGCGCAGCTGCAAGGGCAGGGGATAGATGCCATTGCCACAGCCCATACTGCAAATGACCAAGCCGAAACGCTGCTGCTGCGGCTGGCGCGCGGCACCGGTCTGCACGGTGCGGGCGGCATCCGGCCAAGGCGCGGGTGCTACCTGCGCCCGCTGCTTTGTCTGAGCCGTGCCGAGACCGAGGCCGTCTGCCGGGCGGCGGGGCAGCCGTGGGTCACCGACGAGACCAACGACACCGACGCCTACGCCCGCAACCGGCTGCGCCACAACGCCCTGCCTGCGCTGGAAAGCACCAACGCGGCGGCGGTGCAGAATTTGGCGCGGTTCTGTGAAAAGGCCGCGCGGGCAGATGTCTACCTTGCCGCCGGGGCTGCAAAGCTTCTGGCGGCGGCACGCCTGCCCGGCGCAGAACCTGCATGGCAGTTGGCGCCCTTGCAGGCGGCAGACCCGCTGCTGCTGGAAACTGCGCTGCACAGCCTTGTGGCTCCGGTGCGGGATGCAGAGGAAAAATATGTGCAGCTGCTGTGCGCTGTGGTGCGGCAGGGCAGCGGTGCAGTACAGCTGACCGGACAGGTGCGTTTTTACGCAGGGAACGGCTGTCTGCGGCAGGAAATGCTGCCGCAGGCGCTGCCCCGGCAGCTGGAGAGCGCGCCGCAGCAGGTGCCTTTTTTGCCCGAAAAACAGCCTGAATTCCGGCTGCGTGGGGGCTGGAAGGGGAAAGCAGAGCTGTTAACAGCCGATTTTGAAGAAAAAATACAAGTCGTTCATAAAAAAGACTTAAAAAATCGGGCGGATTATGCTAGAATAACTACGTTGTACACTGGCCTTGTGCTGCGTGCCCGACAGCCGGGAGACCGCTTCCGGCCTGCGGGGCGGGGCTTGAGCAAACCGCTGCGAAAGTGGATGAACGAGGCCGGTGTCCCGAATGAACTGCGGGATACGTTGCCGCTGCTTGCCAGCGGAAGCGAAATTTTATGGGTGTGTGGAGAAGGCTTTGCCGATGGCCTTGCACCGGACACGGAAAGCAGATGGATCCTGCACTTGGATGCAGAGATCGAAACACAGGAGGAAAAAACAAATGAGTATGCACGATGATATCAAGACCGTTCTGGTCAGCGAAGAGCAGCTGAAGTCCAAGGTGGCAGAGCTGGGCGCTCAGATCAGCCGGGATTATGCCGGTAAAAATCTGGTGCTGGTGTCCATCCTCAAGGGCTCGGTGGTCTTTATGGCCGACCTGATGCGGGCTGTGAGCGTCCCCTGCAATATCGACTTTATGGTGGTCTCCAGCTACGGCGGCAGCAACACCACCACCAGCGGTCTGGTCAAGATCATCAAGGATCTGGACGGCGATCTGTCCGGCAAGGATGTGCTGATCGTGGAGGACATTCTGGACACCGGCGTCACCCTGTCCAACCTTGTGCCCATGCTCAAGATGCGCAACCCGAACTCCGTTAAGATCTGCACGATCCTTGATAAGCCCAGCCGCCGCAAGGCCGACATCCAGCCGGATTACGAGGGCTTTCAGGTGCCGGACGAGTTCGTGGTGGGTTATGGTCTGGACTACGATGAAAAATACCGCAACCTGCCCTATGTCGGCGTGCTGAAGCCCGAGGTCTACACGAAGTAACGTGTCCATTATAAAAATCCAGAACTGGAGTTGATTTTTTTGCAACCGAAGAAACCCCGTTTCAATCCACTGGTGATCGCCATTGTGCTGGCAGCCGTGCTGATGGTGTGGTCGGTGCTGGGCGGCACCGGCGGCAGCGCCAGCGGCTCCTCTATGGCATATTCCACGGTGGTACACTATTTTGAGAGCAATCAGGTCACCAAATTCTCGCTGGATCTGAATACCGGCGTGATCACCATGACCCTGAAGGAGGGCGCACAGGAGCTGCCCAACGCTGCCGAGCAGACCACCCAGTCCACGGGCGGGCTGCTTTCCGGCCTGCTGTCCTCCTCTTCCGCTGCCCCCACCGGGGTGAAGAAGAACGAGGACGGCACCGAGACAGTCAGCTACAAGCTGCCCTACGCCCGGATGTTCGTGGACCATGTGTCGGACTACATCGCCCAGTACGATGCAGCCAACCCCGATGCACCCATGGTGTACGACTATGTGCCCGCCAAGGAGACCATCCCCTGGATGGAGATCCTGTTCTATCTGGCTATGCTAGGCTGCACCGGTTTCCTGCTGTTCTCCATGATGCGCGGCGGTGCCGGTGGCGGCGGCATCATGAACGTGGGCAAGGCCAAGGTAAAGGACGAGCACGAGAACAAAAAGACTGCCACCTTTGCCGATGTGGCCGGTGAGGATGAGGAAAAAGAGGAGCTCAAGGAAGTTGTGGAGTTCCTTAAGAGCCCGGATAAGTTCAATACGCTGGGTGCCCGCATCCCCCACGGCGTGCTGCTGGTGGGCCCTCCGGGTACCGGTAAGACCCTGCTGGCCCGCGCCTGCGCAGGCGAGGCGGGGGTGCCCTTCTACTCCATCTCCGGCTCTGACTTTGTGGAGATGTACGTCGGCGTGGGCGCATCCCGCGTGCGTGACCTGTTCGATAAGGCCAAAAAGACCATGCCCTGTATCATCTTTATTGATGAGATCGATGCCGTGGGTCGTCAGCGCGGCGCAGGTCTGGGCGGCGGTCACGACGAGCGCGAGCAGACTTTGAACCAGCTGCTGGTGGAGATGGACGGCTTTGAAGCCAACGACGGCATCATCGTCATGGCGGCCACCAACCGTGCCGACATTCTGGATAAGGCGCTGCTGCGTCCCGGCCGCTTTGACCGTCAGGTCTATGTGGGTCTGCCGGATGTCAAAGGCCGCGAGGAGATCCTGAAGGTGCATACCCGCAACAAGCCCCTTGCACCGGACGTCTCCCTGAAGGTCATTGCCCAGCGCACCGCCGGTTTTGCCGGTGCAGACCTTGAGAACCTTGTCAATGAGGCCGCGCTGCTGGCAGCCCGCCGCAACCGCAAGGCCATTACCATGGAGGATATCGAGGAAGCCTCCATGAAGGTGATGGCTGGCCCCGAGAAGAAGAGCCGCGTGGTCACCCCGGAGGAGAAAAAACTCACCGCCTACCACGAGGCCGGTCACGCAGTGGCAGGCTTCTACTGCAAGCATCATCCCCGCGTGCACGAGATCACCATCATCCCGCGCGGTCAGGCCGGCGGTTACACCATGTATCTGCCTGAGAAGGATCGCAGCTATGTGACCAAGGGCGAGATGTTTGAGGATATCGTGTCCAGCCTGGGCGGCCGCGTGGCCGAGCAGCTGATTCTGGAGGACATTTCCACCGGTGCCTCCAACGACCTGCAGCAGGCCACCAATATTGCCCGCCAGATGATCACCCGCTACGGCTTCTCCGAGCGTCTGGGCCCCGTGGTCTACGGCACCTCGCAGGAGGAGACCTTCCTTGGCCGCGACTTTGGTCAGGGCAAGGGTTACAGCGAGACCACCGCTGCCGAGATCGACAGCGAGACCCGCGATATCATCGATGAAGCCTACGAGACCTGCCGCCGCACCCTGACCGAGCACATCGACCAGCTTCATGCGCTGGCCAAGGCTCTGATGGAGCGCGAAAAGCTCAACGAGGAGCAGTTCAACACCATTATGGCCGGCGGCACCCTGCCTCCCTGCGAGGATGCAAAGCCCGAGCAGGCACAGCCCGACCAGACCATGCAGCCCGCCCCGGTGCAGCCCGCAGAGCCTGCGGAGCCTGCCGAGCGTGCAGAACCCGCCGAGCAGGCCGAGCCTGCCCAGCCGGAAATGCCGCAGCCGGATGCCTCGGAGCAGCAGGACTAAGCTTTTTTAGGAAAGGAGCGAGCATCGTGGAGGAAAATTTTAACCCGGTCGCACAGACCCGCGCAAACTACTATACCCCCGGCAGTCCGGTGCAGTTTGTCTGCGTGGAGCTGCTCAAGGGAGACGTCAGCGGCGAGCACGCTGTCTGCCTGACCTTCAAGAATATTTCCCGCGTGACCCTGACCGCACTGGAGATCCACTTCAAGTGCAAGGGTGTGGATGGCGTGATCCTGTGCGAGGATAAGTTCGAGTACCGGGATCTGCAGGTAAAGCCCGGCGAGCTGTTTGGACAGGATGATGCCGTGTTCATCACGGCCAAGGCCATCACCAGCGTGGATGTTACCCTGTGTAATGTGTACAACGGCAAGCGCGTGGTGCATCTGGACGGCATCAAGCGTGTGCGTCTGCCCGCACCCCGCCGTCTGGCTCCGGAGCTGCAAAAGGCGCTGGAGGCCCGCATGAACCGCACCGGGCTCAAGTATCAGCCGCAGGTGTTCGAGAACGGCTGGTACTGCGCCTGTGGCGCCTTCCACCCCACCGAGGAGGACACAGTTTACTGCTCGGAGTGCGGCTGCGACCGTATCCTGTTGCAGAACGCGCTGAACACTCTGTTGCAGCCCGCTGCCCCGGCAGACGAGATGGAAATGCCCCTCAACGCCCCGGCTGCTCCCGCAGCGCCCGCTGCGGTGGAGGAGCCTACCCGCATCGTGGGCGCTGCCCCTGCTGCTCCGGCGGCTCCCGTAGAAGAGCCCACCCGGGTCGTGGGAGCACCGGTCTACGAGCCAAAGGCTGACCCCATACAGCCTGTCTCGGAGCCTACCCGGGTGCTGGATGCCTCTGTCCGCGCACCGCTTTCCGGCGCTGCTGCGGCAGACGAGGGTACCCGCGTGATCCCCGCCCGCCGTCCGGCTCCGGTGCGTCAGCCCGCGCCTGTGGAGGAGGACGAAGGGTACGAGGACAGCCGGGACAGCGTGGCAGAAGCGCTGATCCGCTGGGTGCCGCCTATTACGGCCATCCTGTGCGCAGCCATCGCGCTGTGCGGTTTTGTGTACTACCAGTTCGTGCTGTAAAAATAAGATCATCCCGGCGGAGGGGGCAGCGTGCCTTCTCCGCCTTTTGTGTGCACTGCACAGAAAGGAAATACCATGCCGGAACAAGCCTTACAAGTGGCTTTTGAGATCAAGACCGCCTGCGATGAGATCAGCCGCCGCCTGCTGCGCTGGCACTGGGAACGCAAGCCCGGGGCGCACAGTCTGGATGCGCTGCTGGAGCATATTGCTGCCCGCAAGCAGGAAAGCCCGGATTACTACGACCGTATGCCGGACCTTACCGGCAAGACCAGCTGGCAGCAGCTGGACACCACCCTGTGTATGCGGGTGCTGCTGGACCCGGAGACCGATGCTGCCCGCCCGCTGGACATGCTGGGCAACACGGCACACCCCTCTGCCGCCCGCCATGCCTGCAACGCCATCCGCACCGCCCGCAATGAGGCAGCCCATGCGGCAGTTGCTGCGGACGGCGCACAGGCAGCCCTGCTGTTCAACGAAGCCATTGAGGCGCTGGAGGAGGGCTACGCAGGTACTGCCTTTAAGGAAAACGAACTGGCGCAGTATTACCGCGAGGCAGAGGACTACCTGAGCCGCTGCAGCGAGGGCAAGCCCCTTAAAGCGCGCCAGAGCAGCCCGCAGAACACACAGCAGGGGAAAGCTGCTGCCCGCAGCAAGCCCCGCAGTGCACAGCAGACCCGCAGCACTAAAAACACTGCCGCCCGCAGCCGCAGCACCGGTACAAAGCAGAGCCGCGGCACAGCCTCCCGCAGCAAAAAGCAGCAGACCGGCGGCGAGAGCAGGGTGGCACTTGGCATCATTCTGGCAGCACTGGTGCTGGGACTTATCGCACGTGCCATCAGCATGGGACTTGTATAAGCGCAGCGGTTTTCGCAATTTTGGCGGTAAATCAGAAAGCAAGATTGTTTGGATTGTGTAAAATCACCAAAAAAGCAGCGGGCAGCCCCACAGAAAAACGGTCATTGCACCTCTTGCGGGAAATGTAAAACGGATTTATAATAAGCATGAAAACGTTTACACATCGCCACCGGAGAGGGAACGGAGAAAAGAATCCCATGACCATCAGTGATATTGCAAAGCTGGCAGGCGTTTCCAGTGCTGCGGTCAGCCGCTATTTGAACGGCGGCCCCCTCAGCGAGCAGAAGCGTGCCGTGATACAAGCCGTAGTGGAAAAAACCGGTTACAGCCCGGATACTGCCGCCCAGACCCTGCGCACCGGCAAGGTGCGTCAGGTGGGGGTCATCGTGCCCAGTATCAGCTCCCAGTCGGTAGGGCAGATCACCAGCGGCATTGCATCCGAGCTGGGGGCTAGCCGCTACCTGATGCTGCTGGCAGACACCGAGCTGGACGGGCAGATGGAGCTGGAATATCTTGCGGCATTGCAGCGTAACCATGTGGCCGGTATCATCCTGCTGGGCTATGATTCCAGCCCGCAGCTGTGCAAGGCGCTGAAGGACTGCCGCGTGCCTGTGGTGGTAACGGGGCAGCGTTTTGCAGACCTGCCCTGTGTTTATAACGACGACCGCTCTGCTGCCCGCGACCTGACCCGGAAGATGCTGGAGCATGGCCGCAAAAATATCGTGTACATCGGCGGTAGCGAGCAGGACCCCGCCACCGGCATTGCCCGCCGTCAGGGTGTGCAGGATGCACTGCGGGAGGCCGGACTGAACGCAGATGGTCTGCCCCGCGCTTACTGCGCCGCCTTTTCCATGGAAGAAGGGCACCGCTGCATGGAGGAGCTGCTGGCACGCTGCCCGCAGTTGGACGGTGTGATCTGTGTGACAGACACCGTGGCCTTTGGCGCTTTGCGGGTGCTGCGCGACGCCGGGCGCAAAGTAGGGCAGGATGTCGGCCTTGCCGGCATCGGAGACAACTGGGCAGGCAAGGTGGTGGAACCCGGGCTGACCACCATCCGCTTCTATCAGCGGCAGGTCGGGCAGGAGGCTGCCCGGATGCTGCTGCAAAGCTTGGAGCATACCGGGCCGGACGCTGCGCCGGTGCGCCAGACCACGCTGGGCTATACGCTGGTAGAGCGCGGCTCGCTGTAAAAAAAGAGGAACAAATGAAACAAAAACTGATCTTTTTAGATATCGATGGCACTCTGCTGCCCCCGGGCGAGATGCTGATCCCCCAAAGCACGGTGGAGGCGCTGCACAAGGCGCACGCCAACGGCCACAAGCTGTTTTTGTGCACCGGGCGCAATCTGCGCATGACCCAGCCGCTGCTGGACTACGGCTTTGACGGCGCAGTATGCAGTGCCGGCGGTTATGTGTTCTGCGGGGATAAGGTGCTGGTAGACCTGCCTATGGAGCCGCAGCTGGCAAAGGACGTGCGCAGTGCCATGGAGCGCCACGGCGTGGAGTGCACGCTGGAAGCGCGGGATGCCACCTACGGCAGCCTGAAGATGATCGAGCGCTGGAGCTTTACCCACCGGGATGCAGGCCCCCTGAATAGCGAAGCCGCCCGCTGGCGCAAGGCCATGGAGGACGGCATGACCATCAGCCCGCTGGCTGATTACAAGGGCGAGCCGCTGTATAAGATCGTGTATATCGCGGAGCGCAGCGAGGACTTGAACGAAGCAAAGCGCCTGTACGAGGACAGATTCGTGTTCTGCGAGAGCAAGCTGGACGGTCTGGACGGCGGCTATGTGAACGGCGAACTCATCAACCGTAGGTTTGATAAGGGACGCGGCATCAAGGCCGTCTGCGACTATCTCGGCGTGCCCCTGCAGGACAGCATAGGCTTTGGCGACAGCGACAACGATCTGCAAATGACCGATGTGGTCGGCATCAGCGTCTGCATGGCTAACGGCTCTGTAAGCCTGAAGCAGCGCTGCGACCGCATTGCCCCCTCGGTGTACGAGGACGGCATTGCCAAGGAGTTTGCAGCCTTGGGGCTGATTTGAGATTTCTTTTAGTAAAAACAGGGCAGGGGAACATCCGCAGACGTTCCCCTGCCCTAAAATTATAAATAATACTTTCGCATCATTTTGTAACAAAAAGAGCGCTGCACGGTATTGAAGTGAACCCCAAAAGTTAGACAAAAATAAGATCAAGCGACTCGAACGGTCTG
>ERZ1034691.2439-NODE-2439-length-10175-cov-11.178557_pt1 | contig 10175 bp, 10 predicted proteins | sample MGYA00520638_ERZ1034691 | MGnify/ENA primary metagenome ERZ1034691 (study PRJEB33766, sample SAMN09781763) | gut metagenome | biome: gut microbiome | host: Homo sapiens | place: Madagascar | study: EMG produced TPA metagenomics assembly of the PRJNA485056 data...
TCATCACCATCTGCAAGTTGGCGGAAACGAGCAAGACCTATTCCTACCATTCGGGGAGTCACAACAAAATCTATTATTGATTGACTATCAACGAATTAAGTATAACAAAGAATGTAACTGCTAACGATTTAGAAACGAGCAATATTCTTTTTCTTTCACAACTTTGCAATATACAAAGAACGCTTCGATTATTAATGCAAAGATAAATCTAATATCTGAAAAACAATATATTTTGCTTTGTTTTTAAATATTATTATTTTTTTGTTGTGTACAAGGTTCTTTAAAACAACACAGCATATTTGGAACACAGATAAATTCTATATACGGCATCAAAAGCAGCGAAAAAGTTAAAAACAATCCCATTTCTTATAATACAACAAAAATTATTCTTGTATGTGGATTGTTTTTCGTATTTTTGAAATTAGAATTATAAATGAGTATTTTTTAGGGATTATGACTAATAATATACTCATTTTGTGAGTAAAGAGAATGTTGAACATCTAAAAACAGCAATTTATGAAAGCCAAAGGACACAACATCTGCGATACCCTCAAGGCAATTCGCAAACAAATAGCAGATGCTAATGGGATTGACTATTCACCAGAAGAATGCCACTTCACTGGTGAATGCAAGGGAACTTGCCCCAAATGCGAGCAAGATGTGAGATATTTGGAACATGAGTTGCGACTTAGACTGAAAGCAGGGAAGGCTATAAAGGTTGCGGGAGTGGCATTGGGAATAATTGCTCTTGCTGCATCTATTACGTCATGTTCTACACAAAAAGGCTACTATAACTCGACACCACTACTATCAAAGAAAGTTATTCCTATTCGCTTCCAAGAATACACATCCAAAGATTCTATTCTGCTAAAAGATAAAGAATCATTTAGGAAGAAAGGAGTCCTTTTTGTCCAAGGTCATATTATTGACGAAAATACGAAAGAACCGATTGTTAGTGCCTTCATCACAGCTAAACTTTCTGGAAAGAAAACGGCAGCAGACATTGATGGAAACTTCACAATTGAAGTGGAGCCAAAAGATACAATCACCATAAAGTTCATTGGTATGCAAGACAGAATCATCAAACTCTCTGAAATGAATTTCGAAAAACTCAATGTCATCACTTTGACAGAAAGTGGAGGACTCACAGGAGAAATAGTTGTTGTAAAAAAAGGACATAAGCATAAAAGAAAATAAGCAATGGTAACAAGAGGACGTAACATATGCAATACCCTCAAAGCAATCCGCAAGCAGATCGCGGATGCCAACGGAATCAGTTATTCACCCGAAGAATGTAATTATAAGGGTGAATGTATGGGAACTTGCCCTAAATGTGAGCAAGATGTAAGAGACTTGGAATATGAGCTGCACCTCAAACAAATGGCTGGAAAAGCCATTAAGGTAGCAGGCATAGCAGCAGGACTTGTCGCTATGACAGCTTGTTCGGATGGAAAGGTACAAAGAATATCTTCGGATGCTACTAAAAGTGAACTTAATATAGTGAAAGAAGAAGAGCCTAAACCTGGAGACAGACAATTGGAAGGAGATATCTCGTTTAGTGATGAGGCTAAATATACAGAAGAAGAAAATAGAAAATTAGGAGAGATTCCAAGCAATCCTCGAATGGAAATAACAAAAGAGCGAACTTCAAATGATAGGAAAGGTACCACATCCAAGAAATCAAAAAAAGGCAATACCGCTTTAATGCAATCAGCTGTTGATACAGACTCCATAGAAAACAGCAATATATTTGGTGTTGTAGAGGAGATGCCTTCATTCCCAGGTGGTATGGCTGCATTGATGAAATACATCAAGGATAATCTACGCTATCCAGAAATTTGTAGGGAAGGTGCTGCTATGGGCAGAGTTAATGTTGTCTTTATTGTAAACGAGGACGGAAGTCTGAGTGATGTAAAGGTAATTAGAAGCATTATCCCTGAACTTGACAAGGAAGCCATCAGGGTTGTGAAAAGTATGCCAAAATGGAATCCTGCAAAACAAAATGGCAAAGCTGTGAAAATGAAATATGTTGTTCCTGTAAATTTCAGACCTGAATAAGATGAATACAGCTCCACTTATCTGTATCGACCGTCATCGCCTTACAATTGACGGTGAGGGGGTTACTACGCTCGTAGCATTTCATGGTTGTCCTCTTCATTGCAAGTACTGTCTCAATCCCCAATGCCTTGATACTGCCGGCGTATGGCAGGAGGTGGATACAGAACTGCTGATGGCGAACGTGGAGATGGACAACCTCTACTTCTTAGCTACAGGAGGCGGCATCTGTTTTGGTGGAGGTGAACCGCTTCTGTGGAGTTCATTCATAAAGGAGTTTTGTGAACTATGCCCAGAGGGATGGCACTTTACGATGGAGACGAGTCTAAACGTACCTCGCCATCACTTGGAGAAAGTCACCCCATACATTGACTCCTTTATCATCGACATCAAGGACATGAATCCTGCCATCTATCAAGCCTACACAGGTAAGCCCAACCGGCAAGTTATCGACAACCTTGTCTGGCTCAACACTCATGCCAAACATAAAGACAAGATCATCCTTCGTCTCCCCATAATCCCCAAGTTCAACACCGAAGATGACAGGAAACACAGTCGCCAAGTCTTAATAGAATTAGGATATGAGAATTTTGATGAATTTGAATATGTTATTAGAAACAAATAAACAGTTTTGATTATATGTCCCAATGAAATGGATTTGAATGTAAATTCCATCTCATTGGGGTATTGGATAAAAATTATTGGTAATTTTTAATAGTACGTTTTATGCTATTAGACTCTCTGCGAAGTTCATTAGCTACACTGTCTTTGTATGCAGCCATCCGTACCATTTCATTGTATTTGAGAACAGAATCTTCGTAAGCTGCAACACGATTTTTGACATAGTCTATGACATTTTCGTCTCTGTATGCCCTAATAAAGAAGTTATTGAGAATGTGAGAACTCATGTAAATACTTACGAGGACTCAATTCGCTACCATAACGAAATGATACAGATGGCAGCAATTAAAGATAGTATTGCTAATAGCCTATTTAAAGAGGCGAATGAAATTAAAAAGAAAATTAATCAGAAATAAAATTGGCTACAAGCGCATTCCATGCTTTGACAAGATAAGGAGAAATGAACTTCGCATCGTGTTCGATAGTGCAAGAGCTTGTCTATGTGGCACAGGACAAAATGATGTAAGTATATTCTTCTATCAGGATAGAAGAATATACGGCAGTTTTAGGAATTGGAGTCAGTTTGGATTCTGTTGTTGGAACATATTGCGGTGTGTTGCAGACTGATGTTGAGACAATACTCACATTAAATATTAACGGAACCTATTTGTTGATACAGACATACAAGGAAGAGCAAAATGAACAGGAAAAGTTAAGGGGAACATTTCAAGTGCTTGACGGAAATATCTTGATGTTCATACATCCTTCGAGTGGTGACAATATATTCTACAAGGTGAGGGATGACAACAATATTATTTTGATTGACTCGTTTGGTAATGAACCTAAAAAAGAGGATAGGAAAAACTATATTCTGAAGAAAAGGTTTCATCCTGTGTGAGTTGAATACCATCATCATCGCTACACCCTACCATCAAGAGAGCGACGAAAGCCATTGCCAAAAAGTAAATCTTTGCTTTCATAAACTGTTGTTTTTATGAGTTATACATGATAGGCGCTTTGCCCATCCTCTATTTATGAAACATTATTCTCCCCCCCATTATTGCATTCTTCTTCCTATTATCTTTCTTTATTTAACACACTTTTACGCAAAAATATAAGAAACGCCTGTTTTGTTTCTATACTATCGGCAGACTTATTCCGTTGATCTTCTGATAAATATCTAAGGCATAGATATCCGTCATGCCGCTGATGTAATCCAATACTGCCATGATTCGCTCTTCCAGACTTTCGTTCTCGATATCGTACTGGCTGCTTACCCGGCGCAGAAGCTGCTTGGAGTAGAAACGGGACGGGTTGACGGCGGCATCGACCTTCAGAATACAAAAAAGCTCGATAGTGGTGCCAAAAGTGCTTAAAAAAGCAACTTTTGGCACCACTATCGGCACTTTTTGCGTATTTTCCATCGTTTTTCCATTATTTTCCATTATCTTTGCAGAAGATTTGCTGCACTCGGCAATCTGAAAGCAAGCTTTCATTGCGCTCATTTGCAGCATCTTTTCCGCCAGATTAAAGAAATAAAGACTACATTAAGATAAGTGGAATTTCAGACATACAAATCCTGAGCAACTTATTGTTGCTCAGGCACTTATAAGATATTAAATTAGAGTGTTGCGAAATTAGGGATTATTATAAATCCTCACCATTAGCATGATTGTATTCATTGTCATAAAACATTGTTATGTAGTATTCTCCATAACTTTCACAAATTCTAAACCATACAGGTTTCATCTCAGATTTAAAACTGTTATGCCCTTCAAGCGGTCCCTCGGGGATCACGTGATGGGGAACTGGTGAACAAGAGACGAGCAACGAGGGATCACGAGACGGGCAACGAGTGCCCAAACAAATGGCTATGATTTGGGCAACGCATCTTTCATCATCAGTCGCTTTTTTGACAGATTAATCCATTTAATTGAATCAGATTTGTTATTTTTTTGCAACAAGATAAGTGAAAGTCTGCTTATCAGTAACTATACGCAACAGATAGATACCTGCAGGAATGCCTTGCAGAGAAAGCGAGGCTTGATTTCCATTTATCTTCTCAGACTGTTTAAGCAGACAGCCGCTTATCTGATAGAGTTTGATGTTTCTCAAGCCACTACAGGAAACAGATAGTTGATGACTTTCGAGACGGACATCAATGGAAGGAGCTGCATTTACAGAGACTCCGATTCCTGTAGATGTGTCCTGGGAAATAGCGAGGAGGTCGCCTTTACGCTTCAGGTAATACACGGGTCCCTGCGGATTGCCAAGTTCGATTTCCTTGCCTTCTATCTCCCCCATCACCCTCATGCGATAAGTATGACCATCGACAAAAGACAAATTGTTCTTGCGCAGCCAATAACTGTAAAGGGGTACCTCGAAGGTTGAAGAAACACTCACTTCATCATCGATTCCCCGCACCTGTATCTTTTCCTTGGTCTCTGTGTCTTCACCCATCAGCGTTATACGTCCTTCATAACTTCTGCCTTCGGATGCGAGCAGCGAGACTCCCAATTTGAAATTAGCATATTTCGTCATATCAATACTGCCTGATTCTATTTTCTCGTGGGAATCATCAGCTAAAAAGACTTCTGCTTTCGCCATCAGCGGCTTTTCCTGCGCTTTCTCCACCTGGATAAATGCAGCCTCCCGGTCGTGGATTAGGTTGACAGGATAGAACATCGTTTCTGCTTCATCGCCTGAGATGATGAGTTTCACTTCGTAGCATCCTGGAGAAAGATTTGAAGGCAAAGAAAGCAAAATTGGAATTTCGGTTTCGGTAAATCCTTCGATTTCGCTGAGCTGATCGACACGGGTATCCATCACGACCTCTCGACTATCATTGAGCAATTGTACTCTCAAATAACAGTCACGAGGTACTCCATTGAGATTTTTCAGCGAGAAGAATGCCTGTACTTTTTCTCCCTGTTCTACGCTGCCGATGAGTCTTGGCTGCGCCATTAACTGGAAATGAGGTTCTTCCGAATAGATTTCCGATATGCGCCCAGTTCTATCCTTCAGTTCCACTTCTACCACAGGCGCCTTTTTTATCAGAAAGAACTCATCCCACGACTGATCTTCTTTTCTGGCAACACATACAGGAAGGAGACGATAATATCCATCCTGAAGACCTGAAAGATTCAACTTGACAGGTTGTGCTTCATTGATAAGATAGTCGTTCCCCATCCATCCGGCATGATCGGCACCATAGATTCGCTGCGTAAAACCTCCCAGAGCATGATCATCAGAATAGGCAACCTGCATGAGGTTTCCATCCACATCATAGACTGCTACACCAATATCTCCCCGGAAAGGCTTCCCCCTGTTGACGAATGAATTCATTTCCACTGTAATAGTCTGTGATGGGTTGAAATTCTTGCCAGTTGCCTCTTTTATCAGTAGCGAACCACCCTCATTGAACATCAACTGTGGGGAATTTTCCAAGAGACTACGGTCTATCTCCGGATATTTCCCATTATCGGGATGTGCTAAGATAGCCATGATAGCACGGTTGAATGCCAGCGGCTTACCTTGGAACTCACTACCTGTCTGCGAAACACTGAGGTTGGTGAGTGAATAGTAGGCATCACCCTGTCCCTCCCAACCGAAATTCATGTGGAAGAGTCCATTTTCATCAAAACCATCTGTCACCCATGCATGTCCGGAAGCAGCACCAGTCGGTCTGCCTTCCAGATAGACAGGACATCCATTGAGGAGTTCCTGCCGCAGGATTTCTGCAAAACGGGTAGGTCCTTCTATTGCTTTGGTTGCATAGGCAGCCGAATAACCAAAGTTTTTTAGCAGAGCCTGATAGGCAAATATGCCCTGTGTTCCGCTGGCATTAGGTGTATATTGCATGAAAGAAGCCACGCCCACATCATTCATCAGCAAGGCAACGGCATCTTCCTGTTCTGATGTTGCACGAACAGGATAACGGTAGTCGGGCAACATATTCGCCCAATCATAATGAGACTGACTGAAGTCTGCACTTTTCTTGGTATGATAATAAGTTACCTCATACTCATTCTGTCCCTTTCCCTGAAGAGGCCATTGATGGTAATACATCAATTGTGCGATGGCAGTAGCCACACATCCGCTATAGGGGTAACCTGTACGGGCATTAAAAGGATACGACTGTCCCCATCTGCTTTTCAGTAGAGGTGATACGGTTTGAGAAAACAGACCTGATCGGGTATCCTTTCTAACATCTACCTTTCCTTCTTTCAGCACCTCGTATGTCTGGCGATACCCCTCCAAGAGGAGTTTTACGCAGGGGTTGGCATTCAGCGTGTCGAGTGTTCCCTCAGTGCTGTAAGCCAAAATCTCCCCCATCTCATCATCGCCAGAGACAATCACAAATCCGCTTCCCCTGGCGTCATTATATATATAATAAGGTGTATCAGCTGTTTGAGAGAAACCTTTCGATTTTGCCTTTACCTCTTGGGATTGAGGTAAGGTGACGTATCTTTGTGCTATCTTCGCTGCTTTGCGAGGATTGATATTTTTACTATATACTGCCGGACTAAAAGCTAAAAGGATACAGACGATGGTCTGTGAAAGGGCTATCGAGGGGGAAAAGGACAGGATACTATGAATAACTTTCATGATGACTGTAAGTTGATAATTATTAAAATCTAATAGTTTTATTGATTGTAGAAATATCCATTTCTATATTTTTGCAAAGATACAAAAAATATTCATAATAGACTCGTTTTAAACAATATTTTATAACAAACTCTTATTCCGCCGCCCTACACCGCACCCATATTGTCATGAGTTGTTACGTTAATACTGTGAGTCAACGTGTATTATTAATAAAGCATAAAGTGGTCAACTTTTTTTTTATAGTTTCTATCAGAATAATGCAATAGGCTTCAACTGCTTACGAAGCTGCCTTCATTGCTCTACGAAATAGGCTTCATTGACTATCGAAGCCGCTTTCGTTTTTCGAGGCTTTTTTATTCAAGTTTATGCTTTAGTTACGACAAGTTTTCAAGAGGTGGCCAATCGTATCATTGGAAAGGGGGTAACGTTGCCCAGTGGCAGGAGAGCGTTCTTAAAATTCTCTACCACAAAGATACGGCTTTATGTAAGAAAATGCAGAATATATTTGCTTTTTGCACAATTTGCACAAAGATTTATATAAAAATGATCTGTTTTTTGGCAGTTTACTTAAAAATCATTATCTTTGCTCCCACAAATATGGAACAAGGAAGAATGATCCTACTTCGTATAGCAGGCAGGACTACACAGGGCAAAGCATACTTCGGCAAGGCTCTAAGTAATCTTCTGTCAGTAAAAGTAATAATGAGCTTCGGGAAATACAAGGGAAAGTCCATTGAGGAGGTTTGCAAAACAGACCGACAATACCTTATATGGCTTTCACAAAACAACGATTCTTTCAATCTTGATTGGGAGAAATTCAAGTAATCAAATTATAATGTAGCTATGAAGGGATTTATGTTAATATTTTGCTTCCTGCTTATAGCATTCGGAGCAACAGCACAAAGTAAGTTAGGTTCGCAAACTCCTAAGAAATCTATATTCATTACATCAATACTTTTGTTATTGATGACCCTAGTTTCATGTTCTGTCGGATATAAAAACGATGGTAAGGAGGTAACATGGAATACGTGGAATGAAGGAAGCGGTTATACTTCAAGTCATGTTGATGCAGACCCAAAGACTTTTGAAATACTGAATGATGATTATGGTCGAGACAAGAAACACGCATTCTACGAGGGCGATATTATCAAAGGTGCCGATGGCGGCTCGTTCCGTGTGCTTACCAAATCGTATGCAGCAGACAATACGCATGTATATGTTTCCGGTGAATTGATAGAAAAGGCGCATCCGGCAACATTCAAAGTGCATTCCTACTATTTTGCAGAAGATGCCAACGATTTTTATTGGGATGGGAAAGCACTGAACGTAAGAGATAAATCGACATTCAAAATCTTAGGCAGTTCAGATTCTTGGGAAACTCATTGGGCAAAAGACAAATACAATGGATACTACCTTGCAGGAGGTGTGATTACAGATATCGATTACGAGACTTTCCACCCGATTGAAGCAAAGACTCCGGACCAATCAGGAGACTATGCCGCTGACAAGCACAAAGTGTTTTTCAGGGACAAGGAGGTTCCCGGTGCTGACCCTGCGACGTTCAAGGAAGTGGACTTCTATATAGGGCAAGACAAGCACAGGGCTTACAATAAAGGGATTCCAACCCAAATAAAAGATTATTCCAAACTCACCGAAGTAGGCCGTTTGATGTATTCCGACGGAACGAATATCTACGATTCCCATTTTAATATCCTTCCTAAAGCCGATGTCGCGACTTTCGAGCATATTTCCGACAACTGGTACAAGGATAAATCGCATGTCTGGTGGAGTTCCCAATTAGTTGCCGGGGCAAATCCCGAAACTTTCCAGCCTGTGTCCGCGGGAGGTTTCGGGGGAGATTTCAACTATGGGAAAGATGACAAACATGTGTTTTGGAACGACTCCATCATTCAAGGTGCTGACCCCGGAAGTTTTGAGAAGATGACATTCCCGGACGGCGACAGTTGGACGGTGTTCGACCGCAACCGAATATATGAAGGCAAGGATTCTCCCAAACTGCGTGAATATCTGAAAAAGAAATATGGAAAATGAGTATGGAAATCATGCTGCGCTATATAGTCGGAATCGCTATTGCTTATGGCATAGGCAAATGGATATATCAGTCGATACGCTCACGGTCGATTGACTATTTTTTATTGGCGATTATTGCGCTTATGGGTGCAGTTTTATGGCTTTCAAGAGGGTTTCTTATCTCCAACCGTGTATATGATTTCTTGATGATTGTCGTATGGCTTGTTGCTGTCGATTGTTTTATCATTTCCCGAAAATCCCAATATGGCAAGTATTTGAAATTTGCTACTGTTGGCGGTCTTTCTACTTTTCTTGTGCTTTTTGTCTATTGGAATGTAAAAGCGGAGTCTATCAAACCGATAACATTGACAACTCAGCTGAGGGGATATTCAACAAGTAGAATAGTTGAGGTATGTTTCCGTTATAACGAAACTCCATTTTGGAGAAGTTACAATCTCAACCAATACCCAAATGTAAAGCTACTCCCTGAACAGTACGATGTAAGGGTGACTATCAAACCTATCTCGGCCAATGTTGCCAAACTTGAATCAATAACGCTAATTCCAAAAAACAGAAAATAAAGCAGTGGTAGAAAATTCGGGGTTTATAATCTTTGAAATCATATTGAGAATATGATATGTTTTGAAAGAAATATATTACCTTTGTAGCATAGACGAGATGCCAAGAAAGCATATCAAAACAGAATGCAGCAACAAGAACGGTTGGCAATTCGTTACCTCAAAATCGGACAATCCTCCCAATGTCCTTATTATAAAGGGATAAAGATTATATTCCAAAATTACACTAAACTTGCATTTAGGATAGTTTGAACACCCATAAAAAGAGCCATATCTTCCTTT
>ERZ1034691.2443-NODE-2443-length-10166-cov-5.623479_pt1 | contig 10166 bp, 8 predicted proteins | sample MGYA00520638_ERZ1034691 | MGnify/ENA primary metagenome ERZ1034691 (study PRJEB33766, sample SAMN09781763) | gut metagenome | biome: gut microbiome | host: Homo sapiens | place: Madagascar | study: EMG produced TPA metagenomics assembly of the PRJNA485056 data...
CCACGCTGGCGCGGGCAATGGCGGCGCGGGGCAGCTGCGGGATCTGTACTTCCAGCTCGGCCTGTACGGCCTTGGCCAGGTCCCAGCTGTCGGTGACCAGCACCGGCGTGGCAAGCTTATCGTGCTCGGCCTGGCTCAACAGGTCGGCGGCGACCCAGGCGGGGCTGCAGGTGCCGTCGGCCAGAACCAGGATTTCCGATGGGCCGGCGATCATATCGATGCCGACTTTACCAAAAACCTTGCGCTTGGCGGTGGCCACGTAAATGTTGCCGGGGCCGACGATCTTATCCACAGCGGGCACGCTCTCGGTGCCGTAGGCCAGGGCGGCCACGGCCTGGGCACCACCGGTCTTAAAGATGCAGTCGATGCCGGCAATCACCGCCGCCGCCAGGATACCGGCGTTGACCTTGCCGTCCTTGCCGGCGGGGGTGGTCATGACGATCTGCTGCACGCCCGCGACCTTGGCGGGGATGACGTCCATCAGCACGGTAGAGGGGTAGGCTGCCGTGCCGCCGGGCACGTAAACGCCCGCGCGCTGGATGGGGGTGTACTTCTGGCCCAGCACCATGCCGGGGCGGTCGTTCAGTACAAAGTTCTTGTGCAGCTGCTGCTCGTGGAAGTGGCGGATGTTGGAAGCGGCCATTTTCAGTGTGGTAATAAATTCCGGGTCGCTGGCTTCCAGTTCGGAAAAGGCCTCGTCGATTTCGGCCTGGGTGACCTGTACGCTGGTTAGCTGGGCGTTGTCAAACTTGGCGGCGTAATCCAGCAGGGCGGCATCGCCGCGGGCACGCACATCGGCAATGATGGCGTCTACGGTGGCCTCCACGTCAGCTTCGGCGCGGATGTCACGGTTCAAAATTTCTTCGGGCTTTACTTCATCAAAATCATACAGGCGAATCATTGTGCAAGGGCCTCCTTCATTTTGGTAAGCAGCTCAGTAAGCTGGGCGTATTTGAACTTGTAGCTGGCTTTGTTGGCGATAAACCGGGCCGAGATGGGCATAAATTCTTCAATCACGGTCAGGTCGTTTTCCTTTAAGGTGGTGCCCGTCTCGACAATATCGACGATGACGTCGGAGAGCCCTAAAATCGGCGCAAGCTCGATGGAGCCGTTGAGTTTGACAATGTCGATATCGCGGCCCCGGCGCTCGTAGTGGTCGCGGGCGATGTTCACGAACTTGGTCGCCACCCGCAGGGCGCGGCTCTCATCATCCACAAAGTTCTTGGGGCCCGCCACGCACATGCGGCACTTACCCATGCCGGTGTCCAGCAGCTCGTAGACGTCCGCGCCGGACTCGGTCAAAATATCCTTGCCCACGATGCCGATGTCGGCCGCGCCATGTTCGACGTAGATGGCTACGTCGCTGGGTTTGACCAGGAAGTACCGCACCCCGGCTTCGGGGTTCTCCACCACCAGTTTGCGGGTGTCGTTGTAGTCCTCGTTGGCGCTGTAACCTGCCCCGGCCAGCAAAGCGTAGGCTTTGTCGCCCAGGCGCCCCTTGGGCAGGGCAATGTTCAGCCAGGTCTTTTCCCCGCCCTGCTGCTGTACTGGCGGCAGCGGTGCGGCCAGACGTTCCAGCTCGTCTAAGTACATCGCAAAACCGATGGCCTTAGCGCCGGGGGTAAAGCGCTGCATCAGGTAGTCGTACTGGCCGCCTTTGAGCACCGCGCGGGGGATGCCCGCCGCGTAGCCGGTAAAAACGATGCCGTTGTAATACTCGGCTTCATCGGCCATGCTCAGGTCCAGCTGCAGGCCGCGGCCGGCTTCGCCCAGGGCGTTTTGCAGGGCCAGCAGTTCGGCCAGTGCGGCTTTCTGCGCGGGGCTGATGGCGGCTGCCTTGGCGGCGGTGAGGGTGGCCCCGAACGGCCCGTGCAGGGTAAGTAAACCGCAAAGGGCATCGACTCCGGCTTCATCAGCACCGGCCTGCAACGCAGCCTTGCGCAGCTCGTGTTCGTTTTTGGCGCACAGCAGTTCCACCAGCCGGGCGTGGGCCGTGGCAGGCACATCCAGCACATCCAGCAGGCCGGTCACAAAGCCCATGTGGCTGACTTCCAGTACGGTGGGAACATCCAGCGCGGCCAGGCTGGCCAGTGCCAGGCGCAGCACCTCAGCCTGGGCGGCTTCGTCCACCTCGCCCAGGCACTCCAGGCCCATCTGGTGGATGGTCTGGAAGGTGTGGCTCTCGCGGCTGGCACGGCAGACTTCCTCATTATAATAAAAGCGTTTGCACTCGCCGGGGGCGGGCTGGGCCGTCTTGGCGATGGACAGCGTCACGTCCGGCTTGATGGCCCGCAGTTTGCCGTCCAGGTCGGTAAAGGTGATGACCTGCGGGTCCGGCAGAAAGCGCTGGTACTCCTGATACAGGGCGTACTCCTCAAACCGGGAGGCGCGGTATTTGCGATAGCCGCCCTGCTCGTACAGGGCACGCAGGCGGAAGGTTGCCTGCTCGGCGGGGGTGAAATTTTGTAAAGTCAGCTCCATAATACGTCTCCTACCTCTCTTTTCCATAACAACATTATACTTTAGCGCAGTAAAGATGTAAAGCGTTAAACAAGAAATCTGTACAAATTTGGGTGCGACTGCTTGGCGAAAACGGCAATAAAATAGCAAAAAGGCGCACCTTTGCAACCAAAGATGCGCCTTGCGGTTTCTTATCAGCCCTTGCAGCCCTGTTCATCCCAATCACCAAAATCAGCCGGGTCGGCAATCTTGGTAACGTCCAGCTTGCCGTCCTCGGTCTTGGGGACTTCCACGGCACCCAGCTCAACGGGGTTGGCGTTGGGGGTGTCATCTCCAGCGGGGGCCTGCACAGGGGCGGCCTCCGCTTCGGGAGCTTCTTCTACGGGAGCGGCAGCGGTTTCTTCAGGTGCAGCGGGGGCTTCTTCGGCCTCGGCAGACGCATCGTCAGCGGGCTCGGCGGTCTCGGCAGTGCCATCCTCGGCATCTGCTTCATCCTCCGGGCCCCAAATATGCTCGTACTCCTCGGTATGCTCGTTACGGTTCAAAAAGTAAGCCGCGGCGCCCACAGCGGCAGCGCCAATCGTCAGTCCAACCAGCTTTTTCAGTAAAGACATCGTATGATCCTCTCAATCGCCTTACGGCACGGCATTTTCCGGGAAAACATCTGTGTTTCAACGGAATACGTACATCATAGCGCAAACACCGCCATTTTGCAAGGGGCTATTTTTAAAATTTGTGCAAAAAGTTTGCCTTCAGTTTTGCCCATGCTCCTGCAGCCAGGCGCGCAGTTCGGGGGTATCGGCCCAGTAGCGGCTGCCCCAATGGGAAAAATCCCACTGTGCATCGTAAGGATTGCACTCGTAATCCACATAGTAAAGCACGCCGCCCCACAGGATAAAATTGGTGGGGAAGTAATCGATATTCAGCCCGGCAGGGTACAAAAGGCGGCACAGCGCCCGCATCTGCTCTTCGGCTTGCGGCGGCAGTGTGCCCGTTTGCAGCTGTTCCAGCACCGTTGGGCCGGGGATGTACTGCTTCACCAGCCGTTCCTGCGCTTCGTCCACCGCCAGCAGGCGCGGCATCGGGATGCCCAGGGCTGACAATGTGCGGTAATCCCGCAGCTCGCTTTGCAGCTTATCCCCAAACTGGTAGTAGCTGCACGGCTCATGGTGGATCTGTTTGACCACTACAGGCCCCTCGCTCCCCTGCGCCAGATAGGAGTAACCGCCTTTCCCCTTGCCAAGCAGCCGCGTTACCGTATAGGGTTGCCCGTTTACCTGTAATGTATCCATGCTGCACCTCCGTTACAACTGCTGCATCCAGCTGCGCTTTTTGAACAGCCGCAGCGAGAGCGCCAGGCGGACACATTCTTCCAGCGAGAGCAAAAAGTACACCGGCGCGACGGGCAGTTTCAGCACAAAGGCCGCCAGGAACCCCAGCGGCACACCGAAGCCCCAGGTACCAATGAGGTCGATGGCCAGGGTGTAGTTGGTCTTGCCGCCGCTTTTTAAAATGCCGCCGCCCAGGATCATGTTCTGCACCTTGACCGGCGAGATGACGGCGAACACTACCAGCAATAAGTAGGCCGTGGCTCGCACCTCCGGCTCGACACGGTAAATCGTGGTATACAGCCGCCCGAACACCAACAGCAGCGCCGACAACACCAGCGAGGCCGCCAGCCCGCAGCGCATCAACCGCTGGGCGTCGCGGTAGGCGCGGTCGTACTCCTGCGTGCCCAGCGACTTGCCAATAAGGATGGCCGCCGCCTTGGACAGACCCGACAGTGCGCCCACCATCAGGCATTGGATGGGCGTGGTCATCGTCATAGCGGCGCAGGCCTGGGTGCCGATGTTGCCGTAGATGGCGGAGTAGACGTTCTCGCCCAGGCTCCACAAAAATTCACTGGCCAGCAGTGGCAGCAGAATTTTGGCGTAGGTAAGCAGTTCCGGCCGGGTGAAGCCCAGCGTGAACCGCAGCCGCCACTGCTTTTTCCGCAGCCGCACGGCCAAAAACAGGTAGACAAGTAAGCAGGACACCACCTGCGCAGCCACGCTGGCTACTGCCGCGCCCTGCACCCCCAGTGCGGGCAACCCGCCGTGGCCGAAGATAAGCAGGTAGTTCAGCCCCGTGTTGATGCACAGCGAGGTCATGCTGGCAATGAGCGGGAAGACGGCGGCCTCCATGCAGCAGAGCAGCGTCTCCGCCATGCCGGACAGCGCCGCCGGGAAGAACGACCAGGCGTAAGTCTGCAAATACGTCTGCCCCAGCGCGCGGGTGGCATCGTCCTGGGTGTAGAGGCCCAGAATCGGCTCGGCAAACCGGGTGGAGACCAGCGTAAACACCGCCGCAATGGCCAGCGACACCAGCAGGTTGACGCTGTAGCTGCGGGCCGCGTTTTTACGGCTGCCCTGCCCCAGATATTGGGAAATGAGGATGGCACCCGCTGCCGTGACGGCGCTGAGCACCACATTATGAATAGATGCAAACTTGCCGCCCAGCCCGATGCCCGAAATGCTGGCGCTGCCCAGCTGGCCGATCATGACCTGGTCAATGATGCTGAAGGAGGCCCGCAGCATGCTTTGCAGCGTGACCGGCAAAGCAATGTGCATCAGGCTGCGGGCAAAGGCGCGGTCGCCAAAAAAGCCGGTAATCCCGCCCCCGGAAACAGAAGAAGAACGAAAACCCATACGGACACCTCTTACAAATTACTACGCTGTCATTATACTATGATTTTCCTTGCATTTCATCCATAAAAGTCTTATACTTATAACAGAATCCTATGTTTTTGCAAACGAGGTGCCGCCTATGTCCTATCTGCTCCCAAACCCTGCCATTCTGCCCGATGGGCAGGAGGTAAAAGTCCACGGCAGCGAAGCCTTCCCTTTTGCCGTCTACTGCGGTATCATCCCCACGTTTATCCCGGCCTATCCCCTGCACTACCACGAGGAAATGGAGCTGATTTACTGCGAAACCGGCAGCGGCAGCATCACCATTGACCGGGCAACGGTTACCCTGCACACCGGCGATGTGGCAGTGATTTTGCCTGGGCAGATCCACGCCATCGCGGCAGCGGGGGCCGGGACGTTCCGCTATTACAACATCCTGTTCCGCTTCTCGCTGCTGGAGCCGCCGGACAGCGAGACCTACCGCCGCTTTTTGGCTCCGCTGGCGGACGGCCGCATGGAAGTGCCTGCCCATATACAAAAAGACAGCCCCCTGGGCAGGGAGCTGCCTGTAAACGTAAAAATGCTGATTGAAAACCGCAAAGAAAACACGGCACTGCGCATAAAAGCCTGCCTGTACGGCGTGATGGATGCGCTGTGCAAAGCTGCCACGCCCGCCCGGCACCCGGCCGGAGCCGAGCACCGGGACACCCGCCTTCTGCGCCAGACCGTGCAGTACGTGGACCGTCACTATGCGGAGAAAATCACGGTGGCAGCCATCAGCGCCCAGTGCGGCTACAGCAGCAGCCACTTTATGAAGCGGTTCCACGACCTGACCGGCACCAGCTTTGCGCAGTACCTCATCCACTTTCGGCTGGAAAAGGCCGCTACCCTGCTGCGGGGCAGCCGGTACACCGTGCTGGAGATCGCCGCACGGTGCGGGTTCAGCAATGCATCCTACTTTACGCGGGCGTTCACCCGGCAGTATGGGGCGTCCCCCACCGCTTATCGGCAGGGCGGCGATAAAACAGACGATTAGCCAATCTTTTCTACCTTGATAACCGTAACGGCGATGGGCGTATCGTCCAGCGCGTGGACGGCGGTGCGCCAGTAGTAGAGCGGCTCGCCGGTGGAAAACTCAAACACCATCTCATCCGGGGCAATGCCGGTAAAGTTGACCTCCATCTTGTAGGTCTCCTGGTTGATAAGCCCGTGGCGGGCATAGATATAACTGTGGTCGAACCCACTGCCGGTCAGGGTGACGCGGTAGCTGCCGGGGAAGAGCATCCAGGCTTCGGTCAGCAGTTCGCCGCCCTCGTTCAGGGTCACGGTGTCGGCGTCCGCCGTGCCGTTGATGACGCTGGATTTTTGCAGCGCCATCGTGTGGGCGGGAATGTCAACAGCAGGCTCCTCGGTCAGGCCATGGATCGGCTCCACGCTGCCCAGCAGCACGCCGTCCAGCCGGTAATAGTGCAGCGCGTAGTCGCTGCGAGCCAGCTCGTCCTCATCGATAAAGGCGTAGAGCGTGTCCGGCGCGAGGGTGTTCATCTCCCCTGCCAGCGTCACCGCCGCCAGGTTACCGTCCATGTGGCCCATGTAGAAGCTGTTGGAGGTCCAGCCGTGGTCGGCGGCAAAGGCAACGAGGTCCCAGAAGTCGTCGTGTTCAAAGTCGAAGCTGGCAAAGGCCAGGCGGCTGAACTGCCCGCTGGCAGCTAGCTGCTCCCAGGCCGGGTCGGTCAGTTGGGTGGTGTCCTCGTAATAAGCGGCATCGTGGTAGGTGATGTAACGCTTGGTAAGCTCGGTACGCAGGCCAAAGCCCTGGGCGGCGGCGCAGACAGCCAGCAGCACAGCGGCCGCGGCACCGTTCCAGAACCGCAGCACCAGCCCGCAGGCCGCCACGGCCAGCAGCATGCCGGCCAGCCAGGCCAGACGGGCGCAGCTGGAGAACATGGCCCAGAAATCCATCAGCACCTGCGGGATGGGCACGGTAAACAGCGTGCGGCCCCCGAAGGTGACGGTGTTGCCCATCGAGGCGACGGCGTCCAGCACCAGCAGCACAACAGCGGCAACCACAATATGGGTATGGCGGCGGAAGAACTCTGCCGCTTTTTTGCGTTGTACCAACAAACCGGCCAGTGCCAGCACGACGGCCGCGGTGGTGCCCAGGCCCGCGTACACTTCCTGTTCCCAGCTGGCACCCAGACCCGGCACAAACAGGTTGGCTAGGTCGGCACCGCTCAAATAGCCGTTGGAGTAGCCCGCAAAGTTGGCGGCAAAGGCTCCCAGCACAAACAGTTCGGCCAGCGCCACGGCGCAAAAGCTGACGATGGGCAGCACAACGGCGGCGGGGCCGCGCTTTTCCAGCCCGCGCTGCACACAGGTGGCCACCAGCACCATACCCACCATGGGCAGATAATACAGATGGATGCCCGCACACAGCAGCCCCAACACACCCCACCACAGGCAGAGTTTTCCGGTGGACGGCCTATTTTCGGATTGCTCGGCACACAGCCACACCCACAGGGCCAGCAGCACCAGCCAGTTGGCGGCCAGCGCCGTGTGGGCAAACATGCGGATGTTCAGCGCCGGGAACAGCACCAGCACCCCGGCGCCCAGTACGCTGGCCCAGTTTTTTGCGGTATCCTGCGGGCGCACGCCGCCGATGCGAGCAATGAGCGCCTGGGCCAGACCGCCCTGCATGGCATAGCAGAACAGCCCCCACAGCCCTAAGTACTGGAAACGCGCGGGCAGCACCCCGCCCAGCAGCTTGCAGACCACGGCCAGCAGCGGGATGGAATCGGTGTACAAAATGCTGGTGCGGTAGGGGTAAATGGCACTGTAGTTTGCGCCCAGATACGGCAGGTGCCAACCGCTGCGGCGGTAAAACACCCAGCCCAGATAATGCTGGGACGGGTCCGGGCTGGGATTGTTCAAGATCCAGCCCACACAGACAGGATCCAGCACCCGCACGCCGTATAGTACGAGAAAAACCAGCGCCCCAAGCAGGGCGCCGGTCAGACTCCAGCGATGTTTTTGCAAAAATGCCTTTGTCTTTGTCATACGGTCCCCCGCTTAGCGCACAAAGGTGGTGGAAAGGGTGGTGGACCAGCTTTCGCCCTTCTTCAGGCTGGCGGCGCAGGGGCGCTGCTCCCACTCCAGGGGGCCGTTCTCCTCGCCGGGCAGGCTGTGCCAGGGCTCGATGCAGATAAAGTGCAGCGGCTTTTTGGCGGCGGACCAGATCAGCACGTAAGGGTAGCCTTCCACGTTGCAAATCACGCTGCGGCCGGTGTCCTTCTCCACAACGGAGACATGGGCGGTCTTCAGGTTGACCATGCAATGGCTGTCACTGTCGAACAGGTCGTCGGTCAGGGGGATGGTCTCGGTGTTGCGGGCCAGATAGTAACTCTGGCCATTCAGCAGGCCATTGGGAATGGCGCTGACGCACAGCGGGGACTCCAGCCCGTCAAAGCGGATCTCGTAATCCTCGGTGGTATGGCGGTCGTCAAAGGGCAGCGCAAAGGCAGGGTGATAGCCGATGCCAAAGCGCAGTTGCTCCTCCACGGGGTTCTCCACAGTCAGGGTGTGGTGGATGGTCTCGCCGTCCAGAACAAAAGTGGAGCGCAGCACAAAGGCGTAGGGCCATTTGGGCAGCGTTTCGGGGTTGGCGTGCAGCTCAAACTCCAGCGTGTCGGCGGTGTGACGGGTCATGGCGTGCTCCACATCGCGGGCAAAGCCGTGCTGGCCGCCGGCGTATTCCACGCCCTTGGCAATCATCTTGCCGCCGGTCAGCTTGCCGGTGTAAGGGAACAGAATGGGCGCGTGGCGGCCCCAGACGGAAGGATCGCCGGACCAGAGCAGCTCGGCTCCGGTGGGCTTGTGGATGACGCTGACAGCCTCGGCACCATGAGTGTCGACGGTCAGACGCAGGGTATCATTTTCGATCGAGTACCGCATAGGATAAGTACCTCCTGCCGAAATTTTTACGGTTTTACTATAAAACCGCACAGCCCCGCGGGGCGGGAATTGTGCGGTATGGCCTTAGAAAATCAGTTGCAGCACCATGCCTGCCGCGGCGCCAACGGCCCACAGCAGCCCGGTCATAAACAGGTTTTGCTTCCAGCTGGGGTTCACACGCCACAACACGGCCAGGCCCACGCCTGCGCCGGCGGTCAGCCCGGCAAACAGGCTGCCAAAGGTGATGGCCCCCTCCATATACAGCTGGGCCAGCAGCACACTGGCGGCGCAGTTGGGCACAAGGCCGACCAGCGCGGTCAGCATCGGCTGGAAGATGCCCATGCCGCCTAAGATACCGGTGATGGCGTCCTCGCCCACGGACTCAAAAATAAGCCCGATCAGGAAGCTGAAGAGCAGAATGAACACGAAAATTTCCAGCGTGTGGCGCAGAGCGGCCAGGAAGATGCTGCTGGTCTCCTCGTGCTCCTCGTGGCAGTCCACCTCATCGGCGTGGCCCTCATACCCGCCGTACAGCGAGTGGGGCAGCACCTTGCGCAGCGGGAAGTCCAGCAGCACGCCGCCTACGATGGCAAAAATGATCTTGCAGACGATCAGCAAGACCAGGGTGGTCCACTGGCTCGGCTCAGCGGCCAGCAGCGGAATGGCCTCGTCGCTGGTGGCGATAAATACAGCCAGCAATGTGCCGGGGGTGATGACCCGGCTGGCGTAAAAGTTGGATGCGACCGCGCTGAAACCACACTGGGGCACACAGCCCAGCAGTGCGCCGGGCAAAAAGCCCCAGCGACCGCCGCCGGCGAGGGCGTTTTCAATGTTCTCGCCGTGATGGCGCTCCAGCCATTCGATCAGCAGATATGCCAGATACAAAAAGGGCAGCATTTTTACGCCGTCAATCAGCGCATCCAACAGTGCATCGAGAAAAATTTCCATTTAGACCTCATTATATACTTTTTATGGGATTTGCGGTGCCGTAGTATTGTTTGTGCAAACTACAGCTTTATACAAAGCTGCGCAGCAGCCTTACGGCCGGGCGCACCACTTTATCGGGGATACGGGCGCGGAACCGCGCTA
>ERZ1034691.2451-NODE-2451-length-10144-cov-4.559719_pt1 | contig 10144 bp, 7 predicted proteins | sample MGYA00520638_ERZ1034691 | MGnify/ENA primary metagenome ERZ1034691 (study PRJEB33766, sample SAMN09781763) | gut metagenome | biome: gut microbiome | host: Homo sapiens | place: Madagascar | study: EMG produced TPA metagenomics assembly of the PRJNA485056 data...
TTTTAAACGTGCTGCAGCTGGTGGGCTGGACTGCCATCATGATTTACGATGGCGCACTGGCTGTGGGCGGCATTTTCGACATTGGCCGCTGGGTGTGGTGCCTGGTCATCGGCGCACTGATTATTCTGTGGATCGCCGTGGGCATCACCGACCTGGGCTGGATCAACAAAATCACGATGGCCGCGCTGTTTATCCTGACGCTGGTGCTGTGCAAGGTCATCTTCTTCTCCGGCAATGCGATGCCCGCCGTGGACGGCGAAAGCCTGACCTTTGGCGCGGCGGTGGAGCTGGCTGTGGCGATGCCGCTGTCCTGGCTGCCGCTGATCAGCGACTATACCCGCGATGCCGAGAAGCCCACCCAGGCCACCTGGGTCAGCGTCATCGTCTACGGGCTGGTGTCCTGCTGGATGTACGTCATCGGCATGGGCGCGGCGATTTTCACCGGCGAGTATGACATTGCCGTCATCATGGTCAAGGCCGGGCTGGGCATTGCCGCGCTGGTGATTCTGGTGTTCTCCACCGTGACCACCACGTTTCTGGACGCCTGGTCGGCGGGCATCTCGGCCGAGAGCCTGACCCCCAAACTGAACGGCAAAAAGACCGCCATCGTGGTGACGGTCATCGGCGTGGCCGGGGCCATCCTCTTCCCGATGGACGACATCACCGGCTTCTTGTACCTGATCGGCTCGGTCTTTGCGCCGATGATTGCGGTGCAGATTGCTGACCACTTTATCTTAAAGCGCGACCGCTTTGCCGTAGCGGCCGATGCACGCAACCTGGTCATCTGGCTGGTGGGCTTCATCGCCTACCGCCTGCTGATGGGCGTGGACACGCCGGTAGGCTACACCCTGCCGGACATGGTGCTGACCATCGTGCTGTGCGTCATCGCCGAGAAGGTCCGTCCCACCAAAAAATAAGGCTGACAAGCCCCTAAGCAAAACAAAAGCGCCTTGCCGTTGCTGGCAGGGCGCATTTATTTTGCGGTGGAGTGTTTGCAGGGGGTGTATTCGCCCCTTTGTATAACTGCAAAACTAGATAAACAGTTATATAAATTACATATCTAAGTTATATTTAACTGTTTTTATAACTGTAAAAACAGTTATAAGCAGTTAAAAACACTGGGGTGTTTTTCTAGTTTTATAGTATATAAGGGGCCAAAAAGTAGTTTTTGGGCAGTGCAAAATAGGTGCGGTGGATGCAAAGGCTCCCCTTGAGGGGAGCTGTCACCGAAGGTGACTGAGGGGTGGCCCCCTAGCAGTTATACGCTAAAGTAGCCACCCCTCACCGCCTGACGGCGGAGCTCCCCTCCAGGGGAACCTTTATCACTTATTTTGCCGCCTGCTTATCCTCCTTGCGCAGCATCCGCGTTACCATAAACGCGCAGTAGCACAGCGCAAAGCCCCAGGCGATGGGGTTGGCCAGGCTGATGCCCAAAAAGCCCAGCCCATGCAGGGCCAGCCAGCCGCCAAAGCTGCGGCCGATCAGCTCACCCACGCCGGAGATGACCGCCATGGTGCTGTAACCCAAACCTTGCAGCGTGTTGCGGAAGATCATCAGGAAGCCCAGAATCACAAACAGCGTGCTGATGACCGCCAGATAGTCCAGCGCACCCGCCGTTACGGCCGGGTCGGCATCGCCCAGCACCAGGCCGACGGCAAATGGTTTAATAAGCCAGATGACAAACCAGGCGGCGATGCTGTACACAATTTGAATGAGGCAGCCGTCCCGGATGCCCTGTTTGATGCGGTCGTTGCGGCCAGCGCCGTGATTCTGGCCCACGTAGGTGGCCATGGCCATGCCCACGCTTTCCATCGGCAGGGTGAACATCTGGCGAATCTTTTCGCCCGCCGTCTGGGCGGCCACCACCACGCTGCCCATCAGGTTGATGGCGTCCTGCATAATGACCGCGCCGATGGCGGAGACTGAATACTCAAACCCCATGGGCAGGCCAATGACCGCCAGCCGCTTGCAGTGGGCAGGGGAGAGGCGGGTGTTCTCTTTGGTAAACCGGATGCCCTCCACCTTGGCGAAGAACCACCAGGTGCAGAGCAGGCCGCTGAGCAGCTGGCTGACGACGGTGGCCAGTGCCGCGCCGTCCACGCCCATGCCCACCGGCACGATGAGTGCCCAGTCCAGCCCGATGTTTATAATGCTGGCCCCCAGCAAAAAGTAGAACGGATGCTTGGAATCGCCCAGCGACCGCAGCACGCTGGCCGAGTAGTTGTACAGCACCGTGGCCGGGATGCCCAGAAAGATGACCCGGATGTACTTGACGGCGTCCGCAAAAATATCGTCCGGCGTGTGGATGAGCTGCAGCAGCGGCGCGGCCAGCAGGGTAGTTAAAATCGTAAACACCACGCTGACCGCCACGCAGAGCCACGCGCCGTTGGCCAGGTAACGGTGCAGATTGCCCCGGTTTTTCGCGCCGAAGGCCTCGGCCACCGGGATACCGAAGCCGACACACGCGCCCTGGATGAAGCCCAAAATCAAAAAGTTCAGCGAGTAGGTGCTGCCCACAGCAGCCAGTGCGTCGGTGCCCAGGCAGCGGCCCACGATGACCGTATCGGCAAAGCTGTACAGCTGCTGGAACACCGTGCCCAGCACCAGCGGCAGCGCAAACACCAGAATACGCCAAAGCGGCCGCCCGGTGGTCAGGTCCGTGATGCCGGAGGATGGCTTTTTTTCGTCCATAGTCGGGGGATTTTCCTCTCCTTTTTTCGCATACTCGCGTTATTGTAGCATAGGTGCAGGGCAAAAGCAAGGGGACAGCTAAAAAGGCCCCCTGTGTGCAGGAAACAAATCGGTGCCACTATGAAAACTATGAGCAACTCATAAACCGCCCCCTATCTTCCGCTTTCCCTGTTTCCGCCCTATAATGGATATAGGTGGTTTTATGAACGAAAGCAATCAGCTGCTCGCTGCCGCACCGGTACCGCAGGCGACAGCTTTACGCTGGTGAACGCAGCAGGGGAGACCGTCTACAGCGGCACGGCCGTATGCGGGACGCGGTATCTGTTCTACTTCGCGGCCGATATAAGCAGCGGCGAGAGTTACAGCATCGGCAGCATGACCGCCACAGCCCAAACCGGCACCGCCACCACCGGTATGGGCGGCAGCCCCGGCGGCACGGGCGGAGAGACGGGCTGTAAAACGGACGCCGGGATGGGCGGCCCCGGCGGTGGACAGCGCCCTGATGATGGTGACCGCGAACCTCCGGAAATGGGCGACGGCACAGAACTGCCAGAAAGGCCAGAACAGCCGGAATAAGCGAAAGGTCACCCTCGCAGCGGGAGGCTTTCCACTCACACCTGTGTTCTTCTATATTTAATTGGTTGCAACCTCCCCCAAAACGCTGTATAATATATTCAAATATCTATTCAGGAGGTTGAAACCTATGGTCGATTATACTGAAGGCAGCGGCAAGCAGTATCATGTCGGGCTGGGTCCCGGCGATGTGGGCCGCTATGTGCTTCTGCCCGGCGACCCCAAGCGCTGCGCCAAAATTGCCAAATATTTTGATAACCCTCGTCTGGTGGCTGACAGCCGCGAGTTCGTTACTTACACCGGCACCCTCAACGGCGTACCCGTCAGCGTTACCAGCACCGGCATCGGCGGCCCGTCCGCTTCCATCGCGCTGGAAGAGCTGACCAACTGCGGGGCTGACACTTTCATCCGCGTAGGCACCTGCGGCGGCATGCAGGAGGATGTCTGCGGCGGCGACGTCGTGATTGCCACCGGCGCGATCCGCATGGAGGGCACCAGCCGCGAGTACGCGCCCATCGAGTACCCTGCCGTGCCTGATTTCGGCGTGACCAACGCCCTGGTGGACGCCGCCAGGGACGTAGGCGTTACCTACCACACCGGCGTGGTGGAGTGCAAGGATTCCTTCTACGGCCAGCACCAGCCCGAAAAACACCCCGTCTCTTACGAGCTGCTGAACAAGTGGGAAGCCTGGCTGCGCATGGGCTGCATCGCGTCGGAGATGGAGTCCGCCGCGCTGTTCATTGCCGGCGCTTACCGCCGCGTGCGGGTCGGCTCGCTGTTCCTGGTGGTCGCCAACCAGGAGCGCGCCAAAAAGGGCCTGCCCAATGCCCAGGTACACGACACCGACCTCGCCATCCGCGTCGCCATCGATGCCATCCGCAAGATGATCGACAAAGAGGGGCACTAATTTCATAGCTCGTACGGCACACCCTGACCGGTGTGCCGTTCTTTTTTGTCCAATCGTCACCCTTTTGGAAAATCGTTTCGTTTGTGCGTGTATTCTGTATCGGGGATGCAGCTCACCTTCGGCGACAACGCTCCCGTATCGGGGGAGTCTGTCTCACAGAGGGAGCCTTTTTTGTATGTACCGCATATATTTAGGCGAAGGGGGGATGCCGCATAAAAGCTGCCATCTACTGCCGCCTTAGCAAGGAGGACGCGGCCAAAACCGGGCCCGAGTCCGAGAGCATCCAGAACCAGCGCTCGATGCTGTTACGCTATGCGGCTGAGCACGGCTACACTGTGCAGGAAGTCTACATCGACGAGGACTACTCCGGCGCCGACCGCCGCCGACCGGCGTTCAACCAGATGCTGGCGGCAGCCGAACGGCGGGAATTTGACGTGATTTTAGCCAAAACGCAATCCCGCTTTACCCGCGATATGGAGCTGGTGGAAAAGTACCTCCACGGCAAATTTGCCGAGTGGGGCATCCGCTTCATCGCCGTGGTGGACCACGTGGATACCCAGGACCGCGCCGGGAAAAAAGCCCGGCAAATCAACGGGCTTATCAACGAGTGGTATCTTGAGGATCTGTCCGACAATGTGCGCTCAGTGCTGACGCATAAGCGGTGGCAGGGGGATTACATTGCCACCTTTGCGCTGTACGGCTACCGCAAAGACCCCGCCGACCACAGCCGCCTGCTGCCTGACCCCGAAGCTGCCGCCGTGGTGCGGCACATCTATGCGCTGTATCTGCAAGGGTACGGCACCGCGCGCATCGCCCATATTTTAAACGCCGAGGGCATCCCGCCGCCCAGCGTCTACCGCCAGCAGCATGGCGGACCGGCCCACACCGGCAGCGGCCAGTGGAGCCGCGCCACCCTGCACCAGATGCTGACCAACCGTACCTACGCAGGCGATTTAGAGCAGGGACGCCGCCGCAAAGTCAGCTACAAGTCTGCCCGCAGCGTGCGGCTGCCGCGGTCGCAATGGATCGTGGTGCCGGGTACCCATGAGGGGCTTGTCTCCCGCGCCGACTTTGCCGCCGTACAGGCGCGGCTGGCCCGCCGGGGCAGGGGAGCGCTGTAAACTGCATGGCCTACCCAGGTGGGATAGACTTCGCTGGACGCCACGTTGGCGATATAGGATTGGAAGCTCACCGTCACGTTGCGGGCGCTGGCCGCCGGGCGGCCCAGATGCACGGTGATTTTGCGGGGCACGACCACCTCGCTCAGCACGTCACCGGGCAGGCGCTCCTCGGGCGCGGGGCCGCTGCCGCCGTCGCCGGCAAACAGCACATGGGGTGGGATGGTGACGGTCTGGGGCGCGGCTTCACGTGCGGGCAGAGCGTTTCCGTCCCCGCCGCCGGGCAAAAACTCCAGCCGCGCCACCGTCTGCTGGCCGTCAAACACCTGCACGCCGTCCAAAATTTGGCTCTGCCAGCCGCTGGCATCGGCCCGCAGGCGGTAGACGGCATAGGGGCGCACCGTCGTGTTGGTCTCCTGCAAGCTGTAGCTGGCGTTGGGCGCGGTTAGGTTTGTGGCTTCTGCCGCACCGGCTTCGTCGGTGGTCAGGCGGGCCACGGTCACACCGGATTCATCCAGCACCGCCACCTGCACGCCTGCCAGCGGCGCCGCCTGCCCCGCCACGGACGCATAAACTTGGATACTGCCTGTTGGCATAGTAAACACCTCCTTGTATCACGGTATGCCGGGGGACGGGGAGGTGTGTACCGCGCATAAGGCTCCCCTTGAGGGGAGCTGGCTGCGCACAGCGCAGACTGAGGGGTGGCTGGATGGAGCGCCATTACCCTAGGGCCACCCCTCACCGCCTTTGGCGGAGCTCCCCTCAAGGGGAGCCTTTATACGCAAAAAGCCCGAAGGCATTGCACCTTCGGGCTTTTGGATTTGCGTATTAAAATCAGGCCTTGTTGGCGGAGCCGAACAGTTCGATCTTCTCGCGGACAGTGGCCTTGATGGCCTCGGCGCCGGGAGCCAGCAGCTTGCGGGGGTCGAAGCCCTTGCCCTGCAGGTCCTTGCCGGCCTCGATGTACTTACGGGTAGCATCGGCGAAGCTCAGCTGGCACTCAGTGTTGACGTTGATCTTGGAGACGCCCAGGCTGATGGCCTTGCGGATCATGTCAGCCGGGATGCCCGTGCCGCCGTGCAGCACCAGGGGGATGTTATCGGTGGCGTTGTGGATCTTGTCCAGAGCCTCGAAGTTCAGGCCCTTCCAGTTGGCGGGGTACTTGCCGTGGATGTTGCCGATGCCGGCAGCCAGGAAGTCGATGCCCAGCGCGGCGATCTTGGCGCACTCAGCGGGATCGGCGACCTCGCCCATACCGATGACGCCGTCCTCCTCGCCGCCGATGGAGCCGACCTCGGCCTCGATGGACAGACCGTGGTCGTGAGCCAGAGCGACCAGCTCGGTGGTCTTGGCAACGTTCTCCTCGATGGCGTAGTGGCTGCCGTCGAACATAATGGAGGTGAAGCCGGCGGCGACGCAGGCCTTAGCGCCCTCGTAGGAGCCGTGATCCAGATGCAGGGCAACGGGAACGGTGATGCCCAGGCTCTCGTCCATGGCCTTGACCATGGCAGCAACGGTCTTGAAACCGGTCATATATTTGCCGGCACCCTCAGAAACACCGAGGATGACGGGGGAGTTCATCTCCTGTGCAGTGAGCAGAATGCTCTTGGTCCATTCCAGGTTGTTAATGTTGAACTGACCGACGGCATAGTGGCCATCGCGTGCTTTCAGCAGCATATTGGTAGCATTTACCAGCATATCACATACCTCCACATGATTGTTAAGCGGTGGCGCTGGCGTTCAGCCCACCGATAAGCCTATTATAACCCGACTTTGACAAAAAATCAACAGCTAATTTCAGAACTTTCATGCACTTTTGGCGCACTGTACCAAAGATTGCCAGCCTTTGCAAAAATTTGGCAGTTTTGTCAGCTTAGCGGGGGAATTGGAGGCAAGAAATCAGCTTTTTTCCCATCTTGACAAAAGAGTTTATCCAACCTGTTATGTGGATAACTTTTCCACCCCTTGTGGAAAACGCACCCCCGTTTTTGTGGAAAACTTGGCTGCTATGCTGGTTTTCCACCTTTTCAACAGAGTTTTCAACAAGGGGAAAGTGGGTTTTCCACTACGGTTTGTATAAACAACGCTTTATCGCGCACCCGCCAGGGGGTCTTTGTACTTTTGGCGCATTGCGGCGGCAGCAGTTGTAAAAAAGCAGTACAGACCCGCTAAAAAGCGCAAAATAAAGGTGACAAAAGGCCGCGGGGTGTGCTATACTGTTATCTGTATAGCCAGCCTTTTCACCGCTGGTGCATTTTTCAACAATTACCGGGGCAATGCCCCGCAGGAGGTACCCTATGGAAAAGATTGCCCGCGAGCAGGCTGAACCGCGCACCGACACGCTGGTATGGGGCAAAAATGCCGTGACCGAGCTGCTGAAAAGCGGCGGCGCGGTGGATACTGTCTATCTGGCAGACTCGCTGCCGCAGCCGGTTGCCGGCTATTACACCGCCCTGGCCAAGCAGACCGGCGCGGTGGTCAAACGGGTACCCGGCCATAAGCTGCAAAAGATCTGCGGCACCGACGACCACCAGGGCGTGGCCGCCCGCGCCGCCGAGGTGCAGTATGCCTCGCTGGAGGATCTGTTTGCCGCTGCCGAGGCCAAAAGCGAAGCACCGTTCCTGGTGCTGTGCGATGGGGTAGAGGACCCCCACAACCTGGGTGCCATCATCCGCTCGGCTTACCTGTGCGGTGCCCACGGCGTGGTCATCCCCAAGCGCGGCGGCGTCGGCGTGACCGGCACCGTGATGAAATCCAGCGCCGGGGCAGCGGCCCGCCTGCCGGTGGCTCGCGTGTCCAACCTGGCGCAGGCCATCCGCACTATTAAGGAACATAACATCTTCGTCTACTGCGCTGACCTGGGCGGTGCACCGCTGGCCAGGACCGACCTGTCCGGCCCGGTGGCCCTGGTGCTGGGCAGCGAGGGCGGCGGTCCTTCCGCCCTGACCCGCAAGCTTTGCGACGCCGCCGTCACGCTGGAGATGGCCCCCGGCCAGTCCACCGGCGTGGACAGCTACAACGTCAGCGTGGCTGCCGGCATCCTGTGCTACGACGTACTGCGCCGCCGCACCGCCAAGAAGTAATTTGTATCTCTACCTTATAAAGGGAGCATAAAAATGCCAAGCAAACGTACCAATGATTCGGTAGACCGCATCCTGGCGGATTTGAACCAGCGCCAGGCGGCGGACGGCGTACGCGCCAGCGTCACCGATCATCAGGTCGATGAAATTTTGCGCAGTGTGGGTATTTCCACCACGCCGCTGCAGAACACGCCGACCCAGGACAGCCAGATTGCTTTTTCCGATTTCAGCGGTCCTGACGATTTTGATGAAATTATGCGCAGTGCCGGGGCAACTTCTGCACCTGCCTCCATGCCCGCACCGGCACCCCGCCGCACAACGGAAACGCCCCGTGCGGCAGCCCCCCAGCGGCTGGTGCAATCTGTCCCGGATGCCCAGCCGGCTGCCGCCCCTACGGCCCCAGTGCGTCCGGCCCAGCCCGTGCAGCCTGTGCAAAATGTGCAGCCTGCCCGGCCGGTGCAGCAATCCTCCCCCACCGAGGGCAGCACCCAGGACACCACCCGCACCGGCATCATCAAGGACTTTCTGCGCAAGATGGCCCCGGAGGGGGATGTTTCCAACACCACCGTGCTGAACGAGGGCAAAGCGGATTTCCAGCGCTTCTTCGCCGATTCCGTCGCCGTCGTGCCCGATGAAAAGGGCCGTTTCCACGACACCGGCAAGAAAAAGCGCTGGCCTTTCGGCCTGAAACCCGCCGACGATACCGACCATTTCGAGCCGATCAACGTCTCGCTGGGCGGCGGCCACACCGATGCCCCCGCGCAAAGTTCCTACCAGACCGAGGATGAATATTTCCCGGATGAAGCCGAGGCCGAGCAGGCCCCGCCGCCGAAGCCTGCCCGCAAGCACGGCTTCTTGAACAGCCTGTTTGGCGGTGGCAGCAGCGCCGATACCGACGCCACCGACGAGCTGATGATCCCCGAGGAGCGGCAGGACGAGCCGACGATGGCTCCTCTGCGCCCGGCCATCCAGCCGGAGCCGGAGACCAGCACCAACGTCTGGCGCAGCAAATACACCCAGCCCCAAAGCGAATCTTCCGGCAGCACGCTGGTCGGTGCTACCCTGACAGGCGACACACTGCAAATGCTGCGAGGCGTCGTCAACGAGCAAAAAAATAGCCGCACCCCTGCCCGCGACCCGGGCGCCACCAGCACGATCTACCGTAAAAAGCGCAGCACCGTGGAATTCACCCCCGGTCAAAAGCGCAGCACGCCGCCCCCGGCTCAGCCCACGCCGCTGCAGGGACCGGTAGGTGAGCCGCTGGACCTGCCCGGCCTGGAGAGCGCCCAGGCCATCCAGCCCGGCCAGACCACCACCGGCTTTACGATGCAGCTCGGTTCAGTCGCGCCAACGCCGTCGGACAGCACCCAGCAGTTCATGAGCGCTTACAACGCCGTGCGCCCCCATACGGCCCAGCCGCAGCCTGCCCAACCCGCAGCGCCGCAGCCCGCGCCCCAGGTCGATACCGTACCGCAGCCCGATACGGCTGCCCTGGCTCCTGCTGTGGACGAGCCGACCCTGATGGCCGACAGCTATCACCACACCCGCGATGCCGTGGACGATCTGGTGGATACCCTGACCGGGCGCATCCGCCTAACGCCGGTCACGCCCGATGCCGCCGCCCAGCCTGCCCAGACGCAGCCGTTCCGGCAGGCCCCGCAGGCACAGCCCGCCCATACCGGCTTCACGCAGGATCTGGGCAGCTACGCGGCCCCTGCCGCACCGGCCCACACCGGCTTTACCCAAAACCTGGGCCAGGCTCCCGCCGAGCCTGC
>ERZ1034691.2461-NODE-2461-length-10108-cov-6.442753_pt1 | contig 10108 bp, 7 predicted proteins | sample MGYA00520638_ERZ1034691 | MGnify/ENA primary metagenome ERZ1034691 (study PRJEB33766, sample SAMN09781763) | gut metagenome | biome: gut microbiome | host: Homo sapiens | place: Madagascar | study: EMG produced TPA metagenomics assembly of the PRJNA485056 data...
TATTTTTCTTTGTTACCATTTTACATCACTATTTATAGAGTTTCTTGATTTCAGCTCCCTGATAGTAGTGCAGAAGGATGGCATCATACAGATAGCCTTCCTCGCCCATCACGGCTGCACCAATCTGACAGAGACCTACTCCGTGTCCCCATCCAGCTCCGATCAGTTCGAAACGCTGAGGAACTCCCTGCTCATCTATATCATATTTATCCACGATAAAGGCAGAACTGAGGAGATGACTGTCACTCAGCGTGCGGCGGATTTCGAGTTCCTTACCGATGGTGAAGGTTTTCTCCGTACCAATAATCTGGAGTTTACTGATTCTTCCACTCGTTCCCCGTTCTACGGATTTCATATCAAGGATAGACCCCAAGTCCATCTTCAGTCTGTCAGCAATGAGCTGCTGCAGTTTCTCCTGAGTAAGGGTTACCTTCCAGCGATAGAAGTCTACCGTTTCCTGGTCGTAATCGTTCAACACCTGTGAGAGGATTCTCTTGTCCTGCGTGTTGCAGAAAGCAGGAGGGTTGAAGCGGATCCACTTCTCAGCCTCTTCCTCATTTGTCAGATTAGGCAAAGTAGATTCTATTCCTAATGCAATATCCCTCACCGCAGTGAGATAATTCTTCGGTGTATCTTCCCAACAGTACTGGAACTCCTCTGTGACTCCACCGCAACATTTAGAGAATCGGGCATCGCATATCTCATCACCATCCAGGAGCACCTGTCCCTTGGTCTGACGAATAGCCTCAGCGACATGTGGAGAAGTTTCCTTCGTGATTCCCTGGTAACGCTGGCAATGATCATCTGCACAAACATCAAAGATGGTATGGTCTTCGCGATCGTACCAGCGGATGAGCATATCTTCCTTCTTGGTGAAAGAGAAGAAATTGTTACCACTCTCTGCAACATCCCTACGCTTCTTCATCTGCGCCAAAAGCCAGGAACGGGAGATAACGGCATGTGCCTTCAAAAGTTCGAGACTGGAAGTGGCACTCATCTCACTACTGATTACACTCTCCAGATACTTCTCTACAGGCAGTTCGTTGATGGCACAAATCTTATCCGACTCGACCACGAAACGCAATGTCCCGAGGAAAGTCTGGGTTTCCTTGCGCTCCCAATGGAAGTTGACACCAATCGTAACATCGCTCAGCGAGAAGGAAGCGTCCGCACTCTGTGGATGGAAAGTCAAGGAACTATACTGATTACCGTTCCAGAGTACACCACCTTCTGAGAATTCCACCTCCTGTTCGCCGATTACAGTCTCGCCCTTAGCCAGATAAGGTTTATTGAGAGAGAAATGAATCTTCTGTCCGCTCACAATACCCACCTTCACCTCAGGTTCCTTGTCATAACTGTATAAGGCAGAAGTACCGACCTGCAGTTCAGCTTCCTTTGAAGCCTTGAGTTTGGTAACGATGCTGTTCATCTTATCCGTAGAGACACCACATTCCTGCAGAATGGCAGTAGCACTCTCTTCGGTCAACTTACGGAAGTCTTCCTCACGGGGAGTAATGATGAGTCCCGACATATCCAAGGCTCCAGGAGAAACCATCATCTGTGCATCGCCTTCTGCAAAATAAGCCTCAGGGCGGTGTTTCTCTCTAGGAATAACCACAGAGATATACTCATCCCCCTTGCGCCATGCGATGATATTCATCATTGGTTCAGTCTCATCACCACGAACAGGCATCGACTTATAGAGACGTTGGAAAAGAGCCTCATCGCTGTCCTCACTCTTGGAGATGATGACAAAGGCTGGAACAACAAAGTCATGAATCAAGGCAATCTTTTCGTCATCATTCAGAGAAATGATATCAGTAAGGTTGCGAGAAAGTCGCTGCCAATTAGCCTGCAAAGGCAAGATGCCGCTGGTACCTGCCTGGAAATGAAGATGATCAGGAGCTGAGGCTCCACACTTCGGACCGTTATAGAACACCATCAACTCGCTATGCAAGCTCAGGAACCGGTGCATCTCACCATAATTCTTATAGATAGACTGTGGCTGATGCTTTCTTGCAGGAATCGTGAAATGAACAGGCAGAATCGGGAACGGATTCACCAAGAGAAGGAAGCGTTCATCTATCTGTTTTGAAATCTGCTCCTTAGGACGGTTCTTGTCGCAAAGGAAGCATGGGCGATCACCCAATGTCTTCTTATCAATCTTGGCTCCGGTGCTCACGATGCGTGCCGGATTCCACTGCACTTTCAACTGGTCGGAAAGCTGATGGGTCTCCACATGCTTGAGATCACGGAAGCGATGACGGGCATCAGCCCATTTCTCCATCTGGCGATTGAAGAAACGGGAGATACTGCTATCTTCCATTATATCAGCCTTGCCCTGCAACATCTGCTGGCGCGCCTTCAACTCCATGGTGCGAAGACGGTCCTTATAAAGATTATTGGCATTTACCTTATCGATACTCAAGGCAGCATCACTATTTCCTCCCCAACGACGGCAGAGGTAAAGTTCATCGTAGATTCTGCCAATACGGTAGCGACGAGAGAACACCAATCCCAAGGCATAGTCCTCACCATAACTGGTATTAGGAAACTGAATCTGACGGACCAATGGGGTAAAGAAGGCACGAGGAGCACCCAATCCATTGATACGAAGAGCATTATTACAGCCATTATCTTCGGTCCACTCCTTATGGTCTATCAATCCAGGAGGCAGTGTATTGAGATCGAAATCACACATGCGATAAGAGCCGATCATCATGGCAGCCTTCTGCTTATGGAAGGCATCTACTATCTTTTGCAGCGTCTTAGGGGAAGAATAGAGGTCATCACTATCCAGCTGGACGGCAAACTTACCACAATGGTCGCTGTTGATAGCCATATTCCAGCAGCCACCAATGCCAAGGTCGTTGCGATCAGGCACAATCTGGACAAGGCGTCCTGCCTGCTTATCATTCCGTTCCTCCATCTCATGGGCAATCTCTGAAAGGATTTCGCCCGTACGGTCGGTAGAATGATTATTTACCACGATAACATTAAACTTGAAGCTGGTCTTCTGACTGAGTGCGCTCTTCACTGCGTCAGCTATCGTCTTTTCACGGTTGAATACCGGAATAATGACAGAAGCCTCGTATTCAAACTCCTGCTCATCAAAATCAGGCTGTCGATAGTAATTGGTATCAACCAAGGCTCCCACCTTTTCGAGATGATGGGTGCAAGCCTTCTCCATCTCTATCTGTACCTCCCGGTTGCGAGGGTTCACATAGTCGAACTGCTTTTCTCCACTCTTCCTGGTATCGAGCTCATCTTCCGTATAGAGGAATTCATTGATATGGAATATCTCTCCCACTCTACTCAGATAAAGACGAAGGTCATAGAGTCCTGCAAACTGATATTCCTGTCTGTCCTGCTGTGCTGCATAGTCGAGCAGATTCTGTGCCTTCACAAGACAGAGACTTCCGAAATCAAAGTCATCACGAAGTGAACCAGCCTGATAGTCGATGACCGGATGCTTCTCCAGCTTACCCTCCTGTACGGAGTAATGATCGGAGTATACCATGACTGCTCCCGTATCATCTGCGGTACGGAGGAAACGTTCCAAGGCATACAATCCCCAACGGATAGGAGTGGCTTTGGTACAAATGATTACATAGTCGGCATCGGTGTTCTCAGCAATACTACTAACAGTATTGGAACTCTCCAATCGGTCGACAACGATAAATGTACAACCATCAGGCACTTGATGAGAAGCAGCGAAATCAGCACTCACCAAGAGATTGATATGTTGAACTGTCTTGTTGTCATGAAGTTCCAAGAGTGCATTCTGGGCAACATCCAGGTCTTCACAAGGCAAGAAAAGGTCTATTTTTTGTCTCATTTCTTTGTTTCTATTTTTTCGTTTTTCGTCCCATTTGGGGGCATCAAACTATGTTTTTTATCTTTATTTCAACTTATTATCTTAAAATATGTGGCAAAGATAACAATTTTTCGGCAAAAAACACTATCTTTGCAGTATGAATAATGAAAAAAAATATCTTTTAGGCCTTACACTTGCCGAATTGAAGCAGGTGGCAAAGGATCTCGGCATGCCTGCCTTCACCGGCGGACAAATGGCGAAGTGGCTCTATGAGCAGCATGTAAAGAGCATTGACGAGATGACCAATATCTCGAAAGCCAACCGTGCAAAACTCGCTGCCGAATACGAAATAGGTTGCTTCGGATATTCCGATGCACAACATTCTGTGGATGGTACCATCAAGTATCTCTTCCCTACCCGAAGCGGCAAGTTTGTGGAAACGGTTTATATTCCAGATAAAGACCGTGCCACACTCTGTGTTTCTTCGCAGGTGGGTTGCAAGATGAACTGTCTCTTCTGCCAAACAGGTAAGCAGGGATTCGAGGGAAGTCTGCCTGCCGGCGACATCCTGAACCAGATTTACTCATTGCCAGAGGTAGACAAGCTCACCAACATCGTATTCATGGGACAGGGCGAGCCTATGGACAACCTCGACAACGTGCTTCGTGCTACGGAAATTCTGACAGCCGACTATGGCTGGGCATGGAGTCCGAAGCGTATCACGGTAAGTTCTGTGGGCGTGAAGAACAAACTGAAGCGATTCCTGGAAGAGAGCGAATGCCATGTGGCTATTTCCATGCACGATCCTATTCCTTCAGAGCGCGCAGAACTGATGCCTGCAGAAAGAGGTATGGGTATTGAGCAGGTGGTAGAGCTTTTGAAGAACTACGACTTCTCCCACCAGCGTCGCCTCTCGTTCGAATACATCGTATTCAAGGGAGTGAATGACAGCATGCAGCATGCCAAGGCAATCATCAAGTTGGTAAAGGGACTGGACTGCCGTTTCAACCTGATCCGCTTCCACCAGATTCCAGACATCCCACTGCAGGGCGTGAATGACGAAAAGATGGAGCAGTTCCGCGATTACCTTACCTCGCACGGCGTGTTTACAACCATCCGTGCCAGCCGTGGACAAGACATCTATGCAGCCTGCGGCTTGCTGAGTACCTCGAAGAAGATTGGCGAAATACGCCAGCATGAGGACGAAGAGAAAAAAGAGTAGACGAAAAGAACATAGCATAATGGTGAGAAATACGATAACGCTTCTTTTCCCGTTCTGCCTGACATTTCTCCTCTTGACAAGTTGCGGTTTAACGGGGAAGAACAGGAAAAAGCCAGCCAGTACAGGGCAACCTTACGAGATTGTACTGGAAGGAGATACCGACAGCATCGTTACCAGGATACTGACGGAAGACGTTCCATCCCTTCCCCAACCCGAGCCTCTCTGCAAACTGATTCAGGTGAAGAAGGGGAAGACAAAAGGCAGCTACCTGCTCGTCAGAACCCGCATCATCGTCAATATCACAGATAAAGACTTCGCTGTCAAGTTGAGCCACGATGAGAATGCAGCACCGCAAAACATCATCCGCATCAATGCCCATTCTGTACAGCAGCTGCGAGAAAGACTCAATGGCGAAAAGCTCCGCCAAATTGTAGATGAAGCTGAACTGAAACATCTGGCAGAGATAATCTCCAACAATCCCAGCAAGCAGAACAAGGAGATGCAGGAAGAGGTAAAGAAGACATTCGGACTTGACATGAAAATCCCGGTATCGATGAATGCCAGCAAGAAGGCAAAAGACTTCATCTGGATTTCGAACAACGCAAGTACGGGAATGCAGAACCTGCTCGTGATGAAAGTGAAGAGTGAAGAACGAAGAATGAAGAATTCAAATGCTTTTCATGTAAATGTAAATGACAAGGCTCAGATTGATAGCATTCTTCGAACCAACATGCCGGGCGAAACCGACAGCATGTATATGACCATTCCTGTTCTTTTAGAAAGAGGACTCTGGGAGATGAAAGGGGATGCCATGGGAGGACCTTATGTGATGCATCGCATCCATAACCTCTATGTCATCGGCTTCGTCTATGCACCCGAAATGAAAAAGAAAATATTAATCAAGCAGCTCGAAGCTGCGATTTCCACAATAAAATAAAATACATCAATGGACAATAAGAAAATCAGAGTGGCTATCACTCACGGAGATACCAACGGTATCGGATATGAACTCATCTTTAAGACATTTGCTGAATCAGAGATGCTGGATTTCTGTACACCAATCATCTACGGTTCACCAAAGGTGGCAGCCTATTATCGCAAGGCGATGAACCTGCCAGCACAGTTTTCTATCATCCAGAAAGCAGAAGATGCAGAAGAAGGACGCATCAACCTGCTTGCAGCTGTAGATGAAGAGGTAAAGGTAGACATGGGTATGCCTACCACCGAATCGGGCGCAGCAGCTATCAAAGCGCTCGACAGAGCAATGACTGATTTCAGAGACAATCTCTATGATGTACTAATCACAGCCCCTATCAATAACCAGAATGCCCAGATAGAAGGTTTCCCATTCAAGGGACACAAGCATTATATAGAAACTTGTCTTGGCGAAGGACAGGAAGCCCTTTCCATCCTCGTAGGCGGCGACCTCCGCATAGCATCTGTTACAGAGAAGACGCCTTTCAAAAATGTAATAGCCGGAATCACCGAGGAACGCATTATCGAAAGAGTAAAGCTCATGCAACAAACCATCAAAAGAGATTTCCTCATCACCAACCCACGCATAGCAGTGCTTGCCCTCAATCCTCGCAGCAACGAAGAGGAAAGCTGCGGCAAGGAGGAGAGCGAAATTATCATTCCTGCTATTGACAAATTAGCAGAACAAGGCATTCAGGCTTTTGGTCCATACGCAACAGACGAGTTCTTCGGTAAGGGATATTTCAGCGACTTTGACGGAATCATGGCCATGTATCATGACCAAGCCACTACCCCATTCCATTCTCTCTATACAGAGGATGGCGTCATCTACACTGCAGGTTTGCCTATCATCCATACAGCAGCCAACATGGCACCAAGTTACAGCATTGCAGGCTGCAATGAAGCTGACGAGTCATCGTTCCGCCAGGCAGTATTCCTGGCTATTGATGCTTTCCAGAACAGAAACAGCTATGATGAGGCAATAGAAAATCCACTTCCAAAACTCTATCACGAGAAGCGTGACGAGAGCGAAAAGGTAAGATTCTCTATTCCAAAGAAGGGCGGCAAGCCATTCCCTCCAAAGAATGAAAAGAACTTTACACCTCGTCCAAAGAATGAAGGTCAGGAAGCTCCGCAAGCTACAACTGAACCAGCTCAGCAAGTAGCTCCAGAAGCTTAATTTAAAGCAAAATATGATGCCCAAGAATAGGTAAACGTTAAAAAAGACCTATTTTTGGGCAATATATGCTGATATTTCAAAAAAAATGTGTAATTTTGGCAGCTAAATGGATACATCTGAACTACAGAAAATAAAACAACGCTACAATATCGTCGGAAATAGCGACGGATTGAATCATGCTCTCGATGTCGCCTTACAGGTGGCACCGACAGATCTTTCTGTGCTTATTATCGGAGAAAGTGGAGTTGGTAAGGAAATCATTCCGAGGGTGATCCATGACAACTCACCAAGAAGAAGAGAAAAGTATTTTGCCATCAACTGCGGTAGCATTCCTGAGGGCACTATAGACAGTGAGCTCTTTGGACACGAGAAGGGTTCCTTTACCGGAGCCATAGGAGAAAGCGAAGGCTACTTCGGAATAGCCAACAAGGGTACTATATTTCTTGACGAGGTGGGCGAACTGCCCATACAGACTCAGGCAAGACTGCTGAGAGTGCTGGAAACGGGCGAATATATCCGCGTAGGTGGAACAGAGATTCGCAAGACCAACGTACGAATCGTTGCTGCCACCAACGTCAACATGAGAAAGGCAATCAGCGAAGGAAGATTCCGCGAAGACTTGTATTACCGACTGAATACAATTCCTATCCAGATGCCTCCACTTCGCGAACGAGGAAATGACATCTTACTGTTGTTCCGTCTTTTCGCCATGCAAATGGCAGAGAAATACAATCTGCCAAAGATCAGCCTGACGGAAGATGCCAAGAAACTCATGCTGAAATATAAGTGGCCAGGAAACGTGAGACAGCTCAAAAACATTACTGAGCAAATGTCTGTATTAAGTCGTGAACGGGAAATAAACATGGAGACACTCATGCATTTTATCCCACGCGATGAAGAGACAACTCAACTTGCCACCATTCCACAGAGCAACAACACCTCGCACAATTATGAAAACGAACGAGAATTTCTCTATAAGATTCTTTACGAACTAAGAGGAAACGTGAGTGACCTGCGAAGAGAGGTGGGATCATTGCGCAAGCAACTGGACGAAGCCCGTCAACTAAGAGGAGCAGAAGGATTCAGTAGTCCTACCTCTGTATCGAGCATGAGTCCAACAACCTATCCGGCAGAGTTTGAAAAAACACAGTCTATCACACCAGCAGAAGGAATGATGCGGCATGACACAGGAATCATCCAGCATGACACAGGAATCATCCGACATGAACCGGGAATCATCCGAGCTGACGAAATGGGACAATCGGAACCAGAAGAAATCGAGGCAGAAGAAATCAAAGAGAACGACTCACTGAATCTCGATGACTTGAGCAAACAAATGATAGAAAAGGCTCTGGAACGCAACAATGGCAATCGAAAGAAAGCCGCTGAGGAATTGGGTATATCAGACAGAACCCTTTACCGGAAAATAAACAAATATAAATTATGAAGCAATTACGCGCGTACATATATATATTAGGGATTTCATTGGTCATAGGCATTATGACTGCCTGTTCCGTTAGCTACGGCTTCAACGGTGCCAGCATTGACTATACCCAGACCAAGACTATCCAAATAGCAGACTTCCCTATCAGAAGTTCATACGTTTGGGGACCAATGGGACCAATGTTCAACAACGAGCTGAAAGACAAATTTGCCAACAACACTCAGTTGCGACAGGTTTCCCGTAATGGCGACCTGAAGATTGAGGGTGAAATTACCCAATATTCACAGCGCAATAAGTCGGTATCTGCTGAAGGTTATTCTGCACAGACAGAGTTGAGTATCACCGTCAACGTCCGTTTCACGAATAACAAGAAACATACCGAGGACTTCGAAAAGTCATTCACCTCTGCAAAGACCTACGATACCACAAAAAGTTTAGCTTCTGTTCAGGAAGAACTGGTCACCCAGATGGTAAAAGACTTGGTAGACCAGATATTCAACGCTACAGTAGCCAACTGGTAAGGAAATAGTAAGTGAAGAACGAAGAGTGAAGAGTGAAGAATTCAACAGCTATACAAATCATAAAGTTCAAAGCTCAAAGTTCAAAGCTCAAAGTTCATAGCTCAAAGTTCATAGTAACCAAACATAAAATAGAACAAAGTGGAATTAAGCAGATTGATACAACACCCAGAGGAGATGAACCGGGAGACGCTCTACGACTTGCGCGCCCTCTTGGCTCTATATCCCTATTATCAAACGGCTCGCCTCTTGATGTTGAAAAACCTGTACCTACTCCACGACCCCAGTTTCGACGAAGAGCTACGCCGTGCAGCCATCTACATAACCGACCGCAAGGTCATCTTCGAAATGGTTGAAGCAGCGCACTATCAGTTCAAGAAAGAAAACTACGGGGAAAAGAGCAAGGCTTATCCTACTCAAGTAGAAGCATCGAAAAGCAACTTGCACAATACATCTAAGGCAGACCGCACAAGCGACCTTATCGACAGTTTCCTAGGTTCTATACCAACAGATGCAGAAGAAAAAGAAGCTAAGAAAGAAAAGCGGAAGCCAACACCTGCAGATGCAGCTGTTGATTATGTAGCTTATCTGATGGAGACTGAAGATCAAGAAGAAGAAGAGAAACCTTCAAGAACCATCAGTCTGATTGATGACTTCATGGAAGATGGAGGATTCAAATTGCCAAAGATACAGCAAGGAGAGGAATACAAGCCAGAATACACGCCTCAACTGGAAGATGACAATGACAACGAGGAACAAACTGAAAATAGTGGTGTATTTACAGAAACCCTCGCCCGCATCTACATCAAACAGGGCAAGTATGAACGAGCTTATCAAATTATCGAGCGACTCTACAAGCAGCATCCACACAAGAGTGCCTACTATGTGGACCAGCTAAGATTTCTCGAGAAACTGATGTTAAACGGAAATAATAAAAATAACAAATAAAAAT
>ERZ1034691.2462-NODE-2462-length-10107-cov-19.987465_pt1 | contig 10107 bp, 8 predicted proteins | sample MGYA00520638_ERZ1034691 | MGnify/ENA primary metagenome ERZ1034691 (study PRJEB33766, sample SAMN09781763) | gut metagenome | biome: gut microbiome | host: Homo sapiens | place: Madagascar | study: EMG produced TPA metagenomics assembly of the PRJNA485056 data...
TTCCTCGTGTATACTGACTTTCGCATTTAACGGAGAGTTGTCCGAGTGGCCGAAGGAGCACGATTGGAAATCGTGTAGGCGTCAAAAGCGTCTCCAGGGTTCAAATCCCTGACTCTCCGCCAGTTAATTCCAAAGCAGGCCTTTGAGCCTGCTTTGTTTTTACCCCACGCGGAGGGGTGGCAGAGTGGCTGAATGCGGCGGTCTCGAAAACCGTTTGGCCTGTATAAGGTCACGAGGGTTCGAATCCCTCCTCCTCCGCCATTTTGGTTGAGAAAGCTCCCAACAACGGGAGCTTTTTTGTTTTGAGTCCCTTACAAACAAATACGACGGAGGAGGAGGGATTCGAACGCGCCAGGGCGTTCAACACCAGCCCAGATCTCAAACATGTACATCACCCTCCAAAGATGTCAAAAAATATCGTTTTTGGAGGCTGATGTACACCTTTGCATATCGCGCTCGGCGCGCAATCGGTCGTTTTGCCGGCATTCGGTATATTTCCTCACTTCAACGGACATAAGGATTGCATATCGGCATAAAGCGAGAGGTCCCTAATGGATACTCCTGTTCTCATTACGCATAAAACCGCATGGCTCGTCCATCACGCGCCACAAGACCTGGTTCAGGCGATCGCGCAGCACGACTACCAGATAGGCGCAAGAGGCCTCTCCACCCAGCAACGCACTACGCGCATTCGACGGGCTCTTACCGACTGCGGTATTCCCACTAGCATGCTTGAGACTATCGATATCTCCGTTGTATTTGCCTTCGAGCGAATCCGCGCCAACGGCGTAAATTGCCACGTTCTTGGCCAAAATCTACCCTACGACCATATTGACGAGCTGACCCCCGGTATTTTTATCACCGACGAAGCCCTTACCTTCGTATTCGCTGCCGAGTGGATGGACAGAATCGAATACCTCGAATACGGCTACGAAGTTTGCGGTGATTATCGCATGGGGCTCAATCCTGGCGACTCTTACACCGAGCAGCCAGCAGCCACTTCCAAGGGCGAAGTTGTCGAACTGCTCGATCGGCACCCCGGCAAACCCGGTGCCACACACGCGCGCGACTTGCGCTCAGACACGTCTACGACCACTCTGCCTCGCCCATGGAAAGCGCGTCGGCCATTGCCCTTTCACTCCCGACGCGCGAAGGCGGCGTTGGCATCCGAGGTGTCGAGCTCAATAAGCCCCTCGAGATCCCTAAACGGCTCTGGCATTGCACCAAAGCCCGAACGCTCAAAATCGATGCCCTCATTACCTATAAGCGCAGAGAACTCGGCATCGAATATAAGGGCGGCTTTCACGACGAGGCCGAGCGCAAGGGGGCAGATGCGGAGCGAGAGGCCGTGCTTGCCCAAATGGGCTATCGCATCGTCACACTCACCTCAACACAATTTGCCAGCCAACTCGCTTTTCACCGTGCCATGAACAATATCCGCGAAGCACTCGGCATGCCCCGTTGCGTAGATGCCATGTATCAGCGAAAGCAAAACGAACTGCGCAAGGTACTTATCCGCAACTGGAAGAGCGATCAAGCCGAAGAGCCGCCTTTTGAGTAACGACGAACCCGCTCGCCCCGCGCCAAAACATGTACATCACCCTCCAAAAACGACTTTTTTCGACATCTTTGGAGGCTGATGTACATGCTTGGAACCTGTGACCGTACCCAGTCCCAACCGTTTACCGAGCAATGGGGTCACAACCTCCCACAACCATGTACTATGTACGGGCATTGTCCAATCCAACTACCCAAAGGACCCCACCTTGCCCGCCGTCGCCACTGTAACCGTTACTGCACACGCCTCGAATGCCATGGTTGCCATCCCGTTTTGGCTCGAGATGTTCGCTGTCGTCGCGGCGTCGATTTCGGGCGTGCTGGTTGCACGCGAGCACAAACTCGATCTGGTGGGCGCCGTCGCGCTCGCCGTGGTCTGCGGTCTGGGCGGCGGTCTTTTGCGCGATATGACGCTTCAGGTGGGCAACGTCTACATCCTCAACCAGCCCATGGCGCTGCCGCTGTCCATCGCCACGGCGGCCATCATCTACATCTTCCCTGCCATCGTCGACAAGCCCGACAAGCTCATCCCTCTGCTCGACATCATCTCGGTGGGTATTTATGCGGCAACCGGCGCAGATAAGGCACTCGTGTACGGATTTGCACCGGTCGTGTGCATCATGATGGGCTTTTTTACCGCGGTAGGCGGCGGCATGCTGCGCGATGGTTTTATGGGTGTGGTGCCGGGTATTTTCCAGCGCACCAACTTCTATGCCATCGCGGCTATCGCCGGATCGGCAAGCTATGTTTGCCTTGTCATGAGCGGCTTGGTCAGCAATGTCGTAGCGCTGGCCGTTTGCGTCGTGGTGACCATGGGCCTGCGCTGGCTCTCGCTGCGCTTTGACATCAAAAGCCCCACCGAGGACGACATCGCGCGTTTTTTACATCGCAAAAAATAGATAGCACGGCTACGCCCATCGCAAGGTGACAGTCTGCCTACAACCGGCCGCAGGCCCGATATCCCGCGACACCTTATGAAGGCAATTGCCCATGCAGAATATTGCAACCGCGAGTTTCTTTTAGAGCGAGGGCACGATGGGTACCCTGTTGGGTGTATGCAATTCACCAAGCAAAGGATTCACCATGTCTCACAACCAACCCGCGGCGGCGCAGCGTCGCAACATGCGCGGACGCCTCATTATGGCCTTCGCGCTTATCGCGCTGGCGTTTACCGCGCTCCCCACCATGGCATTCGCCGGCACCGATAGCGCGGGCAATGTTTTCGTATCCGACGGGGATTCCAGTCCATCCGGCGTCGAGGGCGATCTGTACTGGGCCGGTCAAAGCCTTAACCTGGACGACACGTCCATCGACCGCGATATCATCGCGGCTGGTGAGAGCCTGTCGATTCGCGACTGCACCGTAGGCGGCGCCGTCCGCTTGGCAGCTCGCACCATCGATATCGCCAAGACCACCATTGATGGAAGCGTGACGGTTGCCGCTCAGCACGTCGTGCTTAACTCCGGCAGTACTGCCAATTGCTTCTATGCCGCAGGCGAGACGGTTGCCCTGCGCGGCTCCGCCAAGTCGGCAGCGCTCGCGGGCAGTACGGTAACCATCGATGGCACTGTCGATGGCGATGTTGAGGTCTGGGCCGACAAGCTGGTGCTCGGCAAAAACGCCCACATCACCGGCACCGTAAACGCTCATGTCTCACAGGACCCCGAACGCGCCGACGGCGCCAAAGTGGGAGCCCTCAAGATCGACCGCACCGAGAACGAGGATACTTCCACCGTCAACGACACCATCGGCGGCATCGTTGCCGCAGCTCTTTCCACCTGCTTTGTCGCCATTCTCCTTGAGCTCGTCTTTCCGCGTGCAACAGCCAGCGCGGCCGGCATGCTTCACCAGCATCCCGCCCCGCTGTGGGTGAGCGGTCTTTTGGGCACGGTAACCGTCATACCCGCAGTTTTGCTGCTCATCATCTCGATTGCCGGCCTTTCGCTCGCCGGAGCCCTACTGTGTGCCGTAATCGGTGTCGCGCTGGTCTCCGCGGCCTTTACGGGCACCTCGATCGCGCGCATGGTCGGGCACAAACAGAACCGCTATGCCATGGCAGCCATCGGCGGCGCCATCGCCGGGGCCCTTACGGCACTCCCCCTCATGGGCAACTTTATCAGCGGCGTAGCCTTCGTCTTTACGCTTGGCTATCTCATCCAGGTCATCTGGCGTAACGCCCACCTCAAACCGCAACAGACCCCCAACACCCCGGGCCTTCCCTCCGCCTAACCGCCAACCACCACAAAGGGGGCAAGCACCTTTGCGGTGGTGCAAAGGGATCAGGTTACTTTGCACCAACAAACGAAGCGGGGCACCCGACCACATTCGACCGGGTGTCCCGCTTTTTCATGTCTCGTGTTGAAATTCGAGGCGAACAGCTACTCCTCAGAACCGTCGTCGCGCTTACGCCTACGGATGAGGTGCGCCACGCCGATACACAGCACCGCATTGCCGGCGATCCAAGTGAAGGTCACACCGTTAAGGCCAATGAGCGGGAGGTTAATCCACTTGGTATCGCCGACGGTAATGTTGAAGATGCCGTCCGTGTCCTCATCAGAGCCAGACTTCGCCGTCAGATTGTTATCGCCGGCTTTCCCATCGGTGATACCGGCAATGACCTTGCCCCCCCTGATCAATCTGAAGCTCTCCAGTGAGCCCAGTAAGACCGGCATTAAGATCATCGGCCTTCATTGTCGGCTTGATCTCAAAGGTGAAGGGCTCGACCGCGGTGTAACCAGCGGGGACAATTATTTTTCATGGCGATCTCCTCCCCGCTTGATGACGAGCGCGACAATAATAGCCGCCACTCCGATGGCAGCCAAAACCGCCACCAGCACCAACGTTCTATCTCCCGTCGAGGGCATAAAGCCTCGACTTGCTTCTTTGCTTGGGGTGTTGAGCACCGACAGCCCAATCGAACCCGTCCCGGTATCGACGTTATCAACCCGCAGAGGGCTTTCGGCCGACGCGGTTACTTTGGGCTTCGCGGCTGCCACCTGCTTAACGTCCAGGCCCTCAGACGTAACCATCACCGCTCGCTTGCCCTCAAAGGCGGTGTATCCCTTGGGAGCCGCGGCCTCCTCGACGGTGTAGACACCCGCGTCCACACCCCTCAATTCCACATGGCCGTCCGCGCCCGTGGTGACGTACACATCGGCATCCGTCGACCACGTGCCGTCAGTCGTTAGGATGCGGCCGCGGTCATCGATAATGCGCAGTTTGGCACCCGCGAGCGGCTTATCGTCTGCGCTTGAACGCTTGATCAGACTGAGTCCCCAAGTGTACGCCGTCGCGTCGTCGCTCGGCGTGCGGGTGAAGCCGGCGTCGCCGGACTGGTCGGCGAGGGGGGAGCGCGGGTAGCGCAGGTAGACCTCGTTGGGGTTGCCCTTGGTAGCGCCTCGATTGCAGTTGGCCCCCAACGGCGCATTGTAGACAGCAACCACGCGGGCGCCCGCGGTAAAGGCGTCGGCCCCGCCGAGCGCGGCGATGAGGTCGCCGGTGCGCACGGTGAAGGTTCCGTCCGCCGCCACCTTGGTGGCGCACTGGGCCGTGATGTCGGTCCAGCCCTTGGCGGGCTCGGTGCCGGCGCGGCCGTCCCTGCCGGCCGGGACGGCGTCGAAGCCGCCCTCGGCCCCCGCCGCCGCGTACACGCGCATGCTCGCGGCGACCCTGGAGGGGTCGAGCCCCGCGCCCATGGTGTCGACGAACTGCACCGCATAGGCGTCGTAGGCGGAAAGGCCCGCCGGAACCGTGGCCGAGAGGCGCCAGTACAGGTCGTCGCCGACCGTGGCGTCGGCGGCCTTCTGCCAGGCGGCGGCGCCGTCCTCCAGCACGCGCTTGGACACCTTGGGGGTCGCCGCCTTGGGCTTGACGGTGACGGCGCCGCCGCCGACCAGGGCCATGATCGGCGCGGTGCCGGCCTCGCCCTGGGCGATGGCGTCGTCGTCGGCGACGATGAGCCAGTAGCCGCAGGGCAGCTCGGCAGTCGTGCCCGCGTTAAGGGCCACGGGCACGGCGCCCGCATTGCAAATTGCGCAGGCGATCTTTGTCGTTAGTGCGGTCGATAGGTGTCCCTTAGCATTCATCCATTCGGCAGCATCTTGCGCTGTCGACACCGAGTTATCGAGTCCTGCATCGTAAAGCACCGGAAGGACCGCCCGACGAACCGCATCGTTCGACCACGTCAAATCGGTCGCAATCTTTTGGTCGACGCCGGCTTCATCAACAACAGTTGCCACAAAAATTTGGTATGCGTCATACCGAGCCGCGACCGTGCCGCCAACCGTAACGGCGCCGGTCTCGCGCGCTCGGGCAACTCCGGGTGCCGCGGCAACGGCGACCAGCGCAATCAAAACAACCGTTCCAAAAGCTATTACGCGACGGAGCATCTTACCCACGACGCTCACCTCGATTCAAATCGCGCTGGCGGCGAGCGTGTATCCATGTCGCCGCAAAGCACAGCAGCGAAGCGCCAGCCAGATAGGTCATAGTCAGGCCGGGACCGCCTGCCGCGGGAAGTGTGGTCGAGTACGTATTCGTGAAGGTCGGCGAAGTCGAAGACACCCCGTCGTAGGTGACGGTGACTTTGAGCTTGCCATCGCCATTCTCCACTTTGACTGTAGCCCTGTGCTCGGTTGCGTCGTAGGCGATATGATCCTTAACGTTATTCACAGTGCCTTCGGGGACAGCCTCGCAGATGGTGTACTCGTAAGTCCCCGCCTTGTTGTAGTCCAGATTAAAGCTGATATCCCCGTCTGCACCGTTCTTGGCGGTCTGCAAGACCTTGCCATTTGCGTCCTTGAGCACAAACGAGAACTGCCCTTCCTTTAACGACGACCCCTGAAGCACCTTTGTGGCCGAAATCGTAGCCTTCCCGGAATAGGGCGCATCGTAAACCGTAATATCAGTATTTGCCGTCGGAGCCCCGACAGCAGCGTCAGCCTGCTTCAAAGCTTCCACCTTGGCGAGCGCCTCCTGATATTGCTGCTCGTTTTGTCCCTTGAGCATAATCCACATCGGCCTATCGATGACGTTATAGCCCTCGGGAGCCTGGATCTCCTCGAGGCAATACAGCGCATAGGCTTCCATCTTTTGGTCGGCAGTCCCAAATGTCGCCGTACCGCTATCGTCTGTCGAAACCTCCTGAAACACTGTTTTTGCCGCATCGACGCCAGCAGTTAAAGCCCTGTTCATATCAACCTTATAGAGCGCAAACTTGGCGCCAGAAAGCTTCTTTGCGATATCGCTCTTATCGACCTTGGTCACCGTTACACCATAACCGTTACCGCCAGCCGAGCCAGATGCCTTTTGAATTTCCCATTCCTTGGAATGAACCTCTTCGCCGTCCCAAACGCCCGTAAGCGACGCTTTGTTGGTAAGCGAGACCGTCTCGCCCGCATTGCCAGCAGGAATTACCTCATATTGAACTTTAAGATGTGAACCGTCGGGCACGCTAAGTGTCATCTTTGTACACGCAGCGCCAGAGTCGTCCTTGATGGTCTCGGCACCAACGGTGTACTCATCCGAGCCAAGCAAGTTCCAGCCCTTGTCTTTGTGTTTGTATACCTTGACCGAAGACGGCACCAGCGCGCATTGAGCATCCATGACATCGACGAGCTCAAGGAAATCGCTGTCACGCTTAAGGTCAAGTGCCGATTCATTGACAAGAATGGTGTACTTGATGCGATTGCTGTTGGCGACCTGACTTCCGGTCTTTAACAGCACGTTGTTCTTGATGGTGACGGTACCGCTACCGGTCTCAAAGTTTTTGTCACCCGACTCGGCGCGTGCAGAGTTGGTTAATTTCGTTTCATTTTTGGACGTGTCGAGCGTGCCACGCTTGACTGCCGTCCGATACACAAGCTTGGCATAACCGGCGCAGCTTCCGAGCGCCTTGGTGGGAACGGTAAAGGTTACCGTGTCGTCGTCGCGCTTCACCCCATCGTCGCCCAGCTCAACACTGTCCGCCACTATCTCGTTTTTGTCCCCATCGTAATAGTTCGCATGCTTGTCGTAGGGATTTTGGAATAACGAATACGCCGCAGAGCCGGGCACGTAGGCCATGCCGTCGGGCAGCTTATCGATTATTTTCAGCGGCTGTCCGTTAAGCTTTCCGGCTCCATAGCACTCATCCTCGGAAGTCTTCACGCGGTTGGCGTAAACCGTCCAGTCGACAATCCACGCGCCCTTTTCGGATGTGCCGTCCACGGCATTCCAGTCAAAGTTTCCGTTCCAGGAAACAGTCGTCTCGTTTTCCGGCTTCTCAACCGAAGGAGTTGCCTCTTGGTTGACTACATACACAATGGGATCGGTGTACTGACGCTGTAAATTCAACCCGTCAGCACTGACAGATGCAAAGTTCGAGTACCAGCCCGACAGCGCATCTGACTTAGTGTCATACCTGATGACGGCATAGTCCTCGTTCTTAAGGGCATTCTTTACTTTTTCGTTAACGATAATATCCAGGTCAAAGTTTCTTTTATTGCTAACTCCCTGTTGATTATTCGTGAGCCTCCAGTCGGTATCCCGGACCAACTCCGTACTGCCAATTGTTATGACAATGGAATCGGCATCGACACCGATATTCTGCTTCCACGCCGACTGGAACGTGTCTTTAACCGTCACCTTATCGGGGTTAACCGCATTTACGATGGCCTTCAGTGCGACGCTCGTCTCCCATGTCGCCCGGCCCGTCGTTGCAGCGTCCTTGGCGCTCACAAGCTTCTTGGTAATTGGGTTACCCACCAGTTGAGGCGAGAACGCGCCCTCATCCGAACCGGACACGCTACCGTCAACCTTTGCGGTATTGCGCACCGTATCGTAAGAGTCCGTATCGTTCATCTTGGTGTGATAAACAATACGATAGGTCTCATACTTATCGGCAAGGTCCGTCGGAAACGTATAGGTAAAGGACTTCTTCGACGAATCGAGCTTCCCCTTTTCAAGAAGCTCAGTTCCCGAGGCACCTTTATAGACCTCATAATCTCCCGTGTATGTCTGTTTGCTGTCCAGGGTATCGGTAAAGACATAACCGCTCATATCGGCTTTAAGCTCACCTTGGTTGAGCTTGACCGTCCACGCAATGTCCGACGGGGAGCCCGTGCCATCGGACTTGTTAACCATGTCATAGCGAAAATCGCCGGGAGCAGCAGTCACAGAACCCGTCCGACGATCATCCGAATCGCCCCACGTCCATCCGGCCGTGTTCTTTGAGCCATCCTGTTTGTTGATGTATTCGGCATTATTGGCAGAAACATCCAACTTGAGCAGCGTTTCGTACGTAAGCACGTGCTCGCCTTGAGACAAATTTCCCAAGTCCGCGTTCACATTTTGACCGTCGATCGTCGGCTGAGGATCGAGCTGTTTTCCATCGAGCTTAAAACTGCCCGCCACAAACGAGAAGTTGTTCCCCAACGTGTCGTTGAGTACAGCATTGGTTGCATATGACTCGACTTTAAGCTTGACCGTCCAGACAACCTTTGCCGTTCCGTTAGCATCCTGCGAGAACTTGCCTTCCTTTGTTCCCGTAACGTCGCCGTCCTTGGACACAATCTCGATTTCTCCGGCACCGGGAAAATCAACTTTGGTGGAATTCCCCGATCCCGTGTTCTGATTCGCGAGAGTAAAAGCGAAATCGGCAGCGACATGCACATCGGATGGATGTTGCTGCAACCATTCGGTGTCAAATGTAAAGACCAGCTTGTTCTGCTCTATTCTCCATATACCTGCTTTGGCGGCGGCGCTTCCCGTGCCACTCAGAAGATCGCCGCCGGCATTATCTTTCACATTGACGGTATCCGGAAACGTATACACAGCCGTATATTTGTCGACCGTCGGTTTAGACTCCGCCCTAAAGACCGCACTGAACGCCCCATAGAGCGTATCGGTTGAGAGCACCGCGTCAGAACCCAGGGCAGTATTGTGGTTGGCATCTTTATACAGGCTAACGCTAACCGTGGCCGTGTCGCCGTTTATCTCGATTAGGTTGGCTGCGGCAACGCCATCGGCGAGCACAGGAGCCACACCGCGAAGAGCTGCGGCGGCAAGGCAAATCAACATTAAGGCAATGGCGGCCGCACCCAGCGACCGTGTGCGATGAGTGTCCATAGTTTCCCCTATTTCCTGCAACACAATGTGGAATAAGGCGAATCGTCGGATCGCACGCGGACCCCAACATCAAGATGAATATGCCCAGCGCACTGTAAGACCCTCTAAAAGCGCAATTACCAAAACGGTACGTCTATGCCACGTGCATAAAATACAACATCGATGCCAGCGATGTAAACAACAGCTAGAAAGGTCTTTTTTATTTAATACCAGTCGATTATTCAATTAACTGTTCTGCATCAATGAGGCAATTAACCAGTGAATTATGCATATGTTTAAACAACTACAGCCCAACCCAAAACCACCGCAAAGGCACCTATTCCCTTTGCGGCGGTAAAAAGGGCGCCGGCCGCGATGGCCGACGCCCTTTCTTATTGGCAGCTATAAAGCCCAGCGCTTATTTGTTGACCTGGCCGGCGCGGACGGCTGCCTTCTTGCGGTCAG